>Ga0116142_10000565_pt1 | contig 48946 bp, 44 predicted proteins | sample AD_UKC033_MetaG_FD_89785 | JGI IMG/M metagenome (GOLD analysis project Ga0116142, IMG submission 89785) | Active sludge microbial communities of municipal wastewater-treating anaerobic digesters from USA - AD_UKC033_MetaG | ecosystem: Engineered > Bioreactor > Anaerobic > Digestate | place: USA... | reverse complement strand
TATCTACTCCCTGATTAAATCCTCGAAACCCCTGGAAGCCGTTTATTATCAGCATTGCCCCATGGCCAATGGGGGCAAAGGAGCCCATTGGCTGAGTAAGGAAAACCCCGTAAAAAACCCCTATTACGGGGCTTCGATGCTCAGCTGCGGGCGCACCGTTGAAACCATTCAGCAATAAACCAGGGGCTCGTTTTTTATTTCAAATCCACTGCTGTTTATGAAATTCCAATGCTCTGTGCACGGCTTGAGATCTTCGATCTTTCACCTGTATTTTGGTAAAATCGGGTTGCCGTTGATAAGTTTTCTATTGCCGGTTCTGGGGTTTGCAGCCGGGGCAAAAATCGTACGCTACGACTTATTCATCACGGATACCCTGGTCAACTATAGCGGCAAAACGAGGAAGGCCATCGCCGTCAACGGAACCATCCCAATGCCCACTCTTGAATTTACCGAAGGGGACAGCGCGGTCATTTATGTCCACAACCGGCTCAAAGAAGAAACCTCCATTCACTGGCACGGCCTGATCCTGCCTAACCAATATGACGGAGTACCTTATCTCACAACCCGTCCGATACTGCCCGGACAAAGCCACCTCTATACCTTCAGGCTGATACAAAACGGCACTTACTGGTACCACAGTCATACCAAACTCCAGGAACAAAGTGGCATGTACGGGGCCTTTATCATCCGTAAAAAATCCGGGGACCCGACCTGGAGGGAGGAAGATCAAATACCGGATTATGCCCTGGTGCTCAGCGACTGGAGCGATGAAAAGCCTTTTGAGGTTCACCGTAAACTGCATAATGCCACCGACTGGTATGCCATCAAAAAAGGTGCCACCCAGAGTTATGCCGAAGCCATCCGCGAAGGCCATTTCAAGACAAAACTGGTCAATGAATGGAAGCGGATGCTGGCCATGGACGTGAGTGATGTGTATTATGACCGTTTCCTGAGCAATGGGCAAGCGGAATTGGAAGCTGCGGAATTTAAGGCCGGGGATAAAATCCGGCTCAGGATCATCAACGGGAGTTCTTCCACCTATTTCTGGCTGAACTATGCGGGAGGGAAAATAACGATCATCGCAAACGATGGGCCGGATGTCGTACCGGTGGAGGTTGACCGGATGATCATTGCCGTCGCAGAAACTTATGATGTGGTCGTGACCGTTCCGGAATCAGGCCTTGCCCATGAGTTTTTAGCCACCTCCGAAGACCGGGTAAAATCGACCTCTCTCTGGTTGGGGAAGGGGACCAAACAACCGGCCACCCCCCTACCCCGGTTAAAATATTTCGAAGGCATGAAGATGATGAATGAGATGATGAAAATGAACGGTGACCTTGACGATATGGGCATGAATATGAGCCTGCAGCAAATGGATATGAATGTGGTCATGTACCCCGAAATCACTGGCCCGGGAAAGGACAGGAAAAAACAAGAGCATCAGCACGGCCAGCCGGAACAAAACCAAAACGACGCCACGCCGGAAATCGTAACCCTTAATTATGCCCAGTTGCGCTCCCCGTTTAAAACAACACTGCCCCAGGCGCCTGTGAAAACCATGCGTTTTGAATTGAGCGGCAACATGAACCGGTATGTCTGGAGTCTCGACAATAAAACAGTTTCGGAAACCGATAAAGTCCTCATCCGCAAAGGCGAAAACATCAGGATCATCTTGTACAACGGGTCCATGATGCGCCATCCCATGCATTTGCACGGGCATTTTTTCAGGTTGTTGAACGGTCAGGGCGATTATGCACCCCTTAAAAACGTAGTGGATATCTTTCCCATGGAAACCGATACCATTGAATTTGCAGCGACTGAAACCAATGATTGGTTTTTCCATTGCCATATTTTATATCATATGATGAGCGGTATGGGCAGAATATTCAGTTATGAAGATTCTCCGCCCAATCCCGAGATTCCCGACCCTGCCGCCTCTCTCAAAAAATTGTATCGCGACGACCGGGAGTTTCATTTTATGTTTCAAAATGATTTTGCCAGCAACGGCAATGACGGGGAAATGATGTTGCAAAACACCCGATGGAGCCTGGGAGCGGAATGGCGCCTGGGTTACCACGACGACCACGGCTACGAAACGGAAACCCACATCGGCCGGTATCTCGGAAAAATGCAATGGCTAATGCCTTACCTGGGTTTTGACTGGAGATACCGGAAGTCGGATGAACGTGAAAAAAACTGGTTTGGCCAGGTCAATACCAAAGATCAGCGTGGAGCTTTATGTCTTGGCCTCCGGTACACGCTTCCCCTGCTTTTCAAGGCCGATGCCCGTGTTGATATGGACGGCAGGCTCCGCCTTCAGCTCATGAGGGAAGATATTCCCTTAAGTAAAAGATTCAGAATGGCCCTGATGTACAATTCGGACCGGGAATATATGGCCGGCCTGCAGTATATATTGACTAAAAACCTGGCTTTGTCCACTCATTATGACAAGGATATGGGTTGGGGTGCCGGGATTACTATGACTTATTGATTATTTTAAATCTTATTTAATTTTTTTAAAATGAAAAAGACATCGAATTATTTACACAGTGTATTATTCTGTGCAAGCAGCCTGTTATTGGTTATTCAAAGTTGTTCTTCTACTCAAAAAGGGGAAGTTACTGCTAAAATCGCTTCTTCATCGAAAGAATACTCGGTCATCAACACGGGAGAATCCATACTGCTGTACAAGTACATGCATAAGGCACATTCGGCCAAGGAGGTGGATAAATATGCTCCTAAATATTATTTCACCACCGCATCGTCAGATGTGCTGAAGGATCTGACTAAAGAAAACCTGAAAAAAGCCTTTCCAACCAACCATGCTTTTCACAATGCCCTGGATGCTCATTTTAATTCCGATGCAGAGCTTATAAATTACGATACTTTCCATAAAATGTATAAGCTGAACTGGCTTTTAAAAAACAATCCGTAAAACTCAAAAAAAAATCCTGATATAACCGCTTTAAATACGTACGCATCAATTGGGTTGCATTTTGTAAAAATCATTAACTTATATAATTACCAATGATTGATAAACTCATAGAAGGCGCGCTCCGAAACCGGATCATCGTCTTGCTTGTTGCCGCCATCATCGCGGCCTATGGATTTTATTCGGTCAGAACCACCCCGGTGGATGCCATTCCGGATCTTTCTGAAAACCAGGTGATCATTTTCACAGAATGGATGGGACGGGGACCCCAGATCATGGAGGACCAGGTAACCTATCCGTTGGTCAGCAACCTACAGGGCTTGCCTAAAGTCAAAAACATCAGGGCCAACAGCATGTTCGGGATGAGTTTCGTTTTTGTAATCTTTGAAGACCAGGTCGATATTTATTGGGCCAGAACCCGGGTATTGGAGAGATTAAATTCAGCCCAACAACTCTTGCCCAAAGGGGTGGTTCCCACGCTGGGGCCCGATGGAACCGGCCTGGGCCATGTTTATTGGTACACCCTGGATGCGCCAGGGCATGATCTGGGCGAACTTCGTGCCTTGCAGGATTGGTACATCCGATTTGCTTTGCAAACCGTGGAGGGGGTGAGTGAAGTGGCTTCCTTCGGAGGCTTTCAAAAACAATATCAGGTCGTGGTAAATCCATTGAAACTCCAGTATTACAGGATTCCGATAATGGATGTTGTCCGCGCCCTGGAAGCAAACAATAAAGATGTCGGCGGACGAAAATTCGAACAGGCGGATATGGGCTATATCATCCGGGGTCTGGGTTATATACAGAACATCAAACAAGTTGAAGACATCGCGGTAACCCATATCAATTCCATTCCGGTCAGGATAAAGGACCTTGCAGATGTTCAAATGGGGGGTGAATTGAGACTGGGTATAGTCGAGGAAAATGGAGAAGGAGAAAAAGTCGGGGGGATCGTGGTGATGCGGTATGGAGAAAATGCAAACGATGTGATTGCCCGGTTAAAATCACGCATGCAGGAAGTCGAAAAAGGATTACCCCAGGGGATTCGGTTCAAAATGGCTTACGATCGTTCGGAGTTGATTCAGGCGACCATCGCAACCTTGAAGGAGGCGGTGCTGGAAGAAATCCTGGTCGTCTCCCTGGTACTGTTTGTCTTTCTGCTCCATCTGCGCAGCGCATTGATTGTGGTGATCACCATTCCTATGTCTGTCCTGATCGCCTTCATCCTGATGAAGTGGTTTGGCATTACTTCCAACATCATGTCTCTGGCAGGTGTAGCCCTTGCCGTCGGGGACTTGGTCGATGCCGGAATCGTCATGGTTGAAAATACCATGAAATCATTAAGCGGAGAATTAGAACAATAATGTCTATGCTGGATCCAAAAGAACGGATGCGACGGGTAGAGGAATCTTCCAAGCTGATAGCGAAAGCAGTAGTCAGTTCAATACTGGTGACCCTGGTTTCATTTAGCCCGATTTTGTTTTTATCCGGTCAGGAACATAAACTGTTTTCCCCCCTGGTTTGGACAAAAACATTTGCCATGGCCGGGTCGGCCCTGGTCGCCGTCTTCCTCGTGCCGGTCCTGATGGTCGTCCTGTTGAAAGGAAAGGTGTATTCAGAAAACAAGCATCCCATATCCCGTTTTATTATCTCTTTGTACTCACCCGTGATTCGCTGGTGCCTGAAATGGAAAAAACTAACGCTGTTTTTCTGTATCGCCCTGGTCGCGGGCAGCATCCCTTACCTATTAAGACTCGGCCGTGAATTTATGCCCCCTCTGGACGAGGGCTCTCTTCTGTTCATGCCCGTCACCTTACCGGACATCTCCAATGCGGAGATAAAACGGATCATGCAGGTCCAGGATAAACTCATGCTCACGGTGCCGGAAGTACAAAACGTCCTGGGAAAAGCCGGAAGAGCCAGCACGGCAACGGATAATGCTCCGATTTCCATGATTGAAACGATTGTCCTTTTAAAACCCCAGGCGCTGTGGCGAAAAGGAATCACTAAAAATGACATCATCAATGAATTGAACGCAAAACTGCAAATACCCGGGGTCATCAATGGCTGGACTCAACCCATCATCAACCGCATAAATATGCTTTCCACCGGAATCCGCACAGATGTAGGAATAAAAATTTTCGGCCAGCACCTCGATTCCATAAACCAATTGGCCCAATTGTTTAAAAAAACCCTGGAAGGCCTCGATGGAGTTAAAGATCTGTATGTGGAACCCATCATCGGAGGCAAATATCTGGATATCCGGATCAAACGCGAAGAATTGGGCAAGTACGGTCTGACTATCGACGATGTCAACATGTTCATTGAAAGTGCCCTGGGTGGTATGACGCTGTCTCAAACGGTTGAAGGCCGCCAGCGCTTTTCAATTAACCTGCGCCTGGGTCAGGATTTCCGGAATTCCATTGAAAAAATGAAACAAATACCGGTAATGACCATGGATTTTGGCCCAGTCCCGCTTGGAACCTTAGCGGATATAGAACTCACGGAAGGCCCTCCCATGATTGCCTCCGAAAACGCCATGTTGCGGGGAACACTGTTGTTCAATGTCAGAGGCAGGGACCTTGGAAGTACGGTTGACGAAGCCAAAAACAAATTGGCAGAGGCCATGAATAAGCTTCCCAAAGGATATTTCCTTCAGTGGAGCGGGCAATATGAAAATCAAATCCGTGCTGAACAAAGGCTGAAACTAATAATGCCTGTCGTATTGGCCATTATTTGCATCATTTTGTATTTTACTTTCCGGTCCTTCAGGGAAGTGCTCGTCGTATTATCCGCCATTCCGGTTGCGCTGGTGGGCGGGGTTTATTCCCTTTATTATTTTGACATTAATTTTTCCGTTGCCGTTGCTGTCGGTTTCATCGCCCTGTTTGGGATTGCCGTTGAAACAGGGGTGCTGATGCTGGTGTATCTCAACCATTCCTGGGAGAAAAAAATAAAGACTTTCCGTGAACAAAATCTTAAACTCAACCCCCATGCCCTGGAAGAGGCCATCTACGACGGCGCCGTATTGCGGGTCAGGCCCAAATTGATGACGGTCATTGTGGATATCCTGGGTTTGTTGCCCGTCTTGTTGGCAACGGGAACCGGAAGTGATGTCATGAAACCCATTGCCTACCCCTTTGTATTTGGATTGATCACTTCCACTTTGTTTGTTTTGATCGTCTTGCCGGTCCTGTATGCGTTGATCCGAAATGCCGATTTGAAAAAAGATCTTCAGGAACCTGAAGATTTAACCTAACAAACCATCCTTGGATAAATAAATGCAGCTTCTCATGAAAACCCGTTTAACCCTCATTCCTGTACTGAGTTTCCTCTTCCTTCGGGCTCTTTCAGCCCAGGAAATATACACCCTGGATCGGATCCTGGATTCCATTCGTCAAAATCACCCGGTTGTAAAAATGTACACCCGCGAGATCAGATCCATGGATGAAGCGGCTGAAGGGGCCCGCAGTTGGATGCCTCCACAGTTTGCCATCGGGTCATTTATGACCCCCTACAACATCAATCGATGGAGCAGGGAAGGAGAAATGACCGGGATGGGATCCATCATGATTTCAGGCGAACAAATGTTGCCCAATAAAAAGAAACTGGATGCAGAGGAACGATATATGAAGGCCATGTCCTCTGCAGAATATGACCAAAGAAACAACGTGTTGCATGAATTGGTACACGACGCCAAAAGTTTATTTTTTGAAACCATGATTTTAAATAAAAAACTCGCCGTGCTTGGTTCAAACCGGCAGATCCTTGAATTCATGGTGCAGAATGCAGAAAGCCGCTATCAATTCGGATTGGGCAAAATCGGAGCCTATTACAAAGCCAAAGCAGCCCTGGGCAATCTTAAAAACATGCAATGGATGATTGAAAGCGAGATCCGGGATAAACACTTCCGCATCAATACGCTGATGGGCCGAAATCCCACCATACCCTTGGAATTAGACACTTTGTTTCATTTGAATGATTTTAGTCTTTGGGTTTTTGACCAGGCCCTTTTCTTTTCCAACCGTTCCGATATCAGAGCGCTGGACCAACGCATTCGCCTGAACTGGCTTCGGCAGGATGCGGAGAAGCAGACCCTCAGACCCCAGTTTGGCCTTCGTTATGAACATATGTTTGGATTCGGGGGCCAGCCCCTTTTATTTAACCTTATGGGCATGGTCAGCATTCCAATGGTAAAATGGTCTTCCAAAATGACCCGCGCTAATATAGAAAGTCTCAAATGGCAGGCCATGTCTTATGAAGCCAAAAAAGAAATGCTGGCGAACGAATACAGCGGGATGGCCTATGCCATGCGCAATGAGTTGCAACTTAAAATCAGGCAACTGTCGGGATATGAAGAAACGATTATTCCGGCTCTGAAAAACAATTTACAAACCATGCAATTGGGTTACGAACAAAATACCGAGGAACTATTCATGTTGTACGACGCCTGGGAAGCCCTAAATATGAAGCAACTGGAATACTTCGATTTGTTAAACCAAGCCCTCCGGTCTCAGGTTGAACTGGAACGGTTAATACAACAAAAATGAAAATTTTAAAAGGCTGTCTTTTTCTGTTCGTCATGCTGCATGTTATAGCCTGCAAGCTTCAGCCAGATCGACCTTCGGTTCAGGAAATTCCGCTAACCTATACTTGTCCCATGCCGGAGGATTCCTTCTATAGCCCGGAGCCCGGGCAATGTCCCAAATGCGGAATGGACCTGGTGCAAACAAACTTTGCTCTGCATAAAGGTCATCCGCCCGTCTTCACTTGTCCTATGCATCCTGAAATCATGGAGGATGAACCCGGCAGTTGTCCGATCTGCAATATGAAACTGGTGCAAAAAAATCAAACCGAACAAGATCCTTCCATTCCACGTTTGGAAGATTTGTTAAAACCCACTCATGAATTCATCATTTCGACAGTCCGGGATACTACCCTTCTAAAAAAGGAAGTCTCCCTGATTGGAGAAGCTACCGGCGTGATTGACTACGATACCCGGGAAGTGTACCGGATTTCATCCAATACAGAAGGCCGTATAGAAAAATTATATATCCGGTATAGGTTCCAGAAAATCCATGAAGGACAGCGGATCATGGATGTCTACAGCCCCGAGCTGGTCACTGCTCAACAAAATCTGCTTTTTAACTTGCGGCAGGATCCGGACAATGAAAGTTTGGTCCGTGCGGCAAAACAAAAATTAATCCTGTTGGGAATGCAAACATCCCAGATGGAAGAAGTCATCAAGTCAGGTGAACCCTCCCTTACCGTTGGCGTGTACAGCAAACGAAACGGTTACGTCATCGAAACCGAAAGGATGGAGGGCCGGTCAGAGGGCGCGATGGCCAATAAAGAGGGGGAGGAGGAGCCCTTAACCCTGAAAGAAGGGATGTATGTCCAAAAAGGCCAGCCTGTGTTGAGTGTTTACGATCCCAAACGTACATGGGCTATAATTAATATCCACGGAGAAAACCAGGGATGGATTAAAATAGGAAATGAGGCCATCCTCCGGGCAGAAACCTCACCTCAAACCATCCTCCGCGGAAAAATCAATTTTATAGAACCCTTTTACCAGAAGGGAAGTAAAACCCTTACCGCCAGGATCTATTTGGACCATCGTTACGGGCAATTGCCCATTGGCAGTCGCATAACTGCAAAAATCACAGGGCCTTCAAAAACCTCTTACTGGTTACCTAAATCAGCAGTACTCTCCTCGGGCCTCCAGAAAGTGGTTTTTCTTAAAAAAGAAGGCGGCTTTAAAGCTATTCCGGTGCAGACCGGTTTAGTAATGGAGGACCTGGTTGAATTCAAGGATGGTCTTTCGATACATGACCGGTTCGCCATAAATGCCCAGTACTTATTGGACAGCGAGAGTTTCATCACCGTCAAAAACAAGCCATGAAATCCCTTATTTTTTCCGTAATCCTTCTTTTCCTGCTGGCCTGTAACCAAAAAACCGGGCCCGTGAAAGACCCCGAGCTTTATTATACCTGTTCCATGGATCCTCAGGTCGTGGAATACAAACCTGGAAAATGTCCAATATGTAAAATGGAATTGACCCCGGTAAAAATCAGCAAGGGGAACCGCCGGGATGAATTGGAACTCAGTGACCAGCAAATCCTCCTGGGTAATATTCAAACCGATACGCTGGCAACCTCCAGGATCGGTAAAAAGATATTATTAAACGCAACATTGAATTTTGACCAAAGAAAAATCAATTCAGTCAGTTCAAGGATCATGGGCAGAATTGAAAAGCTGTATTATAAAAATCTGGGAGACTATGTGGTGTCCGGAAAACCATTGTACGAACTTTACAGCGAAGAACTGAATACCGCCAGACTCGAATATCTCCAGGCCCTTGAAAATAAAAACACCTACCCGAAGGACGGCCAGATAAACATGGATCACCTGATTCAGAATGCAAAAAACAAATTGATTCTTTGGGGCATGAGTGAACGTCAAATTTCAGAATGGACGATTTTATCAAACCCCCTGGCGACGACCTTCCTCAGTCCATCCAGCGGATATATTACCGAACTCAACGTGCTGGAAGGGGATTACGCCATGGCTGGAAGCCTGATCGTCAAATTGGCTGACCTCTCCACCTTGTGGGCTGAAGCGCAAATATATTCCTCGCAAATGGCTGATGTGAATTTGAAGAGCAAAGCCTTAGTCCGCTTCCCCGATTTATACAACAGGGATGTTTCCGGAACTATTGAGTTCATGACTCCGGAGCTCAAAGCAGACAGTCGTATCCTTCTGCTGCGCGTATCCATTCCCAATCCGGATCATACTTTGAAACCCGGCATGCAGGCCCAGATCTTGCTCACAAGCCCCCTGGATCAGGTCCTGACCTTACCCCTGGAGGCGGTGCTTAAAGACAGCAGGGGTTCTACGGTCTGGGTTCGAAGTGGAAAAAATAAATTCAGACCCCGAATGGTGCAGGAAGGCCGGGAATCTGAAGGTAATCTGGAAATTCTGTCCGGAATAGCTCCCGGAGAAGAAGTGGTGACCCGGGGCGCCTATTTATTAAACAGTGAATACCTTTTCAAAAAAGGAGCGGATCCCATGGCTTCGCACACTCACGACCAATAATTAAAATTTTATAATCATGATCAAATTCCAGCAGATTTTTGTTTTTTGTTGTCTTTCAGGCATAGGTTGGGGTCAGTCCGGTGAAATCAATTATAACCCGAATCAGAAATCGGACACCACCAGGAAAAGCATCCCTGCCAGGGCTATCCTGCGCCTCGAGCAGGACAGCATCACCATTGATTACCATTCACCCGGAGTTCGTCGCAGAATCATTTGGGGAGGTTTGGTTCCGTTTGGTGAAGTTTGGGTCACCGGTGCACATAATGCCACTAAACTCAGCATCCCTTTTGATTTCGTGATGGGTGGCAAACGTCTACCCGCCGGTGAATATGCCATATTTTCCATTCCCGGCAAGAAAGAATGGACCGTTATTCTGAATAAACACTGGGAACAACACCTGACCTCCGAATATGACCCAAAAGATGATTTGATAAGAATCCGGGTCAAGCCGAGAAAAACAGAACATACAGAGCGTCTCCAGTATTTCATGGAAACACATCAGGATGGAAAGATCGACATCGCCATTGTCTGGGAAAAAATTCGGATTCCGTTTAATTTAACCATTCAACGTTGAGATATGGAACATAAACACCACCATCAACCGCTTCATCAAGAAACCCCTCCGGTCCACGGCAATCCCAATCCACCCATGGGTCATGCCGGCCACGACCACCATTCCATGATGATGGACGATTTCAAAAAACGTGCCTGGGCCGTCCTTCTGCTGACCCTGCCCATCCTGCTCCTGTCGGAAATGATCCAGCACTGGCTGGGTTTCCATTTGGTTTTTGCAGGCTCAAAAGGTTTGCTCTGGTTATTATCTTCTGTAGTGTTTTTTTATGGAGGCTGGCCTTTTTTGAGGGGATGGCTTGATGAAATGAAATCCTGGCAGCCCGGGATGATGACCCTGATCGGTTTTGCCATCACGGTAGCCTACATCTATTCCTCCGCCACGGTGCTGGGTTTACAAGGGATGGATTTTTTCTGGGAACTGGCCACCCTTATCCTGATCATGCTCCTGGGCCATTGGATAGAAATGAAATCGGTGGCCGGGGCGTCCAGGGAACTGGACTTGCTGGTCCGGCTGATGCCGGATGATGCCCATCTGGTGCACGGAAACCATATCATGGAGGTCCAAACCACCAGTCTCAAAACAAACGATATCATTCTCGTCAAACCCGGTGAAAAAGTTGCTGCCGACGGCCTGATTACGGAAGGGGAAACGTATGTGGATGAATCCATGCTCACCGGGGAATCCCGACCCGTAGCCAAAAAGCACGGAGACCAGGTCATTGCAGGATCTATCAATGGAAACGGGGCGATAAAAATCAGGGTATCGCACGGGGCAAAGGACTCTTACCTGGCCCGGGTGGTCAAACTGGTACAGGATGCCCGGCAATCCAAATCAAAAACCCAATTGCTGGCCGATCGTGCAGCGCGCTGGCTCACCCTGATCGCCATCGCCGCGGGGCTGATCACTTTTACGGTATGGTATTTCTCAGGAAACGGCCTTGCTTTTGCCATGGAAAGGATGGTCACCGTGATTGTGATTTGTTGTCCCCACGCGCTGGGCCTTGCCGTACCTCTGGTGGTGGCCAAATCCACCGCCCTTTCCGCAAAACATGGTTTATTGATTAAAAACCGGACGGCCTTTGAAAACGCGCGAAAAATAAGCACCCTGGTTTTTGATAAAACGGGAACTCTGACCCTGGGCCGATTCGAAGTTTCACGTGTGGTGCCTGTGCTCCCGGAGTTAAACGAGTATGAATTAATCCGTCTGGCCGCAGCCCTCGAACAAAATTCAGAGCATCCGATTGCTTCCGGCATCATGGACAAAGCCAAAAGCATGGGCATCCCTGTGCCGTCGGTACAAAAGTTTAATGCCATCACGGGCAAAGGCATCGAAGCCCGGGTGGAAGGAAAAGACATCAAAGTGGTAAGCCCGGGTTACCTTAAGGAAAATCAAATTCCTTTTCCCCCGGATTATACCGCAGATTTGAGCGAGACCGTGGTATTTGTCCTGGGAGGGGATGAAGTATCCGGTTTTATTTCACTTTCCGATACCCTTCGTCCGGAGTCTGCCGGCGCCATCCGGGACCTGCGCCGGGAAAACATAAAACCCGTTTTGCTGACCGGGGACCGCCTCGAGGTCGCTGCCGCCATTGCCCAAACCCTGAATATGGAACACTATTTTGCAGAAGTATTACCGCATCAAAAACTCGACAAAATCAAAGAACTTCAGCAGGAGGGGGAATTTGTGGCGATGACGGGAGATGGGGTCAATGATGCCCCTGCGCTTGCCCAGGCCCAGGTCGGTATTGCAGTCGGTTCGGGTTCTGATATTGCTGCTGAAACGGCGGACATCATCCTCGTCAACAGCAATCCCGCGGATGTGGTCTCCCTGATCCGTTTTGGCAAAGCCACCTACCGGAAAATGATTCAAAACCTGGTCTGGGCAACGGGGTATAATATTGTCGCCCTGCCATTGGCTGCAGGGATCCTGTATCCCCAGGGATTCTTATTGAGTCCCGCAGCCGGTGCGGTATTGATGAGCCTGAGCACGGTAATCGTGGCCATCAACGCTGGCATGCTCAAAATAAAGGTAAGGCAACCTTAACCGTTGAAGCACAAAAGGCATAGGACTTCCATTCTCCCAACCCCTTTCAATTCACCGACTCTCCCCGACAGAAAAATAAAAAAGGGCTGCAGAAAGGTGCAGCCCTTGTAAAATTTATTGGCTTTGATATCAATAAAGATAATCCAGTGCCACTTTATCGTCGGCATTGAAGGGGCGGTCATGGCCTGAACCGATGCAGGAAAGCATCCAGGACTGGGCGGCCTGGGTGGCATCCGTAGGAGTACCCGGGATGTGAATGGCGCCTCCACTGCTGCTTTCGCCTAAGGCGGATCCTCCGCAACTTATCGAACGGTTGAAATAATCCGTGTGGCGGAAACCAATGCAATGGCCGATTTCATGAGCCAGTACGGTCGCGATCGTTCCAAACGGCTGGGCACCCAGAAGGGTCAGGTTCACAGAGATATTGCTGTACGGCCTGCCGCTGGACGGGAACCCGGAATTTGCCAGGTAAGTGGCCGAAGAGGCGGCTTTGGAAATCTTGATGTTTCCGCTGCTGCTGACCCGCTTGAATTTAAGGGTCAGGTTTTCAGCATTGTAACGTGCGATGGCGGAATCCAGGGCCTGCGTAAAACTGGCCACGTCCTTGTTTACGCTGATCGAAATCGTCTTGGTTCCATTAACGGTCACCAGGTTGGTGGTACGGTATTGCTCCAGTACAGGGATACGGTTGTTGGGCAGGGAATGGAGCTCCTCTTCGGTCAAAAAAATATCCCCCTCGACCATGTAACCTCCTTCCATTTTGAAGGAGTTTTCAGGATTAAATCCGAGGTTGATGATTTTTTGTTTGACTTCAGCAGTGATTCCGGTGAGTTCTTCTTCTGTGGTTCTGACTTGTGGATCTTGTTGGCAGGAGATGATAAATAATGCCAATAGGATAGTAATAAAATGTAGCAGCTTCATAAAAAGGTTTTAAAAAATTAAATAATCAAGTTTGCAAAGAGCCTGATTTTTAATCCCTCACCCCCTTTATTTTTTATTTAGTGATGGTTTAAAACCGGGTCCTTTGATAAAACAAAGATGCGATCAGACTCACCGGACTTTGAATGATGGCAGTCAAACCTCAAGATGAAGCTGATCAGATAAGTTTTATTCATCCGGGAGCCCTAAAAATGTACCCTTGCGGAGGACTTGTTCTGTTTTCCAAGGCAGGCATCGGCCGGCATTCCGAAAACAGCGAGCCGGATGCTTACGATACCAGGCCATGGCCGGAAACCCTTTTCTGAAAAGGCCTCCGGGGATTTTCCAGCGGCAAAACTTTTATAGGGGATGGTTCGGGCAAGGCGTCAATTCAATAGCTATTCCCCTTTTAAATAAGACCATCCGATCCACAATACACAAACTGCCTGCGATGATGGAGGTCATCCTTCCTGCTGAGGATGGTCATGAATACGCGCCCTGAAGGGGGCTCCTTTCAAATCACCTTTTTTTGTTCCCATCTGTCTAAATGGGAGGAAGTGCCAATATTTGCAGGCATTCTGGCTTTTAATAGAAAATCTATTGCATGGTTTTGAATCCTATTCCCATTGCCCCTCATTTCATGCGTTCCATATGCAGTATCGGATAGGGCTTCTCGCTGCCGTCCAGTTCAGAACGCCCAACAACCCTGAAGCCAAACTTATTATAAAAACCGATCGCCTCCGGATTGTCTTCATTCACATCCACCTTGTTGATCTGACGGGTGCGGATCGCTTGCGTAATCAGTTGTCTCCCCAATCCTTTTCCCCGCTGGTCCGCATGGATAAACAACATTTCCAGACTTTGACCGTGGATTCCCGAAAAACCCCAGAGCTTTCCCTCTTCATCCCGGATGCCCGATAATTCCACAGCTTTCAGATAATGCAGCGGAATCCATTTCCTGAATAATTGAATATCCTCTTCCTTTAAAAAATGATGGGTGGCCCGGACGGAGGATTCCCAGATTTCCAGGATACGGGGATAGTCGGATTCGTTCAGGGCGGTTATCGTGTATACAGCCATCTTAATTCCCTTAATTCTTAATTCTTTAATTTTTAATAGTTCCCCATTACCACCATATCTGCTTACCCCCCTCATAAGTAAAGGGTCTTTCCTCCAGATTGTTGCAGTCCCAGCAACGCAACAAATAAACGGTTCCCTGCGGTACTTTTTGATATTCAAGCGAATCGCTCAGGGCTTTCTGCTTTCCCGCCGATACCCACTTGTCTTTCCAGTAAAACAATTCATACGTTTGGCCGGCCTCCACAAAATTGTCATCATCCGCCGGTATAAAACGGATCTTTTCAACTGCCGTTTTTTTCCCGAGATCCAACCCCACCCAGCGGGCTTGAGAGGTGTCTTTTGGCAGTTTGATGCATTTCCCGGGGAAACCATCAAAAGCCAGGGGGGCCTGTGGAATATTACCAAGGATTTTGCCCGACAGAGGTCGGGTCTTCCCATCTGCATAAAATTCGATCTCCCCAAGCCTGAATTCATTTCCTTTTTTGAATAACAACCGGACGTATTGGAAACTATCCTTATGACGCACCGGCGCCTCTCTCCAGAGTGAATCATATAACCATTGGTCCTTGAGAGCCAGGTTATTCACCCGGGCCCCCCGATAAGGCCTTACATTTCGAAGTACATAATATAATAAAGCAGGCTTGGTGAATTCCGGATCATGGCTTCCCTCAAACCGTGCATTCTGCAGGGAATGTTCCCGAAGCCATTCCTCCGTTCTTTTAAAGGGATATTTGCGTTTCAGGACCAGATTTCCTTCGCCGCCTGGCCGGTACACCTGTATTTTATTATCTGCCATCAGACCGATCGGCGGGCCTGCGGGCCGGTAACGCCCGTTTTGGTAAAACATAGGCATGTACAGCACGGCCCTTCCCATCTGCGGAAACCGCACTTTGTCCTGATCAATCAGTCCCCCGGCAATGGCCTCCCAGTCCCAGTTTTTAAACACACACAGGTACAGGGGCATACCCGGGTCGCCTTTCACTTCAAAGCTCAGATCAGACACCAGCGTGTAATGGGCGGTCACATCTTTTATCCTCGGGTCTTCAAGATACGGGGGGATGGCTTTGATCCCGGCCTTTCGGGCCTTGACCGCAAAACTTTCCGGATCAGCCCCCAACCGCCACCGGAAAACTTTGGCAAACTTGGTTTCCCCCTCCCGGATCGGGGCATGGTCCCCTGGCCGGCTTTCCGCGCCGAGGAATGAAAGAAAGGAGGTGTCCGACAGGACCAGGGCGTTCCATTTGTGCGTAGAATACCGGTTACCATATTGAGGCACATAATCAATGGCCACTGGTATGCCAAAGGCCCGTGCCGCTTCCGCTCCGTATGCTGACCATTCCACGCAGGATCCTTTTTGCAGTTTGAGAATGGAGCTGATGCTTAAGGCTCCCGGATAACCCCGCGGTTCCTCAGAATATTTGAGCCATTTTTTTTCCTCATCGACCAGTGCGCAACAAATGTCTTCCATGGCTTGGGGAACCCCGTTTTCCAGGAGCAAATTATTATAACGGGCCCGAAGCAAGGGCCTCCAGTTTTCAGGATATTCATTATACGATTTGTAAGGAAGGATATAATTGCAAAAAGCGTCAAAACTGACCGCCTCTTTCCAGGGAGCCTTTTGCCAGGATTCAAAGGCATCCTCTATGTTTTGAATTAAATAGGAGGAGGTCAGGTGCTGCAAATCCTGGATTTTACGGATGTCCGCGTGGGCCGGGCTTCCTATGAGTCCATAAACGCTGTCCCGGAGTAACTGCAGATCTTCTTCTCCAAGCCCCCCTTCACGGCTGAAGAAAAGGGAGTCTGCCTGCCTTAACCATTCCCCGGAATAATGAAATTTATCCTCCATATTGCTCAGCAGCAAAAGGGTCGCTTTGAGTTTCAGGCTGTCCGGATCTTTTCGGAAATGGTCGATTACTTTTTCCAGCTCAGGCCGGTTGCCGGCAGCTAAAACAAGATTTCTTTCAAGGGGGTCCCTGATTTCTGCCGGCTGATTTGAACATTCAAAGGCAATGCCTGCAATACAAAGAACCGCGGTCAGATAATAAATCGTCCGCTTGACATTCCGGCCAGTCCCTGACAGGTTCATGGTTTTACAGGAGCAGGATTCCAAAGTTAGTGTTTTGACTCATTCCCTTCCTTCCTCCATTTCTCCCTTCCTCCCTTCCTCCTGTCTCCTTTTTCAATCCTTTTTCTCCCTTTCCCCTTAACCTTTACCCTTTGACCCTTCAATACTTCGCCGGCTGCCCCGGTTTTGTACCCGCCATTTTCAGAAACTGGCGGATGTCCTCATTGCTGCTCGCCAGGTCTTCCTTGCGCAGGTACATCATATGTCCGCTCCGGTATCCCTTCCAGCTGACCCGGTCCTTGAATTTGCCCGCCGGATCGATCTGCCACATATTGTACTGGGCGCTGAAATAATCGCAGGCCCCGTCGTAATAACCGGACTGGACCATCACGTGGAGGTAAGGATTGGAAGACATGGCCTTGCCGAGGTTCATCCCGGTATTGTTGTTACTGTCGTCCCAGGGACGCACGGGGCCAAACATATTGTATTTCAGGTCGGTCTTATAATTGAGCTTTTCCCTGAGGTACATATTGATCGGCGGGGTGAAGGCGTGGAGCCAGCTGGTGAGTTCTGAATTGTAATCGGGCCGCTCACCGGCGTCTTTGAGGTCCATCCCCTTATACCGGGAATCCAGCCTGCCCACGGTGTACCCTTCGTCCCTCAACAATTCTTTCCAGAACAGGGAAGTGGATACGTCCAGGTTGTTTTGCAGGTAGACTTCCGCGTCGATGCCGGAAAAACGAGCCATTTTCTGGGCGATGTTTTTTCTTTCCACATCCGGAAGCATGCTTCCTTTATTAATGGCCGTCAGCAATTCGTTCATCGTGAAGTGTTCCACTTCCGGAAGCATGGCCGTAAGATCCTTTTGCTGCAGATCAGCCGGCAGTTTTTTATGGTACCAGGCCGTGGCGGCAAAATAAGGCAGGCGCAGGGCGGCGGTTTGCGGAGCGCTGCGCACCAATCCCAGGTTGGTGGGCGACACCAAAATAACCCCGTTGAAATACATCCACTGGCTTTCCTGAAGTTCCAGGGCCAGGCCGGAGACCCGGGTGGTTCCATAACTTTCTCCAATCAGATATTTGGGAGAAGCCCATCGCTGATAACGCGTCATAAAGGTCCCGATCCATTCCGCCAGATATTTGATGTCGGCGTTTACCCCGAAAAACCGGTTTCTGGGAATATCCTTGCTGACCGGCCGGGAGTATCCGGTATTGACCGGGTCCACATAGACGATGTCTGCCACATCCAGGATGGAATGCGGATTGTCTTTAAATCCATAAGGCTGCACCGGATACCCTTCATCGTCTATATTCAGCACCACCGGACCGGTGTAGGCGATGTGCATCCATACGGAAGCGCTGCCGGGTCCGCCATTGAACGAAACAATGATGGGCCGGCTGTCCCGGTCACGGACATCGGTGCGCTCATAATAGGTGTAAAACAATCCGGCAAGGGTTTTGCCCTCCTCATCCCAGACCGGAAGGGTGCCGGCAGTGGCCTTAAAGGGCACCCGCTGGCCCTTGATGGTGATCTCATGCTGGGTGACTACCGAGGACTCCGGATGGAAGACGATGTCGGTGGATTGTTTTTTTTCCTCTTTTGGCGCGGGAGCGGATGGCGCGGGTGGTGGCGGGCCCGGCGCAGGTCGATTCTGAGTAAAAGCGGCAAACATCATTAAAGAAAAAAGCGTGGAGATGGTGGTCTTTTTCATTTGGACTGAATTTGGGATCAAACTTAAGGAAAAGATGGGTCCGCAGTGCGGAGGCCTCCGTTTGAGCGTACCTTTCCGCCAGCTCAGATCTGTTTGTTAATTTCATCTCTTTACCGCTCCATCATGCTGTCAGCCACTTTCATAAAATCCATTGCACTCTCCTTCCCCGAAACAGAACAGCATCCTCATTTTGACCTGGTCTCCTACCGCGTCAATAAAAAAATATTCGTTACCGTCAATGCCCCTCAAAAAAGATGCACGCTCAAGTTTGATAAGGAATACCAGGATCTCTTCACTTCTGTCGGCCGGGGCGCCATTTACCCCGTGCCCAATGCCTGGGGCCGCCTGGGCTGGACCACGGCAGAACTGGAAAAATTAAATCCGGAAATACTGAAAGATGCCCTGCTGATCGCCTGGAGATGTGTAGCCCCGAAAGCTTTTAAAAAAAAATACCCGCAGATGTATATTGACGAAGAATGAGGGAAAGGGCATTGGCCTGACGGAAATCAGGTGGTCATCTTGTTGGGGTCAGAAGATTCCCTTTCTAAGGATTTAACTTTATAGTCACAATTTTTATTTATGGAAAAGATCCTGTCTGCTTTTGATGGGCTGAAATATTCGGTATCCACCCAGGATTATTCCGTGGACCTGGCCCATAAACTCAATGCCCATATCGTGGCGGTCTTCCTGGACGACCGGGAATACCACGGTTATAAGATCTACGACCTGATCACGGAGGACGGCGTGTCGGAGAAATTAAAAAAAGAGCTGGACAACCAGGACCGCGCCCACCGAAAAGCCAGCGCCGAAAAGTTGGACGAGGTGTTTAAAAAAGGGAAGCTGCAGTTTACCATTCACCACGACAAAAACAACGCGTTGAAGGACCTCCTTCATGAAAGCATCTATGCCGATCTCCTGGTGATCAACGGCACGGAAACCTTTAAACCACGAAATGAAAAAGCGCCGACTTCCTTTATCCGTCACTTGCTGGAAGACGTACAATGTCCGGTGATCGTCGTGCCTTCAAAATTTAAAGCCATCGAACAGGTGGTGGTCCTTTACGATGGCCAGACCGTATCGGTTTTTGCCCTTAAAATGTTCAACTACATTTTTGGCAAAAATGACGGGTCCAATGTGGAGATCCTTTCCATCAGCACCGGCGGACAAACCATGCACACGCCCGACAGCCGGTTTATAAAAGAATACCTGAAACGCCAACTTCCAAAAACCAAATACACGGTATTAAAAGGATACCCCGATGAGCAAATCGTCAATCACCTCAAAGAAAAACCGGCGGGGACCCTGGTGGTTTTGGGCGCTTATCGCAGGGGAAAGGTTTCCAGATGGTTCAGGGAGAGCATGGCGGATGTGCTGATGAGTGAATTAAAATTGCCCTTGTTTATCGCGCATAACAAGTAGGGGACGAATTTATTCGTCCCGGACGACGCACGGTTAACCCGTCAGTTACACGAGTGTCCAGGACGACGGACGGTTAAAACCGTCCGCTACACGCGTTCTTCCGGTTCCAAATATTCCAATCCCAGCGCCTTGTACACCCCTTCCTCGGTTTCCCCGGCCAGCTTTTTCCCGCTTCCCACTTCAAACAAACCATATTCATTCAGTTTCAGGCCCATTTTCTGAGCCTGGCGGCGCAACTGAAGGGTATGCTCCCTGGAACCGGTAAAATACAGCAAGCTTGAACCAAATGCATCTTTGTTTACCACCCGGATATCCACCTGGACGTGCCCCGGGTTGAGGACCATGCTCACCCGGGTAGGGCCCCGGGCGATCACCTCCGCCACCAGGGGGTATGCCACGATGCGGTTGGTGATGGCATTGCGGTGACGGTCCTCCGCCTGGATGACCAGGTCGATATCCCCTACCGTCTCCTTTCTCCTCCTCAGGCTACCTGCGAGTTCGGCCCTTTCGACCTGCGGGATCTTAAGCACATATTCCAGAAGGGCTTTCCCGACCCGGCCGGCTTCAGCCAGCGGCATCCGCCGGTCTCCCTTGAATATTTTTAATGCCTTCTTCAAATTTTCAATTTTTCGCGGGCCGAAGTTTTCAAGATCCGACAGTTTATTTTCCTCCAGGGCCTTTAAAAGTTCTTCCTTGTTGTTTATATGCAGCTTTTCATGCAGGAGCCTTATGGTCGAGGGGCCTATTCCCCTCACCTGCATGAGTTCCAGCAAGTCGACCGGCACGATCTTTTTCAGTTCTTCGTACCTCGAGATCTTTCCGGTATCCGCATATTCCAGGATATTTTCGGCTATGCTTTCCCCGATGATTTTAAGCTGGCTGAGTTTTTTGACATCGTGATCCAGGGCGAGGACGGATGTTTTCATCTGCCCGATGGTTTTGGCGGCGGCGCTGTATGCGTTGGCGCGGAAATGCTGGGCGGGGCCGAGATAGCGGTAGCATTCGGCGATTTGATTTAATAAAATGGACAAGGATCGGTTGAACTCACCTGGGGCACTATTATTCTTTTCCCTGACCATACTTTATAAAGTTAGTCATTGGTTTGAATTTAATCCATTCAGGGACAAGGAGGATGGAGGTTAACCGGGTTCGCTATCTGGATAACTGATTTTCAATCTCTTAGGGATCATAGGTTTTGAAAAGGTTGCAGACGAACCAATGTATTTAGGATACAGTAAAGACTCAATGTGATTAAGTTTATATTAGGGATCGGATGAACTTTGCAAAACAATTTATTAATTTCGTTTATGTGTTCTTGAATTGATGGTTAAAAGATTTGTGCATAACGGACACTTTCCTTTTTTACAAATTTTAAACAATCAGTCTTTATGTGCGACCTATGGGAATGCACATAACAAACCAAATTATTTGTGAATTGAGCTTAAAAATGTTCAACTATGAAATATTTATTCAGATGCCTGTTGATGTTCCTTTTTGTCAGTCATGCTCCTGCGGTCCAGGCCCAGATAATTGAAACCACATACAACTGGGGTTCCTTCGATCATTCCTGCTGGAAGGTGCAACCCAACGAATACGGATACGTCATGGTGGGCTCGAAATTTTTTGAACCCAACAATACGAGTTTATACGTCCAGGGATTTGATCACCAGGGTAAATCCTTGTTTCTGAAATCGCATACCGCCTCAGGATTTTCAAGACTTGATGTATTTTGGAAAAGTTTTGTATTGAGTCATGACAAGAGTAAAATCTTTGCAGTTTCTTCAGGCAGCCAATCCGGCCAAAAGGCCTATGCCCTCCTGACCGACAGCGAGGGCCGTAAAATCTGGGACCGGGTGTCCGATCTGCCCAACGGCATTACTTTTGGCGGAGTGACCAACGCTAAAAATGGCGGCTGGGTGGCTGTTGGTTCCAGCAACTTTTACGATTTGGCTGTTGTGAAATTCGACCCTCAGGGCCGCATAGAATGGACAAAAATTATTCCCATTTCCGGTTTTGGATGGTCCATCGTGGCTTCTTGGGACGGTGGATACTTTATAGGAAGTACCGGCAGCAGGATCACCAAAATCGATCATTCGGGCAATCTGGAATGGTCCACGGCCGTTGTCCTGCCCCCCTCACCGAGCGGTGCATATACGTATACTGAATTTGAAGAATTGTTCGAATATATCCTTCCGGCCGGAGGAATTTCCCTCCCGGTGGGAATTATTTTGACCGGTTCCTGTTTTTCCAATAGTCATTCCGGCGCTTATACCGCCATGATTAATCATGGTGGCACCGTAAAGTGGAGCATGGTACATGCCCCTCAGAATACTGCTTTGGCCGGGACTCCGGTTTCCTGGATCTCAAATGCAATTTTGGAAGGCCCCTATGTGACGACTTCCTGGCGCACCGGGCCGGTCAGCAGCGGTGGGACGATGCATTATGCGCGTCAAGTATTTTATAATGGTGCGGTGGCGGAGAGTGGCAGCCTCGACAATACCATCCCTGTTCAGGAAGCCTTTTTGATAAAATCCAAGGATAAGTATATTGTAGGCGGGACCAGGGGCGGCTATTCTGCGGCCTATTCATATATTAATGACCAACTGTCCCCTTGGTGGCTGGAGGGATTCAGGAGGTCTGAAGGCGAAAACCTGCCCATTGCTGAGGCCTCTCGAATAACAGAGACTCTTGTCCGAGTCAATTTTAATAATACAAAACCAATCTACAAATACCATCCCGCCAGCCGGGTGTTTAATTCGGAAATGCAAGTATTCCCAAATCCCAGCACCGGCCTGGTCAAAGTGGGCGGCAGAATTGAACACGGGGCCTTGTTGCGCGTGACCGACATCACTGGGCGCATCGTTTTAGAAAAACAAATTAGACCTGGAGAGGCCCAGGTTGAACTTGATCTTAAAAACCAGGGTAAGGGTCTGTATAATGTGGAAATGATTGGCTCGGATCATATAATTTCCCAAAAAATCATCCTGCAGTAACCATTTGGTGAAAATCTGAATTGTAGACTAAGCTCAGGCTCCAGTTCAATTGTTCAATCGCTTTCTGAAGGGTCTTGTCCCCTCCGGCAGCTAATTCTGCCGGGCTGTTCTTGACCATTACTCCCGGAGCCAGGCCCTTCCCTTTATAAGATTTCCCGAAGCGTTGGCGCGGAAATGCTGGGCGGGGCCAAGATAGCGGTAACATTCGGCGATTTGATTTAATAACCGGGAAAGCGACCGATTAAATTCGTCCGGAGGGATTTTTTTCTCTTCGTCTGACATGGTTGTACCCGCCCTTGTATGTCATCCGGGTGAGCGGTCCATCAAAATTATATATTTAACCCATTGGCATTCTCCCCATGATGGATTTGTATTAATGCGGTTTTATAGGGAAACCCGTATACCTGTTCTGTATATTTAACCCATGACAGCCTCTTAATATAGTATTTGTAAAATAATCATGAAAGCTTTAAGTGTTCTTCTTTGTGCACTGAATTTCCTTGTCATGGATCAACTCCTTTCGCAGGATCCTTGCCCCTTGGATCTCATCCGCCAGCACTCCCGTTTGAACATTTTCCAAACCGCATGTATGCCGTGATATGGCGCAACTGGAATCTGGTTGACCCGGACCGGATCGCACAAACGATAGGCTGTACGGCTGAAGACATTCACTCCATTGCCGCCTCTATGGGTCTTCCGCCGGCCCAACCTATACCACCAGGCTTTAGAAAACAACTTTACATCACCGTCCTGAGGCGAAACTGGCATCTCCTCCCTTATGATCAATTGCTTAACCTGGCTGATATGACTCCTCAGGAATTGGAATTTTCGCTCAAAGAGGATGACTTTTTATTTCATAAGTTTGGAAATCTCAAACCGGCCTGCCTCCCCCTGAAATATTCTGCACCCAATCCACAGGAACGGGCCATAGCCTGGGAAATTAAACAACTTGTCGGAAAAAAATTTAAAAAATCGTTTAAGATTCCGGCCGAACCCCTTTTCGGTTTTATACAGGATATGCGTAACCGGGATTTGTCTGTCCCGATCCCGGTCGCTGACCTTTCGGCAGCAGAGGGTTTGCGTTTTATCTATTCTTATTTTGGTGTTTTTGGAGATCCTCTCATCGATGACCACAGCGATCCCTATCCGGAAGGACTGCTTGCCAAGCTGGCGTCTAAAGGGATAAACGGCGTCTGGATGCACATCGTCCTGAACCAGTTGGCTCCTGGCGGTAAGGAATTTCCTGAATTCGGTGCAGGACATCAAACCCGCCTGGCGAACCTCAAACGGATTTCACAACAAGCCAAAAAATACGGCATCAAAATATCCCTCTACGTAAACGAACCGCGTGCCATGCCTTTGGCTTTTTTCAAAAACCGGTCGTCCCTGGCAGGAGTACAACAGGGAAATTATATGACGATGTGCACAAGCAATGAAACAGTCCTGAACTGGATCACCCATTCTCTGGCCTATGTATTTAAAGAAGTGCCGGATCTGGGTGGCATTTTTACCATTACGGCCTCAGAAAATTTAACTCATTGTGCTTCGCATGACCATCAGGCTGGCTGTCCGCGATGCAGCAAACGCGACTATGCAGATATTATTGCAGAAGTAAACCAAGCCATGGAACTTGGGGTCCACCGGGCCAATCCGGACGCTAAAGTCATCGCCTGGGACTGGGGATGGCATGGCCATGGGGATGCACCGGATATTATTGCCCGTTTGCCGAAATCGGTCTGGCTGATGTCGGTGAGCGAATGGGCCAAACCCATTGAAAGGGGAGGGATCGTTTCGCAGGTCAATGAATATTCCATGTCTGCTGTTGGCCCGGGGCCAAGGGCGCAAAGGCATTGGGCGCTGGCCAAAGAAGCAGGTCTTAAAACGGTGGCAAAAGTCCAATTCAACAACAGTTGGGAGCTCTCGTCTGTTCCCTGGATCCCCGCCCTGGATCTGGTGGCACAACATGCCTCAAATTTGTCCAGGGTGGATGTTGACGGCTTTATGCTCAGTTGGACTTTAGGCGGTTATCCTTCACCCAACCTGGAAATTGCACAGCGATTTTCACAGGACCCCGGTGCGGATCCAAAAGCCGTGCTGGACAGCCTGGCCATTTCCCGTTATGGGAGCCAGGCCGCTCCCTTTGCCCGGAAAGCATGGACTTCCTTCAGCAATGCCTTCCTGGAATTTCCATATCACCAAAGTGTGCTCTATTCAGGCCCCCAGCAATATGGACCTTCCAATCTTCTGTATCCCAAGCCTACCCATTACCTTGCTTCCATGGTCGGTTTCCCTTATGATGATCTCAATAAGTGGAGGGGCCCCTATCCGGCAGATGGGTTCGCAAAACAATTCGAAAAGGTTGCCGCCGGATGGAAGAAGGGGCTCGATCAGTTTAAAAAAGTATTAATAACGGTCCGCAGAGAAAATAAGGAAACGGCGCTCAAAGACTGGGGTATTGCCAAAGCGGCCTGGCTGCACTTCGCATCCTCTGCCAACCAGGCCCGGTTTATCCTGTTGCGGGATTCCCTGGGCAAAGCAAGCCTCTCTTCGGCCAATAAACAAATGTTGAAAAAACAAATAAACCATCTGTTGGATGAAGAGATTAAAATGGCCGTTCAATTGTTTGAGATTATCCGGCGGGATTCCCGTATTGGATTTGAAGCGTCCAACCTATATTATTATGTGCCTCAGGACCTGATGGAAAAAGTAATCAATGGCGAGTTTGTGCGTAAAACCTTAACCCATTAACCGCGTCATCCGCACCCTGATTTCCGTCACCCTCCCGTCTGATCTCCTTCAATCTCTATTCTCGGCACAAAAACCTATTTTTGAACACGATAGCCTATGGCCACCGACACCACACTGAAAAAATTTCTGGACGAAACCGGAAGGATCGCCGTATTTACGGGCCGGTTCCTTAATGAATGGTTCAGGCCCCGTTATGAAATTTCCGAGTTTTTCAGGCAATGTTATATCATCGGTTACAAATCCCTGCCCCTGATCGGATTGACCGGGTTTATCATAGGCCTGGTGATGACTATGCAATTGCGGCCTTCGATGGTCAATTATGGCGTGGAGTCCCAGATCCCGGCCATCGTGGGCATTTCCATTATAAGGGAAATCGGCCCCATCATCACCGCCCTCATATTTGCCGGCAAAATCGGAAGCAGCATCGGAGCAGAACTGGGCTCCATGAAGGTCACCGAACAGATCGATGCCATGGAGGTCAGCGGCACAAACCCTTTTAAATACCTGGTGGTATCGCGGGTGCTGGCCACCACCTTTATGTTGCCGGTGCTGGTCCTCCTGAGCGATTGCATCGCGCTCTATGGGTCCTATCTGGGGGTGAACATTAAAGGGATCACCAGTTGGTCTCTGTTTTGGAACAAGGTTTTTACCAACCTGATCTATGCCGATATTTTCCCCGCTTTTATTAAAACCTTCTTTTTTGGCTTTATCGTGGGAATCATAGGTTGTTATAAGGGTTACCACAGCAGCAAGGGTACGGAAGGGGTGGGCCGGAGCGCCAATTCCTCCGTAGTTGTTTCTTCCGTGCTTATTTTTATCACTGACCTCCTCGTGGTTCAGGTCACGGATTTAATAGGATATGGCTGACCCGGATTCAAACGATACCGTCATTTCCGGTGTGGCGCCGGGGATTTCCCGGTCTGCTCCGCAGTCCAAGGAGGAGGTGATCGTCATTTCCCATCTTTACAAATCGTTCGGGTCCAACCGGGTCCTCCAGGATTTTAATCTCACTCTCTATAAAGGCCAAAACATCGTCGTGCTCGGTAAATCCGGTTCCGGCAAATCGGTTTTGATCAAATGCATCATCGGCTTGCTCAGGCCGGATGCGGGAGAGATTTTCGTATTTGGAAAAAATGTTCCCGAACTGAACCATTTCGCCCTGGATGAACTGAGGGCCAGGATCGGATTTTTGTTTCAAAGCAATGCCCTCTATGACTCCATGACCGTAAGGGACAACCTCGAATTCCCCCTGCGACGCCACTGGATCCAGGTGACCCAGGCTCAGGTAAACGACATGGTGATGGAAGCCCTGGAAGATGTAGGACTGGCCCATACCGTGGATATGATGCCGGTGGAACTGTCCGGGGGCATGCGCAAAAGGATAGCCCTGGCGCGCACCCTGATCCTCAAACCCGATATTATCCTCTACGACGAGCCGACTACGGGATTGGACCCGATCACGGGAAAGGAAATCATCGACCTGATCGTGGAAATCCAAAATAAATACAACACCGCCTCCCTCATCATTTCCCACGACATGAATTGTGTGCGGCTGGCCAGCGACCTGGTAGCCGTTCTGATTGAAGGGAAATGTTATGCCCTGGACACCTATGACCGCCTGAAGTCGAGTACGGACCCGAACGTGAAACCGTTTTTTGAACAATAATGAGCTAATGCATCGAGATGGCAAAAACGATTTTTAATTATGTCAAGCTGGGTATTTTCGTCATTGCCGGTATGGCCTTCCTGGTCATCCTGCTCTATTATATCGGAAAAAACCGGAATATTTTTCATCCTTCCTTCCTGCTGAAAACCCATTTTCAGCATATCCAGGGCCTCCAGCCGGGCAACAATGTGCGGTATGCCGGCATCCAGGCCGGAGCGGTGAAAAGCATCAACATCCTCAACGATACCCTGATCGAAGTAGTCCTGGATATAGACAATAAATTTAAAAACATCATTCGCCAAAATGCCCGGGTCTCTATCGGGAACGACGGTTTTGTCGGAAATAAAATCGTCAACATCGAACCGGTGAAAGAAGAGGCGGCCCTGGTGGAAGAGGACAACGTCCTGGCCTCCAAAGAAGCGCTGGATACCGACGCCGCCCTGCGCACCTTGTCCGGAACCAACCAGGACATCGCGGACATCGCGCGGGAATTGAAAACCCTGCTCACCAATATCAACCAAAACCCGGCCCTGGTCAAACTGGTCACCTCTGACGAAATCCCAAACGACATCAGAGCCGCCCTCGCTGACATTCGCCGGGCAGCCCATCAATTGCAACTTTCCGCCGCTGAGGTCAATACCCTGCTTGACAGCGTGAGCCGGGGCAAAGGAAGCCTGGGCGCACTGTTCCAGGACACCTTGATCTATGCCAACCTGCTGAATACCTCTGAAAAAATAAAGCTGGCCGGAGAAGAGAGTAACCGCATCACCCGGCAGGTCAGCCAGGTCGTGCAATCGCTGAAAGACCATATTGACCAGGGTAAAGGGCCTGTCCAGGCCATCCTGCGGGATTCCTCCATGACCCACTCTCTTCAAAATTCCCTGGAGAATATTGAAAAAGGGACCTCTTCTTTCAACCAGAATATGGAAGCGCTGAAAACCAATTTTTTATTCCGCGGATATTTCAGAAGATTGGATAAAAAAGAGAAAAAAGACAGTTTAAGGGCCGTCCGGGAGTAACCCGTTTATCCCGTTGCGGCTGAAAGGAGATATTAATAAAATGGAATCAGATCATTCTTCCCCGGCGATCTCCCTCTTGCCAAAAGTTGAATTGCATCTCCACCTGGATTGCTCCCTGAGTTATCATGCCCTGCACCTCCTGGACCCGCAAATCACCCGGGATCAATACCACCGCCAGTTTATGGCTCCGGCCAAATGTTCAGGCCTGATGGAATTGATCACCCCCGTATTTCAGTCCCTTAAATACATGCAGACGGCGGAACAACTTGAAGTGGTAGTCCTTGACCTTTTTGAACAGTTAAAAAAGGACAAGGTCTTTTACGCGGAAATCCGTTTCGCCCCCCTGCTGCATACCGAAAAAGGTTTGACTCCGGGAGAAGCCGTGAGCATTGTCGAACAAGCCACCGCTTCCGCGATCAAGCATTACGGCATCCACGCCCGGCTTATATTATGTACCCTGCGGCATTTTACGGAAGCCCAGAGCATGGAGACGGTGGAACTGGTACAGACCTTTAAAAACAGTCATGTGACTGGCTTTGACCTGGCTGCGGACGAAGCCGGTTACCCGGTGGACCAACACCGTAAAGCTTATGACTATGCCCATCAAACCGGCATCCCCTGCACCTGCCATGCCGGCGAGGCAAGGGGGGCGGACAGCGTATGGGAATGCCTGCGCGAACTCCGGCCTTCCCGGATCGGCCATGGGGTCAGGAGCATAGAAGATCCGGCCTTGATTCAATACCTCAGGGATCAACACATTCACCTCGAGATCTGTCCTTCCAGCAATGTTCAGATGAATCTCGTCGAAACCTACGGGGAGCATCCGGTCGATAAATTATACCGGCTGGGAGTCTCCCTGGGGATCAATACGGACAACCGGACCCTGTCGGATATCACCCTTACCCGGGAATATGAAAAACTGCAAAGCCACTTTTCCTGGGGAATCCGCCACTTCCTGGATTGCAATCTCCATGCCATCCGGGCTGCGTTTATCCCTGAACCCTTAAAGCAGGAGCTTGCGGAGCGTATTATGGCCGAATATAAATCCATGAATGTATGAATTCCCTGACCCGAAATATTGTTGAATCATCAGAATGCTGCATTTCAAAATATTTAATCCTTAAATCTTTCCCCATCCTGCGAATCCTACCCATCCCACGAATCCTACCCATCCTACCAATCCTACCCATCCTACCAATCCTACGAATCCTATTAATCCTACGAATCCTATCAATCCTACCAATCCTATTAATCCTACCCATCCTATCAACGGGCCAGACTGCACTGGAAATCGTAAAAAAGGCGGATGCTAAAATGAGAGGCAATACTTCCCAGGTTGAAATGAACATCAAAACCATCCGCCCCTCATGGTCCCGCGAAATGGACCTCCGGGTATGGAGTAAGGGCAATGATTTTGCAATGATCCTGATCCAATCCCCGGCCCGGGACCGCGGCATTACTTTTCTGAAAAGAGGCAAGGAAGTATGGAATTGGATACCCACCCTGGAAAAAACCATTAAACTGCCCCCGTCCATGATGAGCCAGAGCTGGATGGGGACCGACTTTACCAACGACGACCTGGTCCGGGAATCTTCCGTGATCCGTGATTTTGAACACAGCCTGGGGACGGATACCCTGATCCTGGGTCGACCCTGTCATACCATCTGGATGGTCCCTAAACCCGAAGCCGCTGTAGTCTGGGGAAAACTGATGGTATGTATTGATAAAAAGGACTTTATGGAATTGCATACCCGGTTTTACGACGAAGAAGGACAACTGGTCAATATCATGAATGCCTATGATCCCGCCCTCCTGGGCGGGCGTCTGATTCCCACGCGATTTGAAATCATCCCCGTCGAAAAAAGGAACCAGAAAACCGAGATGCGCTACAAAAAAGTGGTTTATGACCAACCGATCGCCGATGGCTTTTTTTCAATTAACAATATGAAAAACATCCGTTGATGTGGCTGATCAAACTGGCTTGGAAAAACATCTGGCGCAACCGCAACCGCACCCTGATCTCCATGTCGGCCATTTTTTTTGCAGTGATCTTTTCCGTGGTGGCCAACAGCCTCTGGAAAGGGACCTTCGGCGCCCTGATCCAAAACCTGGTAGGCTATTACTCGGGGTATATCCAGATCCAGCAGGCTGGGTATTGGGATGAGCAGGTGCTGGACAACAGCCTGGAATGGTCGGATTCCCTGAAAGCCGAAATTTCCGGAGAAAACAATATCGATGCCTTGAGTCCAAGACTGGAGTCCTTTGCCCTGATGTCGTCGGGGGATATTACCAAGGGATGCCTGGTGGTAGGGATCGACCCCATGAGAGAGTCGGAAGTCACCCAACTCCAGGAACGTTTAAAAAAAGGGCGGTACCTTGAATCCGGAGACCAGGCCATCCTTCTCACCGAAGGCCTTGCCGAACAACTGCAACTCAGCCTGGAGGATACCGTATACATCATCGGCCAGGGTTTTCATGGCGCTACGGCTGCGGGGAAGTACCCGATAAAAGGGATCCTCAAATACGGCGCACCGGACCTCAATAACCGACTGGCTTTTTTGTCCCTTCCCGCGGCCCAGGAACTTTATGGCGCCGAAAACCGGGCCACCTCCGTTGTAATTTCCCTGCATGACCAAAACCTTTTGGAAGAAACTGTACTCGGATTGAAAAAGCGCCTTGATTCCGGGCTGGTGGCAATGACCTGGAAGGACATGATGCCCGAAATCGTCCAGCACATGAAGACCGACCATTTCACCATGCAAATCATCCAATACCTCCTTTACCTGCTGATCGCTTTCGGGATCTTCGGTACCCTGACCATGATGATGGTGGAAAGGCAGTTTGAAATGGGTATGCTGATCGCGCTCGGCATGAAAAAAGGAAATATGATCCTGCTGATGGTGATTGAATCGGTATTCACGGTGATCACCGGTTGCCTGGCCGGACTGGCGGCAAGCATCCCGGTGGCTTTTTATTTTAAAAATAATCCCATCCGCTTTGGAGGTGAATTTGGAAAGGCCTATGAACGATTTGGTTTTGAAGCGGTCATGCCGGGATCGACCGAACCGGGCATTTTCTGGTCCCAGGGCCTGATCGTTTTATGCCTTGGACTCCTTCTTTCACTCTATCCATTGTATAAAATCCTGCGGATGGACCCCGTCAAAGCCATGAGAAGATAAGATGAACCACAAAAGCAGGCCGGCCTATCTGATTTTTTCCATGGCATGGAGAAATATCTGGCGCAATAAAATGCGAAGCCTGATCATCATGGCTTCGGTAGCCCTCGGCGTTTTTTCCGGAGTTGCGATTCTTGGCATTTATAAAGGAATACTCAAGTCCCGGGTCAGGACGGTCATTGACCAGGAAGTCGGGCACCTTCAAATTCACCACCCGGAATTTAAAAAAGACTTCGGCGCAGCCTATATCATTCCGGGTTCCGACAGCCTGATTCAGCAACTGCTTGGCTGGACTGAAATCCGGGCTCTTGCCGCGAGGACGGTATCCACAGCCATGCTTTCGGCCGCCACCGGGACCTCCGGCGTCCAGGTAACGGGCATCCGGCCGGAGGAAGAAGAACAGGTATCCCATATATCCCGTAAAATCGTGGAAGGCAGCCTGTTTGATCCTGCAAAAAAGAACCAGATCCTCATCAGCCGGAAACTGAGCGATAAATTAAAGCTCAAACTGGGCAACAAAATCGTACTGACCCTTACAAACAAGGACAACGATATCCAGGCCGGCGCCTTCCGCATATGCGGTTTGTTTCAAACCATCAATACCCCGCTGGATGAACGTACCGTCTACCTCAGGCAGGATGAACTCAATGACCTCCTGGCCATTCCCGGGCAATCCCATGAAATCACCCTGATCCTGCAATCCGATGACCAGCTCGATACCATTCATCAAAGGCTAAAAAGCCGCTTCCCCGCCCTGCTCACCGAAAACTGGAAAGAAATATCCCCCGAAACCAACCTGATGGTGGTTTCGCTCGATGAATACATGTTTATCTATATCATCATCATCATGCTGGCCCTGGCCTTCGGCATCATCAATACCATGCTGATGGCCGTTCTCGAGCGTACCCGGGAAGTCGGTATGATGACCGCCCTGGGATTGACCAAGGCCCGGCTGTTCGGGCTCATTTTATCAGAAACCATATTGTTGACCCTCGCCGGAGTGCCCGTTGGCATGGGATTGGCCTGGATCCTCATCTGGTATTTTGCCCGCCACGGGATAAATATCGCTGCCGTTGCAAAAGAAGCCATGTCCAGTTTTGGTTTTGAAAGTTGGATTTTCCCCGAATTTCCTTATGATCAACTGGTGATGGTTTTGTCCATCGTCGCGATCACCGCCTTGCTTTCCTCCATACTCCCCTCTCTCAAAGCCGTGAATATGCGGCCTTCCGAAGCCTTAAGAAGATAAACCCTTGATGAAAAAAGTATGAATCAGACCGTAATTGATGCGCACGATGTCAGTAAGACCTACAACCCCGAAGCCATCCCGGTACCGGCGGTCAATCATGTCCATTTGCATATTGAACAGGGTGAATTCACCGCCCTGGTGGGACCCTCGGGTTCAGGAAAAACCACCCTGCTCAACCTGATCGGGGGACTGGACCGGCCCACGGGGGGAAAGATTTTCATCAACGGGGTGGACATCACCCAGCTTTCCGATAACCAGCTCATTGATTTCAGGCTTCATCATATTGGATTTGTATTTCAGTCCTTCAACCTCATCCCTGTCCTCACGGCCAAAGAAAACATAGAGTTTATCCTGCTGCTTCAGGGCGTTGACAAAACAACCCGTGAAAAAAGGGTCCTGCAATTGCTCAAAGAGATCGGCCTGGAGGACAAAATGAATGTACGGCCCTCACAGCTTTCCGGCGGCCAGCAACAGCGCGTGGCCGTGGCCCGCGCGCTGGCTTCCAAGCCCCAGTTTATCCTGGCGGATGAACCTACCGCCAATCTCGATTCTAAAGCCGCCGCCAACCTCCTCGATATCATGTACAAACTCAACCAGGAAGAAAATATGACTTTTATTTTTTCAACCCACGACAAACGCGTGATCGACCGGGCCCGTCGGGTGGTCACCCTGGTTGACGGCCGGATAGATTCTGATACCGCCTTTAAACCACTGGAGCATTGAGTGAAAAAAGTACTGTTTATATTATTTCTGATGTTACCGGCCGGACTGGCCGCCCAGGACAGCCTTGAGGAAAAATCCGGAAAATTTACCGCAGGAGGCTATCTCAAGGAACTGGCCTACCTGACCCTCGACGAAATCAATCAGGAAGAATATATCACCTCGATCCTCCATCACCGGCTCAATATGCAATGGATGCCTAATGAAAGGTTTAGTGCCTCGGTTTCATTCCGAAACCGCCTCATCTGGGGCGACGAAGTCAGGCTGATACCGGGTTATGTGGCCCTGCTGCGAAATAAAAACGAAGGACTTGATCTGCAGAAAGCCTGGATCAGCGGCAAATCCATGGTGCTCCATACCAGTGTGGAACGGCTGAATGTTGAATACACCGGGACCCGCTGGAATTTCAGGCTGGGCAGGCAGCGCATCAACTGGGGCATGACCACCACCTGGAACCCAAACGACATTTTTAATACCTACAATTTCCTGGATGTGGATTATGAAGAAAGGCCCGGCAACGATGGCGCCCGCATTCAGTATTTCTCCGGGGGAAACTCAAATGTGGAGTGGGCCATAGCCTACAACCATTTTAAGGACAAACCGGTCACCGCGATAAAATATACTTTCAATCGTTGGAAATACGATTTTCAGTTAATCGGCGGCTGGTATTTCGACCGGCCTTCCCTGGGCATGGGTTGGGCGGGTAATATCAGGAACCTGGGTTTTAAAGGCGAAGCCCAGTTTTTTTTCAATAAAAACAACAGTCCCTCCAACCTCAACCTCTCCATGGAATGGAATTACCTCACGGACAATAATTGGTTTTTTAACCTGGGGATCTTATTCAACAAACAGGGAAAATACAAACCCATTCAAAACTGGGCAGAAATCGACCTCAACCTCTCCGCCGAAAACCTGATGCCAACCCGTTATAACGTCATCGGAACCGTATCCCGGGAATTCACCCCCCTGTTTTCGGGAAATGCCGGGATCCTTTTTGCTCCGGGCACCAACCTGCTGATCCTGCTTCCATCCCTGCGATACAGCCTGGCCAACAACTTGGATGCCGACCTGGTATGGCAAAGCTTTTTTGTGGAAGACCAAAACCGGTTTTCTTCCATGAGCCATGTGGCTTTTGTTCGGCTGAAACTCAGCTACTGATAAACTGCTGAACTGTTGAATTTAATTTCACCCCAGGGACTAATCTTTCTTTCCGTGAATTCGTTCGCTAACTCGTGCATCTTTTGTGTGTATCATAGTTCGTCCCATTAAGATAGCAATACCGGGGATTGCCACCAATTTCAAGCTATCCTATTGTAGGTTTTGGGTTTAACACAAATTGAGGTTTGTGAATAAATGAAAAATGACCTATTCCTGATGTTATATTCCACGAGGACTGTGAATTACCAATACATGGAATTAGGTAAAGCTATAGTGATATTATTCTTTTTGAATTCATTTTTAAGAATAACAGCCTTTTTTTAACACATTAAAATTATTTTGATTTAAGTAGACTTCATTAAAAATTATTCATTTAACAAAGTCTACTTAAAGTTTTAAAAAAGATTTAGTTAGCAGAATAATTGTTGCAAGAAAGATTTATTGTATTACATTCATCTCTTTTCACAATATGTGTGCTGGTATGTTGAGAAACGGTAAATGGGTGGGCAAAAGGAAGGGGATTGGCATATGCAATGGCTAGTTTTGAATTTGTTCTCACATCACTTCCAGAAAAGATATCACTAAAAGGTGGGCTTACTATATCTATTCTATGAGAAACTGTAGCATTAATTGTATCAGCGTCTCGATTTAACCATACTATACTTAAATATTGATATCTTGTAGTTGATTGAGAATTGAATGTATAGGCTGTTGGCAATCCCGGTTCATCAAAAACTTCTGATTCCCAGTCTAAAAATCCTTGTATTCTTCTTTTGTTGCAGCCACTTGGATTAACTGTATACACGCAGGATATACTACCATCGTTTGCCCTACTTCCTGATCTTGGTATATTACAAGAATTTTTGATTTCATATACAGTAACATTTTGTGATACTTTATATCTATCCGTTTCTTTATAATTCACAAGTAAATTTAATTCATTGGATGAAGCATAGAAGTCATCAAAATATTTATGGTATTTATTTCCAATTTTTAATATGCCATTTAAATTGCACAAAATATTCTTGGAATACATTAAATACTTTGGATCTATTGAATGATCCCTTATTGTCACTTTTTCACTCCATTTATTTTTAAAAACAAACCAATCTTCTTCGCTTTTAATTTTATTCATTTCTATCTCAGCCATAATGAAATCTCTAAAAGGAGATTCAAAAATAATTTCACCATTTTCTATTTTGCCTGTTAATAAGTCGATGTTATCTATACAAAATTTAGCTACTCTTTGAAATTCTTTATATCCCTCAAATTCTATAATCTTTTTATTTTCAAATATCTGTGCTAGTTTATAATGTGTTTCTAAACTTTGACTTGCCTCAGGCTTGATTTCTAACTTAATTATGCTGTCACTTTCTTTTTGACAAGCAAATAATGTAAGAAAAACAATAAAACAGGTCAATAAAAATTTGTAATCAAAAGAATAATTACATTTTCGCCCTAAATAATTCATAATTGTTAAGTATTTAAATTGTTATAAAATTCTGCTTAGAAGCTTTAGGGTAATTTGAGGTTGACCTTAGCTGATATAAGGATTTTTAAACATTTTAGTGAAGATTGTATGTAAAACAGAGTGATAATCCAGGAACCGAAGGTGAATAGAAATGAACTCCAAGATCATCATCAATATTGAAATTTTTTAGATGGGCATCCACAAATGCTTCCAATGCACTTAATCCATGGATGCCAATCATTAAAAAAACAGCCCTATCTTTGTTATCACGAGCTTGGTCACGAATAAGTTTTATTTGCCGTGAATCAAATTCGATTCCAGGAGCCACTTCAACCTTTTTGCCTGTTCTTACTGCTTGATTAAAGTTATTATTCCAAACTCTGTAAGTCTTTCTTGTCGAACTAATCATATAAAAGGAGAAACCGTATGCTCCATATGCTAATGGAATTTTCCACCACCTACCATTATAGGCTTGGCCTGCTCCAGGTAATAATAGTCCAAGAAATAAAGCTGTGCGTGGTCTCTTATCGAGATTTAATGAAATACTGTCATCTTTAAAGACTCTATCTTTAAGCGGAGCTGATTGTGCATTTAATTTAAATATACATCCGAGAAGTAAACCTAAAATGAGAATGAAGTTTTGCATCATTAGTAATATTGCTTGAATTTCACGTTCGTAACTAATTAGTTACATAGGTTTCACAAAAATACAATAATTCACTCCTTATTGCCTTCAGTATACTAAACGCATTCAAATAAGCCATGGGAGAAGTGAATGGGGCTTATGGTGTTAGCTAGCTTTCAAAGGAGCAGTAAGTTTTTAACCAGTACAGTATCGAATAGGCAATTTTTTGTATTCCTTTCTCTCTTCTCGATTGGCTCACATTCTATGAAGAACTCAACATACTATGCGTTTATTATTTCAAATATAAAAATAACATTCACCTTAGCACATGACATAAATTAAAATCGCCAGATATTGTGAATTGAAATTCAGGTTTTTAAACTTAAATCTCACAGATATGGCGACGAAAGTTCAAGATAGTAAATTCATTAACATTTTCCGCTTATTTTTCATTGGATTCCATCTTGCCCGAATCAAGATGCTGGAGATCTCTGGATAAAATATCTGATAGAACAGGAGATCCCCTTCGATATCAGGATCCGGGCGAACATGAAGGTGGGTATCAAGGAACAAATAATACGTGTTAGTAAATTGTTTAGAAGATCAAATCCGGATCAACCGGTGACCATTTCCCAGCCATTGATGATGGGAACCAATTTGGTCTGTCTTCGGGGACAGTGGATCTTCAATTCAAAAAAGAAATACACAGAGTTGTAGATTCCTGACCATGTTGACCCACCATTCTTGTTTAAGCTGACCCACCATTCCTGCATGTTGACCTACCCTTTGGAGGACTGAGCAGGGGTATCACCGGGAGATTCTTGCATGTTGACCCGCCTATAAGGGATCAGATCCAGGTCTAAAAGGGAGGATTCCTGCATTTTGACCCACCTGCTGGGAGTCAGATCTGGGGTCTCCAAGGGAGATTCTTGCATGTTGACCCACCCCTTTTGGGTCTGATCTAGGGTGCCCCTGGGAGATTCCTGCTCCCGAGGCTTCGGGATTGACCCCCCTTATTCGGCAATTAGGAAAGGGCTTTTGTAGTCATTTGCTTCTAAAAACCAGAAGCATGGCACAAAAACCGATACCAATGGAAAAATTAAAACAAGTTTTTCAACTTCATCGTGACGGTATCCCCATCCGGGAGATAGCGCGTCGAGTAGGTATCAGCCGTAATAGCGTTCGACAGTACCTTTCGTTGCTTTCTGATTGTCAGGGGCCAGATGATGTAGAACTAGCCTCGAAGGTCTACTCCAATGACTTATTGGAGATGGAAGCCGAACTGATGCGACAAGTCACTGTTCATTTCAGCACGACAGGCCATGAACTGACTAAAACCGGTGTCACAAGACAGCTTTCGTGGCGGGAATACTTGGACACTCATCCGGACGGATACAGTTATAGCCGGTACTGTTTCCATCTGAAGCAATACCTCAAGAACCGTGATCTGTCCATGCACCTGGAATATTCACCAGGTGACATGACCATGATTGATTTTGCCGGAAAAAAACTATACTACACTGATCTGGAAACAGGAGAACTTATTAAGTGTGAAGTATTTATATCAATTCTTCCTTTCAGTGGTCTAATTTATTGTCAGGCGGTTCACACCCAACAAACTGCAGACTTTACCCACTTGACCAACTCGATGACTAAGTTTTATGGTGGAGTCACATCCACAATTATATGTGACAACATGAGAACCGCGGTAAAACGGTCAGACCGCTATGAGCCGGAATTTGCCGATATCTGCCTCCAACTCAGTGAACATTACGGAACCACCTTCAGCGCTACACGTCCTTATAGCCCGAGGGATAAAGCCATGGTGGAACGTGCTGTAAATATATTGTGTACAATCATATTTATGGGCCATTACGCCACCGAAATTTTACCAGCTTGAAGGACCTGAACAAAGCCCTGTTCGAACAACTGGAGCTGCTCAACGAAAAGCCCTATAAAAACACCCCCTATAGCCGCCGGTATTTTTTTGATCAGCAGGAAAAACTCCTGCTTAAACCTCTGCCGGCTCTGCCATTCTTACCTAAAAAAGCCGTTCGATTGACCGTGCAACGCAATTACCATGTGCAACTCACCGAGGACCATCACTACTATAGTGTTCCTTATCGGTATGTAGGGAAAAAAGTATAAGTACTTTACGATGCAACCACCGTGGAGATCTATCTGGACCAGGAGAGAATCGCCTTGCATTTGCGAAAGGTCCGGAATAAAGCATACACGACCCTGAGAGATCATATGCCTCCGCATCATCAACGCATGGAACAAATTAAAGGGTGGAACCGGGATGATATACTGGAACAGGCTTTGAGGATCGGATCCTCCGCTTATCAGGCCGCAAGACTCATGATGGATAACTGTATCTATATCGAACAAAATTATAAAGCCTGCTTCGGCATGATTGTGCTTCAAAAAAAATATGGTTCAGACCGCCTGGAAGCACCCTGCAAAAGATCCTTGCAAGGTTCTCGGGTCAACTATACGCTGATCAAAAATATACTGGAAAGAGGCCTTGACCGACATGCCACCCAAATCTCGCCTTCCGTTTTCTTTGACCATGACAACATCCGCGGCAAGGAGCATTATCCGTAAATCTTCTCACATGAAATTCAAATCACAATGAATACAAATCAAACTTTACAACAAATGCAGCAACTTCGCCTGCAAGGCATGTATCTGGCTTATCGCTCCCAGTTGGAGCTACCTATGGACCATCAACTTGAAGGACATGACCTGATAGCCCACCTTTTACAATCCGAAGAACTTAACCGTGCCAATGAAAAAACAGCCTACTAATTCAAGCTTGCCAAGCTCCGGTTACCGGCCTCGGTAGACCAAATCGAATGCAGTGCTTACATGCAGTTTTCCAGCCTTTAAAAGCTAGTCTATTGCATGATTACGGTTCAATTGCTGAATTGTAGGACATCCAACCCACTGACTGCTGACTGCTGATTGCTGACTCCTGATTGCCGACTCCCCATTTCTCCTTATTTTTCCGCCATGCTTTATGTAGAACAGTTGTTAACCCTTTTTGAAGCTTACCGGAAGGACCACCCCTTCAGGGGACCCGTTCCCGAACTGTACGAACCCGCGCGTTATCTCATGGAGCTTGGCGGCAAAAGGCTGAGGCCGGTATTTACCCTTGCCGTCCATCAACTTTTCAGAAACCAGTTGAACGAGGCCTTACCGGCCGCACTGGCCATAGAGGTTTTTCACAATTTTTCCCTGATGCACGACGACATTATGGACCAGTCTCCGCTGCGCAGGGGCAAGCCGACCGTTCACTCCAAGTATAATATCAATGCCGCGATCCTTTCCGGGGACTGGATGCTGATCCACACCTATGAGATTCTGAATCAATACAAATCCAAACTGGCTCAATCCATCATCCGCCTGATGAACGAAACCGCCATTAAAATTTGCGAAGGCCAGCAAAGGGATATCAATTTCGAAACGCGGACCACTATAAAAAAGGAAGAATACCTGGATATGATCCGCGACAAAACGGCGGTTTTACTGGCCGCCGCCGCCCGGATGGGCGCCATGACGGCCGGCGCTTCTGAGGAAGATCAGAAACACCTGTACCATATGGGTTTAAATGCCGGTCTTGCCTTCCAGTTGATGGACGATTACCTCGATGCTTTCGGGGACCAGACGGGAAAAATGAACGGAGGAGATATTTTACAGAACAAAAAGACCCTGCTTTTTATCAAAACCCTGGAAAAAGCCAATGACGAAGACCGGAAAGCCCTGCTCGATCTTTACGAAGGCCGGGAGGAGGACAAGGTTCCTAAAGTGCTTGAACTTTTTACTCGATATGGGGCCGGCGATAAGCTCAAAGCCCTGAGCCAGGAATACAACCAGAAGGCTTCCGACGCCCTGGCCGCCGTGGAGGCCAGTTCTTCCAGGAAAGAAATTTTAAATTCGTTGCTGACGGAATTGCTGAAAAGGAATATCTGAATATGTCCGTGCGCCTGGTCGAAATCAATCCCTCAAACCGCTCAGATCTAAAAAAATTCATCGGCTATCCGTTTGAATTGTACAGGAAACACCCCGTATGGGTCCCTCCGCTTTGGGGCGATGAATTGGATATTTTTTCGCCGGTGCACAATCCGGTTCTCAAATACTGCAAACTTCGCCTGCTTCTTGCTTACCGGGACGGCCGGGCGGTGGGACGCATTGCGGGCATCATCAACCAAAGGGAAAATCAATTGTACCATAAGGCCAAAGCCCGGTTTGGCTGGTTTGATTTTGAAGACGACGAGGAAGTCAGCCGGACCCTCCTCCGCGAAATTGAAGACTGGTCGAAGGCAAGGGGAATGACCGAACTCGAAGGCCCGATGAGTTTCACCAACCTGGACAAAGCCGGCCTGCTCGTGGAAGGTTTTGAAGAACTGCCTACCTCCGCCACCTGGTATAATTATCCTTATTATGCAAAGCACCTGGAGAAACTGGCTTATGTCAAGGCGGCAGACTGGATCGAGCACGAACTGGATTGCCCGACGGAAGTTTCTGAACGGTTCATCCGCTTCAACGAATTACTCAAGGAAAAATATAAAATCCATTCGGTGGAAATCCGCTCCCGGGCGGACATCAAAAAATACGCCCTGGAAGTATTTGAGCTGATCAATAAAACCCATAACGCGCTCCATGGTTTTGTGGCTTTCGAACCCGAGCAGGTCAATCTCTATGTGCGGAAGTATTCAAAAATCCTGAGGCCTGAATTTCTTTCCCTGGTGGCCGATCAAAACAACCGGCTGATCGCTTTCGGCATCAGCCTGCCTTCGATCAGCCGGGCGCTGCAAAAAAGCGGGGGCCGGTTATTCCCTACGGGCTGGTACCACCTCTTGCAAGCCTTAAAACAAAACGACCGGCTCGATCTCTATCTGATCGGCACGGATCCGGCCTGGCGCAACAAAGGGGTGCACGCCACCATTTTTTATGAAATCACCCGAAGCGCAGTCAAATTCGGAATCAAAAAAGTGGAGTCCAATCCCGAACTGGAATCCAACGTGCAGGTGCAGTTGCTCTGGAAAGGTTATGAGTACCGTCAGCATAAAAGAAGGAGGACGTATAAGAAGGAACTGACGCCATAGACCTTTATTTTGAAATCCCATACGGGTGGCCGATCCGCAACGGGAAAATTTCGTCCCGTTAAAAATTCGGCCAGATGCCCTATCTGTTTTTCAATTCCAGCTTCATCATGAGGTCGGTCTGCTCGTCCTCGCCCAATTTGAAAATATGTTTATCAAATTCCATGAAGCCCTTTTTCTTATAAAAATTTATCGCTCTGTGATTTTCTTCCCAAACCCCCAACCAAACATATTCTACTTTCTTCCGTTTTGCAATCTGGAGGGCCTTGTCAAAAAGCAATGGTCCCACCTTTTTCCCCTGGAATTCCTTTAACACGTAAATCCGCTCAATTTCAAGGGCTTTGTGGTCTTTCAAATCGGTCTGCGAAGATCCGGAATTGATCTTTAAGTACCCGATGACTTTACCCTCTAGTTTTGCAAAATAAAATTCAGAGTCCTTGTTGTTTATTTCAGCAGCCAGTTTTTCGGACGAAAACCCTTCATCCATGTATTTATTCATATTCTCCTCGGTGTTCGCCGGTGAAAAAGTATCGTAAAACGTTTGCCTGCCAATGGTCTGCAATAGGTCAAGGTCGTCAATCCTGACTCTTTCTATTTCAATTTCCAGGCTGTTCATTTTTATTTCGTGTCGCGGGTGGTCCTTTTCTGAGCAGGACAAGGGCGGATCACTTTATCATCAGTTTTCCCCTTTCCCTGCGGTTTCCTTCATAAATGAGTTCCAGGACGTATAAGCCGGGGGAAAGCCGGCCGGGAAGAAAATCAATACGGCTGCCTCCCCCTATAAATTCAACACTACGCCCCATGGCATCCGTGATACGGAGGTATTGGGGAGGTCGGTTGTCTTTCAGGATCAACTGGATATGGTCGGTCGCCGGGTTGGGATAAAAACCAGCCGTTTGGACCTGTTGTTCCCTGAGCCGGGTGCTGACCTCGCCGCAGACGATCGGATGGAACAGGCGGGCGGCTACCTGGATAAAACTGTCGGTATAGGGCAGAAACCGGGGTTCATCATAAATATTGGAATGTCCTCCTCCGGGCACTGAAATCAGTTGGTTTTTAATTTTTTTATCTTCCAAAGCCGGGTGGATCAGGCTGCTACCGTAAAGATGAACCAGGCCGGCGGCAAGGCCATAAGCATAAGGAACAAAGTCGTCGGCCGTCCCGTGGATGCTGGCCAGGATCGGTTCCCCTTCATCCAGCCAGGAAAGATCCAGCATGGCTCCGGAGAGATTCAGCACTCCGCGTACCCGGCTGCTGAAGGAGAGGGTTGCCGGATTGCTGCTGCCTTCCAGGCCGCCGTTTTGTTCAATCACTTCCTTCAGATAAGGCTGAACGCTGTCCGCAGGGTCGAGGTAGGCGGAAATCAGGGCGGTGATGGAGCCGGAGGATACCCCGCCGCTGAATACCAGGCTGGTATCGATCCGGTATTGGTCCGCCGCGGCCTTCATGTACCGAACGGCGGCCTTCATATCGCCCATGGCTTTCACGCTGATGTCCACGATGTCGGCCGAATCCGGAAAACCCAGTACAAAAAAAGGCCAGATCCGGTAATCGATGGAGGAAACCACATACCCTCTCCTGGCAAATTCCAGGGCCAGGGGCCTGAGCTGGGTCCGGTCGCCGGTGATAAAAACCCCTCCGAAAGCCAGGACGATAGCCGGCCGGGCCGCTGCAGGATCTCCTGCCGGCTGGTATACATCCATCCGGAGCGTGATGCTGTCTCCTGCCGGTCCTTTGTTTTTGCCAAACTGGACCGTACTTACACTGATGGAGTCAAAAACCGGTTGAAGGTAACGCGTACCGTCGCAGCGAAGCCCATATTGGGCGGCCGCAGGAAAAACAAAAAACAATATCGTGAGGACCGCAAAACAAACGCTTCGAATCATGGCTGCAAAACTATGTTTTATTGACGAAGTGGTAGGTTGGTAAGATGTCTGTTCTAAAACAATGGTGGTGTTAGAGGGCATCCGAACCCCTTGAAAATTCCCTCTCCCCTTAAACGTCTGAAGGTCGTACATTCCGGTGAAGCTCCTGCTCACGGGAGAAACTAATCTTTCGCAACGGATACTGAAAGAGAGAAAAAATGATTATACTATTGTTTCTTAATCGAAACGATTACTTGTTTTTCCCCTTTCTCATCTTGAAAAACCTCCATCATTTTCACTGCGCCAGAAGGCATGAACTCAAAAACAAAAGAAAAATTATACTTGGGTGGAATGCCTGGTATGATAAAGGTATTATTGGAAACATATTCAAGGTTCTGGCCAAAAGGCATCCCATTGGATTTGAACCACAACTGGTTATCTTTTTTGAACAACTCCTTTGCTTTGCCTGCTTCTTTTTCTTCAATATAAATGCCCTCCAACCGATGGAATATTGCAGGGTCGGCAGCAAGTTTTTTTGACATACTGATGTCGAAAGCCACTTTTTTACTCCCGTCTTTAAGATTTTTTACTTCTAAAATCCTTCTTTTGGCAGTTGGAGAGGAAGCCATCTCGTCCTTCCCGATCCAGGGGTCGCCCACGAAATAGAGCTGGGTCACCAAAGGTTGATACCCTTCAGCAGAAATCATCAGGTGAAAATGTGCAGGCCGATAGTTGTTGCCCTCACCATAGGGAACCGGCAAAATAGTTTTGAACGAATAATTCCCTTCCTCATCGGAATAGACCGTGCCACGATATTTGAAATCGGGGGATTCGTTGTCATACAGGCCGTTGTGGTCGCAATGCCAAAGTTCTACTTTTGCATTTTGGTATGGCGTTGTGCAATCTTCGTGTTTGATTTTACCCGAAAGTTCAATCGGCTCGCCTTTCTCACCCTGAATTACAAAGTTGTTTCGAAGGGGGCTATCGGGGCGGTAAAATGGTCCCAATACATCAGAAGTCGTTTCGCAATCCCCGACATATCTTTTGCCGTCAAAACGAATAAAGCCCGATGTGCTTATGGCTACTGCCAATAAGGCGGAGTTTTTAATAAAGTCCTTTCGTTGCATAAAATTCAATTTATTGAACGAATATACCTAATAGTTAAGATCACTTGCTGTATTTAAACCTGTCACCCAGCCTTATATTACTTTCTTTTCATGGACCTTTTGGGTTACGCACTGCCGCTCGATGATGCGTTTTGAGTTTTTGGCCCTTCACCCATTTCAATGCAGAAACTCCCTGTTGTGGCTGGTTGATTTTCGTCCATGAGCAGGTATCCCCGTATTTATTTGATCCATGCCTTACCTTCCCATCCTTCTTTTCCTTGCAATCAAAAACAACATCCCGCTCAATAAGGTGGCGAAGGCAAGGATCACCAGCAATAAATTCAGGGTGCCGATTTCCTGCAGGGACCAGACCATAAAAATAAACAGGAGGTTGACGGCCACCAGGATGCCCGTGGCCTGCATGTGATTGAGGCCGGAATCGATGAGCAGGTGATGGATATGATTGCGGTCGGGGCTCATCGGGGAGCGGCCCCTCAGGATCCGCATGGTGAAAACGCGCAGCGTGTCGAATAAAGGAAGGATCAATATCCCAATGGCGACTGCCGGCACCGCTTTGAAGGAATAGGCGGAATCGGTCAGTTCGCGGTGCAATTCAATGAACTTAATGGTCAGCGTCGAACAAACCAGGCCGATGAGCAGGGAGCCGGTGTCCCCCATAAAAATCCTGGCCGGAGTAAAATTGTATTTCAGGAAAGCAATGACTGCACCCGCAAGGGAAAAGGCCAGTACCGCAATTTCCAGACGGTTGATCAGCAAATACCAAATGCCCAGGGTGAGGGAAATCAGCGCGGAGATGCTCCCCGACAGTCCATTGATGCCATCGATCAGGTTAAAGGCGTTGATGATCACGATGATGGTAAAAATGCTCAGCGCGATAGAAGCCAGCTCCGGCAATTGGTAAATACCGAAAATCCCATACAGGCTGGTCAGTTTGATATCTGCCTTAAATACCAGGATAAAGGCCGCCAGGACCTGACCTATCATTTTATAGACGGCGGATACCGGCTGAATGTCATCGTGAAAACCTACCAGAAAAATAATGACCAGGGCGCAAAGAATATATTGAAGACCGGCAAATACCTGAAAAGGCGTCCATAGGGTCACCGACAAAACCACTCCGGCAAAAATGGCAATACCGCCGAGTCGTGGGACGGGAGCGTCGTGGGACCGGCGGAACTCATCCGGTTCATCATAAATATGTTTTGATTTGGCTACCCGGATGATGCTGGGGATGACCAGGTAAGTAAGCGAAAAAGCGGTAATAAAACTCAGGATGACGTCATACATGGGTTCTTTTCTATTGATCTTCTTCCGCAATGGAATCCCTGGCTGCCTTCAGGGCTTCGTCAAATTTTAATCCGGTCATTTCCTGAAAAATCCGGGTGAAGGCTTCATCCGGATTGGCCCAGTTGGACCTGATCTGGGTTTGAAGAATGACCGAATTGGGATTTTTATTGTTCAATAATTCCGTGGTTACCCGGTTGTCATATCTTTTAAAATAATACCGGAGCGCATCGCTCCAAAACCGCTGTTTGTCATCCAGGTAAAAGGTCGTATCCAGCAAGGGATAACAATCCTGAAGGTATCCGGAGAATTCCTTGTCTTTGGCCTCCCATTCGCGGATGGAATAAAATTCCTTGTCCCTGACCGTGCTGCTGACAAATTGGTTGAAGTGGCTGATCAGTTCTTTCTTCGTTTTCGGACAGGATACCGGATTGCAGGCCGGATAGAGGAACCAGGCCAGGATCAGGCCAATGCCCGATTTGATCAAATACTTCATTGGGATAAAAGTAGAGAGATTTCAGCCATCAGCCATCAGTTTTCAGCAATGGTGCTGAAGGCCGTCCCGATGTTCTCGATAGCTGACAGCTGATTGCTCAAAAATTTATCGGCTAACTTGTTGGATTTTAAGTACTTTTGCACCCAATTTTGTAAACTTGCCATGGATCTAAAATCCGGGATCGACGTTTCCAGGCTTCCCCAGCATGTCGCCATCATCATGGATGGCAACGGACGATGGGCCAAGGGGCAGGGCATGCCCCGCATTTACGGGCATCACAACGGGGTCAAGGCCGTAAGGGCCTGCACCGAAGCCGCTGCTGAAATAGGTATCCGTTACCTGACCCTCTATGCGTTTTCCACAGAAAACTGGAACCGCCCGGAACAGGAAGTCAATGCCCTCATGGCCCTCCTGGTCGAAACCATTGGCCAGGAAGTCAAAACCCTGAATGAAAACAATATCCGCCTGGAAGCCATCGGCGATATTTCCGCCCTGCCTGCCGCTTCCCTCCAGGCCTTGAAAAAAGGAATGCGGGATACGGCCCAGAATACCGGCATGACCCTGATCCTGGCCCTGAATTACAGTTCAAGGTGGGAGATTACCCGCGCCACCCGGCAGATCGCCAGCCGTGTAAAACAAGGCCTGCTCCATCCCGACCAAATTGACGAACATACCGTCCAGTCAGAACTCGAGACCCATAACTATCCCGACCCGGATCTTTTGATCCGGAGCAGTGGAGAACAGCGGCTAAGCAACTTTTTGTTGTGGCAATGCGCTTATACTGAATTTTATTTTACCCCTGTGTTTTGGCCGGATATCCAGAAAAAGGACTTCTGGCAGGCTATCCTGGAATACCAGCAAAGGGAAAGGCGTTATGGCATGACTTCCGATCAGTTGATGATGGACCATACCCCCAACATTTAAAACATTGTTAAACGAAACAAAAACGAGTGATGAGCGTTTGCCGGCATTCGTTAATAATAAACTCAGGAAGAACAACATGAAGTGGATGTGGAAAGGTTTGCTTTTAATCCTTGGCCTGGTCCTGACTACCGGCCTGCGGGCCCAGCAGGATACGGTACTGCCTTTCATTGATTATGACCTGCCGAAAGCTTATGAAGTCGGCCAGATCAGCGTCACCGGTACCTTCAACAGCGATGCCAACGCCCTGATCGGGGTCACCGGCCTTAAAAGCGGTTCGAAAATAAATATTCCCGGGCCGGAAATCCAGAAAGCCATACGCGCGCTCTGGAACCTCAAACTGTTTACCCAGGTGGAAATCATCCAGGCCAGGGTAACGGACAATATCGTCGACCTGGAAATCCGCCTCCTGGAAAGGCCCCGCCTGGCCCGTTACAGCTATACCGGCATCAAAAAATTATACCACGAAGACCTTAATGAAAAACTGAAGCGGTTCATCAACCGCAACGACGTGGTCACGGAAAACAAAAAACAAACCGCCGTCAATGAGATCAAGCAGTTTTTTAAAGACAAGGGATTTTATGATGTGGATGTGAAAGTGCTTGAAAAAAGAGATACCAAAATGCGCAACGGCCTGGTCCTGGAATTTGACGTTTCGCCCAACGACCGGGTAAAAATCGACCAGATTATTTTTGAAGGCAATCAGCTCGTATCCGACAAAAAACTGCGCGGCAAACTTTCCGAAACCAAACAAAAGGGGAAAATTTTCGGCAAATCAAAGCTGGTTAAGGAAGACCTCGAAAAGGACAAGGTCAAAGTCATCCAGTATTACAATACCGTGGGTTTCCGCGACGCCCGGTTTGTCCGGGACAGCATCTGGAGGAACGAAGACGGCACCCTCAACCTGAAACTGGTGGTGGAGGAGGGGCCCCGCTTTTATATCGGGGACATCACCTGGAAAGGCAATTCCATCCACGACGAAAAACAGCTCAATGCTTATCTCGGTATTAATAAGGGCGATGTATACAACCAGGAGCTGATGGACCAGCGGTTGAAATACAGCCAGGATGGCCGTGACGTGAGCAGCCTCTACATGGATGACGGATATCTTTTTTTTCGCGTGGAACCGATCGAGGTATCCATCGAAAACGACAGCATCGATTTTGAAATGCGCATTTATGAGGGCCCCCAGGCCACCATAGACAAAGTCAATATTATTGGCAATGACCGGACGCATGAACATGTCATCCGACGCGAACTCCGCACCCGGCCCGGTCAAAAATTCAGCCGCTCCGACATCATCCGTAGCCAGCGGCAAATCATCAACCTCGGTTATTTTGACCAGGAGAAAGTAACCATGGATACCGATGTAAATCCTCAAAGGGGCACGGTGGACATCACCTATTCCGTGGTGGAAAAACCTTCCGATCAATTGGAGCTCTCCGCCGGCTGGGGCGGTTTCCAGGGAGTGATCGGAACCCTCGGGGTG
>Ga0116142_10000564_pt1 | contig 48962 bp, 31 predicted proteins | sample AD_UKC033_MetaG_FD_89785 | JGI IMG/M metagenome (GOLD analysis project Ga0116142, IMG submission 89785) | Active sludge microbial communities of municipal wastewater-treating anaerobic digesters from USA - AD_UKC033_MetaG | ecosystem: Engineered > Bioreactor > Anaerobic > Digestate | place: USA... | reverse complement strand
GGGCGTTGGATGCAGGCGAACCCGCGGCGGCGTCGCCCTGCCAGCCCTTCCAGCCGCCCTGGCCATGCAGATCGCTGCCGGCCACGTAGGACTCGAAGTCCTCGAAGAACACCACGGTTTCCGGCTCCTCTACCGCCGGCGGATTGATCATGTAGTCGACGGCATTGAGGAACATCGTGGCGCCGTCTTCATACAGATCGAACATGCCTGCCGTCTCGGAGCTCTTGCCGCCGTTCTCACGCGAGCCGGTGAGGAACAGCAGACGAGGAGCGAGCAGCGTATCAGTGCCGGCCCCGCCGTCATGCGTCAGGGTGGCGCCAGCCGGCCACTCGGCGATGATTACCGAGCCCGCGGTAACGCTGCCCGATGCCGCCGCCAGGGTAGCCAGGACTGTGCCGTCGGCGCCGATCGGATCGGTAACGACCGAGATGCCCGCCGCAGTGGTCCCATCGGTGGGATACACAGCGAGTCCGGCGTACGGATTGTCCATGATCCCATCGGTCAGCGAGATTCCCGCGAAGATCGGGTGGGCAGGATCGGCAACCGCCAGCTTGATGTCCCCGGTGATGTCCGGGATGTTGCTGCCGGTGTAGAAACCCATCCGGTTCTTTCTCGCCGTGTAACCGTTCAGAACGATCATGGGGGCGGTAACGCCGTTCCATGTCGTAGCGGCAGCGTTCTGGAAGCTGCTGCTGGCAACCGAGCGACCGACGATTACCAGATCGGCCGCATTGACCATGTCCACATCGGGCGTGCCCGTCTGAATGTAACGCTTCACATCGTAGCCTGCCTCTTTCAGCAGATCGGTGTAGCCAATATCGGCGGCCTCAGTGAAACCGACACCGACAGCGCCCGCCGACGGAGCGTCATCCGCCCCATGGAAGGAGACGAAAACGACCAGAGGCTTCACAGGCGTCAGGGCGCCCTGCGGAATGATTTCCTTGGCGAAGCCCGGGCCGGACCATCGCAGGTAGGCCGTGGCGCCGCCGCCGTTCTCATACATTTCCATGACGAGAACATACCGTCCGCCGGCGACGAGTTCCAGATCGGCGCTGGCGTCTTCGGTGGTGCCGCGATCCCACCAACCGTTGGTGATCTGCACACCGTTGAGGAACAGACGCGCGCCATCGTCGCTGGCGGTGTAGAGTTTGTACGTGCCCGTGACCGGGACGTTGAGCTGTGCCGTCCACCGGCAGGAGAAGCCGTCTATCGGGATGGCCGGATCCGGAGAAGAGATGTCACTCCAGTTGAAGTTGATCTCGGGAACCGTCGTGACGACCTTTGGCTCGCCGGACAGGGTCATGTTGTCCCAGTACTCGGCCAGAATGGCGCCGGCGGGATCGATCGTCGAGAAGCTCCACACCTCGCCCGGATACACGGTTCCGCTGCCGTCGACTTCATCGATTCGCCAGTAGTAGGTCGTGTTCGCTTCGAGCAGACCCGTCGCGTCGAACGAGGTTTCCGCGATCTCGGCCAGCTTCGTGCTGGCGTCGCCGGCGGCGACCAGCGCCTCATCGGTACCGGCATAGATCACGTGCGACACAGCGGTCTGTCCCGCTGTCCAGCTCGCGGTCAGGGTCAGAGAACGCCACTTCGCTCCGTCGTAGGGGCTGGGAGCATGGGCAGTCATGGGCTGCACGGTGAAGCTCCAGACCTTTCCCGTGACGATGCCGCCCTGTGCGTCGATGCCGTCGACTCTCCAGTAGTACGTCGCGCCCGGAACGAGGGGCGGCACGTAGTAGATCATCTTCTGTGGCCATGAGCCATACTGGAGGTCCGCTTCAGTCAGATCTGCGGAGACGCCCACGTACACGTTGTACGCAGTGCTCGTGTCGCCGCCGACCCAGGTGAAGATGGGAGTGGTCACATCGACACCGCCATCGGCGGGTACCGGGTTGCGGGCTTGGTAGCGGACGAACGGGGTCAGGACACTGCCCGTCAGGACGGTCGGGGTGGTGCCCAGGCCGGGGCCTGCCCAGCCTACGCTGCCATGGCCGCCGCCGGTGCCGTCGGAGAACAGCATCTCGATGTAGTACTTCTCGCCTGCGACGAGCGAAACCGGAGCGGATTGCCGATTGGCTCCCGGTGACTCGCCCGAGCCCGTCCAGTTCTGGTAGTTGCACCAACCCTCGACGCTGCAGATCTTCGCTGCATTGGCAGCGTCGGCGTCGGTGCTCAGCCACAGTTCGCTGTCGTCATCGCTGGCGATCCAGAAGGTGTAGTCGCCCGTCTCGACCGGCGTCAGGTACGCGCGGGCCCGGGCGCCCCAGTAGTCCTTTTCGCCCCAGTCCGGGCGATCCATGCCCGCCCGCAACTCGTCCTGGTCCGGGCTGTCCGGGAAGCGGGCGTCGGCTTTCAGCGTGTCCAGATCGTTGTTGATCGAGCCTCCGAACCAGTACTCGAAGAGCACATTCTGTGCTCCCGCGCTGCCGGCCATGGCCATCGCCAGGCACAGGGCAGCCACACACACACACTTTCGATACATAACGTCCTCCATAGAAATAAAGAAACACCACTTCTCACTGACTCCGAGCCCCCGGCCGCGAAGAATCGCGTTTGGGACCCTTTCCACCGGGCAACTGAGGCGTCTGCCTCTCGGGAAGAACCTCGGTCCCTCAAACGCAACTCATCGCGTCGGGGAGCTGGAACACGGTTCCGTGTTGCAACAGATCACACCCACTTCGAGTTTCTTTTCTGCGGAATCTTCGTCTACGTGCGATGACACAGCGAAATCCGGACGTGACTGCCAACCTCCTTCCTGCCAGCAACTGGCCCTTGCGGATAACGGTGGGATGATTCTGCTGCGCAAGCGGGACTGCGTGTTACACAGATCGTCCCGAATTGCGAGCTAACCCAGGTCTCCGATCCTGCATCCACAGCCCCATGGAAAACCCATCCGCAGCCTCTTGTTGCCAGGTCCCTCGGCGTCGGTTCCGGGCGGATAGGTCGGGGCCACACTCCAACCACTGTTTTCCAGTATACCGCGGCCTTTTGCCTGATGCAAATCTTTTTCTTCGTCCCATAAGGACATTGCGAGTTCCCTCTCACTGGGCTGCGAAGAGTCGCCCAGCCTCCGAACGCAGATAGATTCCTGATCGACCGGTTTCAGGGTGGAGTTTAGGGCGATTCCGACATCAGGTTTTTCCTGATTCGTGACATATGTTACGGGCAGGCAGTCTGTTGCCACCAGCCGTCCGTTCACGAAACCGGATGAGCCTGAGAAGGGCCGGCCCGAACGGACCAGCTTTCAGAGGATCGGTCGCGCCTTGTCCACGGGTCTGAGACGCGGATCTACTGAACCTCAATCCGCCGTCTTTCGCCGACACCCAACACTCAGAACGCCCGTTCGTCACCTACTACACGATTGACCGACCCGGATTAGTCTACCATTTCCAGTCTGCCGCGGTATGCTGTCTTCGGCAGAGAGCGGGCGGCTCGAACCGTTGCTGCGTCATCCAATCTGTTCTCGAAAGGGAATCGGAGAAATAGAGCCTCCTCCCGTCCGACGTAGCAGGAAGGTGCAGCCGGATTGGGCCTTGCTGGGGAGTTAGACGCCATGATTCAGGTTGAGGATTTGCAGAAGAGCTATGGCAGCCTGCGGGCGGTCGATCGGATCTCGTTGGAGGTTCCGGAAGGGGAGCTGTTCGGCTTCCTCGGGCCCAATGGCGCGGGCAAGACGACGACGCTTTCCATGATCTCGGGACTGCTCAAGCCCGATCACGGGCGGGTGAGCATCGCCCAGATCGACGTGTGGAGTTCCCCCAAAGCGGCCAAGAGGCTCCTCGGACTGGTCCCGCAGGATTTGGCCCTCTATGAAGAACTCTCCGCGCGCGAGAACCTGATGTTCTGGGGCAGCCTGTTCGACCTGCCCAGGTCGAGACTCAAGGCCAATATCGATTTGTGGCTCGACCGCGTGGGCCTGAAGGACCGGGCCAAGGAACCCGTCTCGAAGTTCTCGGGTGGCATGAAACGCCGCCTGAATCTCGCAATCGGTCTGGTGCACAATCCGAAGGTCGTGCTGCTCGACGAGCCAACCGTCGGGATCGATCCGCAGGCCCGCAACAACATTCTCGACGTCATTCGCCAAATCGCCGCCGAGGGCGCCACGATCCTTTTCACCACGCACCATCTGGAAGAGGCCGAGGCGCTGTGCGACCGCATCGCGATCATGGACCACGGCAGGATTCTCGAAACCGGATCGGTCGAGGAACTGGCCAAGGTCGCCGGCGACGGGGATGTCGTCACGGTCAGCGGCCCGTTCGCGCCTGCCCGGTTCCGCGCGGTCCTGGAGGGTCAGAGCGTCAACGTCCTCAGCGCCGCCGAGAACACCGGGGCCGTGAGCTTATCGCCGGGCCAGATGAACATCGTCGCCCTCCTCCAGAAGCTGAGCGAAGGAGGAATCGAAGTCACGGATGTCTCCGTCCAGAAGCCGAGCCTGGAGAGCGTGTTCTTGAAGCTTACGGGAAGAGAGCTGCGAGATTGAAAACGATCTGGACCCTAGTCAAGAAGGACCTGTTGCGGGATGCCCGGCATCCGTGGGGCCTGATCGTGTTCATGATGATCCCGGTGCTCACGGCGGTCGTCATGTCGCTGGTGTTCTCGCCGCGAAGCGATCTCCAGAAAAACATCCAGATCGATCTGGCCGTTCTCGACCGGGATGATGATTTCCTTTCCCGTGTGCTGCGATCTGTCGCGGGACAGGGCCAGGCCGCAGAGAATCTCCGACTGCACCTTGTCAAAACGGAGGCCGAAGGCATCCGGCTGGTCGAGAAGCGGAAGGTCTCTGCGTTCGTCGTACTGCCGGAGAACCTCACGGTCGATCTGCTCGACGGTGCCCCCACGAAATTGACGTTGTACAAGAACCCAGCCCAGGCCATCCTGCCTCGCGTCGTGGAGGAGGGGCTGCTCATCGTCTGTATCGGCGTCTCCGAGGCCCTCGACCTCCTGCAACCGCAGATCAAAGGGATTCGCGACATGATCGAGCGGGACGAAATGCCGCGTTCCCTGGAAGTTGCCCAGATCGGTTCGAGTTCCATCGAGCGTATGAGAACGGTAGAGCCGTACCTGTTTCCGCCGCTCGTGCAGTTCAAGACGGTCAATGCCTCAGACTACGTCCCCACCGCGAGTGCGAATGCCACGGCAATGGAGGACCCGAACTCATGAAAGAGGTGTTCCAGGCCGTCTTCCCCGGGCTCATGCTGATGTGGGTCTGCTTCATAGCCAACGGTGTGTTCGCCGACATCTTCGAGGAGTACAAGGGGCACACGATCTCCCGCCTGCTGGCGGGCGGCGTCACGCTTTGGGAGATTCTGCTGTCGAAAACGGTCCGTTGCCTCGTCGTATGCTGGATCTGCGAGCTGCTTCTGATTCTGTTCACCGCGATTGTCTTCGGTATCGGCTGGCGGAATCCGGCCATGCTCTTCGTGGTCTTCACGTCCTTCAACGTTTTCGTGATCGGTGCGCTGGCCCTGATCTATGGCTATTCCCGATCCACTGAGATGGCCAACGCGATTACGGTATTTGTCTTCCTGTTCGCATCCGTGCTGGGCGGCAGCTTCATGCCTTTCGGTCAACTGCCGAAGATGTTGCAGACAGTGGGGCGGTGGACCATGATCCGCATGGGCAATTACGGCGTCGAGAGCCTCTTTCTGTCCCGCGGGATCTGGGACTCCCTTGGACCCAGCCTCTATCTGACGGCCGCAGGGGTCCTCCTGGCCGCGGCGGGGACGAGAGTCCTGCGAAGACGATTCGAGTCGGGGAGGATCGCGTGAACGTCCTGCGCATAGCTCTCAACGATATTCGCGTCGTTCTGAAGGACCGCATGGTGCTGGTCTGGTGGCTGGCGATGCCCCTGGCGTTCGTGTTCATGTTCAGCTTCATGGTCCGGGATCAGACACAGGACGGTACGTGGTTGCCCGTAATCAAGCTGGACGAGCACGAGCTGGCGGATGTCTTCATCGATCAGCTTCGGGCCGAGAAGTACTGGATCGAGGTCAAGACTGCCGACGACGAACGCTGGGTCAAGGACTGGTCGCGGACGGTGATCGTGCCTGCGAGTTTTTCCGCGGACATCCTGGCCGGCCGGCGGGTCGATCTGACCCTGGCGAAAGGCAAGGGCAGCGATGAGAAAACCCTGGCCGCCCAGACCCTGCTCGTTCGCGCCCTGATCCGATTCAATACCGCCGTTGCGGCCGCGGACCTGATCGAGCGGGGCTGGTCGCAGGAGTCGAAGAACGACCTGCTCGCGGAGCTTGCCAAGCCGAGCCAGCTTTCGCTCGACAACAAGCAGCATTTCTCGCTTCGACCGCCGCCCAGCGGTTTCGCTTTCACCTTGCCCGCGTACCTGGTCATGTTCACGATGATGATGACTATCATGTACGGCGGCATCACGCTGGTGCACGAGCGGTCGGGCAAGCGAATCAGCCGTCTCGTCGCGGCGCCCGTCTCCGTGCCGGAGATCTTCATGGGCAAGATGCTCGGCCGCATGGTGCAGCCGGCACTGCAAGGCGGACTGCTGATCGCGGCGGGGGTGACGCTCTTCGGAGTCAACCTGGGCGACCACCCCTCGGCGCTGATTCCGGTGGTCCTGTGTCTTGCCTTCTTCTGCGGCTCGCTCGGCCTGCTGTTTGGAGTCGTCTTCCGCACGGAGCAGCAGGTGAACGGGTTCGGCATTCTGGCGACGATGACGCTCTCCGCCCTGGGCGGCTGCTGGTGGCCGCTGGAGGTCGTGCCCCAGACGTTCAAGACGATCGCGCGGTTCACGCCGTCGTACTGGGCGGTCCAGGGGCTTCACGACGTCATGTCGTTCGGCAAGTCCTGGCTCGATGTCCTGCCGGAGTGCGCGATCCTGGCGGGCATCGGCGTCGCAATCACCGCCATCGCCATCCCGCTGTTCCGCTGGGAGTAGAAACAGGCGCGACCGGCATGCGGTCGCCGCGGCGATCTCTTCAGCCGACGATCCTCGATTGGCCACAGAGAGTACCGGGAACACAGAGGCGGCTCGTAGTGACGTCGTGAGGCGTTATCTTCTCTGTACTCGCGGGCACCCCGCAACGCGCAAAACGCCCGCACCTCGGCCGAGGGCCGAATCAGCGGCTCCCGGTTGTCTTGCCCCATGCGTTATGCTACTATGATCGAGGCACGAAGAAGGAGACCGGTCGATGGATGAGCCCATGAGTCCGTTTTGCGATCTGCATCCTCGGAGCAAGCGAAGGCGCCGGCTCATATTGCTCGCGGTCGTGCTGTTGTGCACGGCGACCTGCGCGTATCTGGCCCTGAGACTGCGAGGGCCCATGGGACGTGAATTGTCGCGGCACAGCCAGGCAAAGGACGCCGCATGGGCCATCGAAGGCCTGGGCGGACGGGTGTACTGGAATCCCAAGACCGAGATCTTCGAGACTCTCTACTATGACAAGGCGTTATCGCGAATCACGGACGTCCATTTCATCAACCCGACGTTTCCCGATGCACGGTGGCTCGTGCTCAAGGAAATCCCGCAGCGATTCGGGTTGGATGTGGAAGGGGGCCGATTCACAGATGCCAGCCTGGAGTATCTGAAACAGGTTCCGCTCCTCGAGCATCTGGCGTTGAACAACACGGCCGTTACGGATGAGGGAATCGTTGCTCTCCAGGCGGCCCTTCCACACCTGAGCGTCACGTGCGGATATCTGGGGCAACCCGGGTGCCGCCAATTCCCGGCCAGAGTTGGAAAGCCACCCTTGCGGGAGCACTGAACACCCTCATCACGGCTAATCCACGACGCCAATGATCGCCCGCGTGAGGGGGCTCAGCCGTGTCTACGGAGCCTCAGGCCGGCAGTACTCAAGCCAAGCAGGCCCAGAAGCACCGCGCCCGGGACGGGGACGGGCACGAACGAGATTTGGTTGATGGCGAAATCATCAACTCTGAAACCGTCTATGTCGAGAACAATGCGGGAGATCACGTCGTCGCCAGTCGCCTTGACACCGATCAGAACAGCGGAGCCATCGCCGAAGGTGTTGTCGTCGCTGATGATGGACGGCACTCTGACGACCGTGCCCAGCAGCGTGTCGAAGGCGTCATAGGCCGAGATCAGGGCGTATCCGTCCTCAAAACAGTTGCTCTGAATCTGTGTGGCGAAAGCGGTGATCCCGCTGCTGAACTCAATGGTCAGGGGACCCGGATTGTAGTTTGTCCACAGAACGGCCTCGCCGTTAGTGAAGAAACCTGACCAAGTCGCCCCTTCCGTGAGTCTTTCGCAACTGCCGCTGAGAATGGAAAACCCAGCGGTCCCTCTCGAATAGGAGAGGGAGAAGGGGTTTGGGATCGGCTCTGCGTCGGGATCAAGAATGCGATCGGGAAGAGACATGAAGTCGATTGTTTCAGATCCCAGAGGTCTGTCGAAAATCTGCGATATGTCGCCGAATACCTGCCCTGCGGCGGCCAGAAGGATGACGAATACGCCAACGCTCGCTGTGCGTTTCCCGCTGCTTGCCATGGTGCTTCTCCTCCGAATCTGCTATTCAGTCAACCATATCCTTTCGAACGCCTGACGCCATGATACCGCCGGGACTGCACGACGAGGAACAGTCTCTTCGGATTCGTGCAATACCTCGGACTGTTCACACCAGGCCGCGACGCCGGAGCCAGCCGACGAGGCCGCAGCCCACACCCACCAGAAGGATGGCTGCGGGAGCGGGAATCGTGCCTGGCGTCAGCGAAATCCGATTGATGGCAAAATCCACGCCGTCGAATCCGGCGATGTCGAGTTCGATCCTGGAAATCAGGTTGTCCCCGTCATCGACGGCGACGCCGATCAATGCGGCGGAGTTGTCGTTGTATCCACTCGCTGTGGATGGTACAGAGAACGTGCCCAGCAGCGTGTCGAAGGCGTCATAGGCCGAGATCCAAGCCGTCCCTTCTCCATACTGCTCGCTCTGAATCTGCGTGGCGAAGGCGGTGATGCCGCTGCTGAACTCGATGGTCAGGGGACCCGCATTGCCGGCTGTCCATAAGACGGCGTCGCCTTCTGCGAAGCAGCCATACCAAGTGGATTCCTGCGTGAGTTTCTTGAAGCTGTCGCCGGAAATCGAGAATGTCGCAACTCCCCCGGTGTACGAAAGCGACACGGGACTCGTGATCGTGGTCTCGTCGTCATAGAATGAGAAGTCAACGGTGGCTCCCGCAGGCCTGTAGTCGATGGTCGATAGGGCAAGTGCCCGCCCGGCAAAGGCCAGCAAGACAGCAACCGCCAGCAGGTTTCCGGTGTTCTTCCTCATGCTTGTCATAGTGTTCCTCCTCTGAACCTATACAGCCAACAAGTCCTTTCGTGATGTCTCACGGCATTACTCTACAGGAGCTGTCTTTCCGCGTCAAGGGAAAGGACCGAAAAAAGAGGTTCATCACGGAACTGCGGGGCGCCTGTCGGAAGGAAGAAACGGACATCTCCGGAATCCGCCGCATTGCGGCGGGCATTTTCCGCTTTGGGCCAGCAGCATGGAGGTGGAAGAATCGGTCGCTCCACCAGAGCTTGTCTTGCCGTCTCTTCCTCCATTTTCATGCTGCTGGCCCAAAGCGCCAAATGCCGGGGGTTTGGGGGCCGCGCCCCCAAATCAAGGCACGTGGAGAACAAACGAGTGCCTTGCGTCTCTCTCAGAGCCGTGCCGATTTCCCCGCAATTCCGTGAAGAACCCCCAAAAAGCGGGGAGTGCCTGCACACCCCATTCGACCTCGGTCGGGCGGGGGAAAACAGTCGCCATGGAGTGCCACGCGAGGTATCATGTGCCCTCTCGGAAATGACTTGAGGATGAACAATGAACGCAGAATACGGTTTGATCTTCGACGTGGACGGCCTGATCGCGAACACGGAACCGATCAACGCCAAGGTGACGATCCGGGTCTTGGACGAGATGTTCGGTCTCAAGAACGTCAAAGACGAGGACTTCACTCTCGGCTACGGCAGGGGGGCGGAGGCATATGTCAAGGCGGGCGCCAGGGTCCACGGCCTGGAATTGACCGACGAGCAGGCCCACGCCGCCGCGGAGGTCCGCGAGCACCGTCTGGCGCAGACGATCCGCGAGGAAGGGCTGCCCGCGTTCCCTGGCGTGCTCGACCTGATCCACGCCGCCCTCGGGCAGAACGGTTTTCGGCTATCTATCGCGACCTCCGCATCGCGAGAGCTTTCCGAGGCGATTCTGACCGCGGTGAACGTGCCCTATGAGCGAATGGCCTACGTCAGCGGCAGCGACGTGACAAAGAAGAAGCCCGATCCGCAGATCTTTCTGATCGCGATCCGTCGACTGGCCCTTCCCGCGGCCCGCTGCGTGGTCTTCGAGGACGCGCCCAGCGGGGTCCAGGCCGCCAAGGCCGCGGGCGCCAGGTGCATCGCGGTGACCAATACCGTGCCCGCGAACGAGTTGCACGGCGCGGACTTGGTCGTCGGTTCCCTGGAGAAGGTGAGCCTCGGTACGATTCGAGAGATGATCGGTTAACGACTGGGAGGTTGCGATGCCTCGGTGGCGGTCGATAGTGGTTTCGATTGTTCTGGCGTCCCTGGCCGGAGCGACATTCGCGGCGGGCGGCGAGCCCGCGACGTTGTCCGGCGCGGTCGCCTGGCTTCAGGCCGAGTCGCATCGGCTCATCCGGGCCTCCAAGCGGACCATGTCTGATGGGACCGCGGCGTTTCCGCCTCAGGTGGGCCTCGGCTACGAGGCATTCTGGCTGCGTGATTACGAGTACACGCTCGAAGGTTCGGTCGATGCCTACTCCGATCAGGAGTTGACCGATGCCTGCCGGCTGTTCATCCGGAGCATGAGATCGGACGGCGCCGGCGTCGATTGCGTGAAGTTCGACGGTACGCCCATCTACAAGCCGGGCTTTGGGTCGATGGGCGCCAACCCGGTCGCCGACGGCTCGCAGTTCACTGTCGCAGTCGCCTGGCACACGTACCACAGGACGAAGGACGCGCAACTGCTCCGCGAGTGCATCGATCCGCTCGTCAAGACGATGAACGCAGTCCCCCGCAATCCCGCGACCGGTCTTGTGCATATTCGGCCGGGAGATCCGTGGGACCGATGTCCCTATGGCTTCACCGACACCGTCCGCAAGGAGGGCGACGAGCTGTTCTGCTCGCTCCTCTATGTGCAGGCGAGTCGGCAACTCTGCGACCTGTTGAATTGGGCCGGGCGGGCTGCCGAGGCCGAGGATTGGAAAAAGGAAGCAGACCGCGTGGCGGAAAGCGTTCGCGAGGTCTTCTGGGACCCGCAGGTCGGCCTGTTCCGTGCGGCAACCGTCACCTGTCGGGAGCACGATATCTGGGGTTCCGCCTTTGCGGTCTGTCTCGGGGTCGCGAATCGCGAGCAGGCGCGAGCCATCGCGACGTGCTTCCAGAAGAACTACGCCGGCATCGTCCATAACGGCCAGATTCGCCACCTGCCTGCGGGCGCCTACTGGGAGAAGGCCCGCGAGCGGGACACGTACCAGAACGGCGCGTTCTGGGCGACGCCCACCGGCTGGTTCGTCTACACGCTCGATCTGGTCGATCCCGCGATGGCGGATCGCACGGTTCTCGACCTGGTGAAGGACTTCCAGGCCCGCGGCGCCTGCGAATGGGTCTTCCAGGACGAGCGGCAGCTCCCCAACTACCTGGCCAGTGCTTCGCTGCCCTTGGCGGGCATCCGGGCGATGATCGAACGCCGCCAGTTGCCGCGCAACTCCCACGATCTGGGCACCAGGAGGAACTGATCCGCTTCCCGTGCAATCTCCGTTGACGCGTCAAGCGAAGCGTGCTATCGTCGCTTGCGCATAAGGAGGTGACTGATGCAGTGCGTGAAATGCGATGGACAGTTGCGGCCGGTGACAGTGGGCGAGGTGGAGGTTGACAGGTGCGACAAGTGCTCTGTCTGCTATGGCCAGTGGCTCGACGGCGGCGAGTTGGAAGCCCTCTCTGGCGAGAGCTTCATTTCGAAGATCAGAAGTCTCTTCAGGTAAGTCGGCCACACGCGCCGCGCTCCCGGAATCGACTCAGGCCTGGTCCTCAACGGAGAACAGACACCGTTTTCTTTGTCGTCAAGGCTCGGTGTGGTATAATGATACCCTACCGGGTCAACCGGGCCATGACATCGGGCGCATCGTGGGGGATGAGCCGGATGGGAACAAGATCATCGAGAAGGAAGGAGTGAGGACGTATGAAAGCTCGCGGAAGATCGGGCAGCAGCAGAGTGTTTGCCGAGGTTGTCGGCTGGACGTGCGTGATTCTCGCATTGCTCCCGCTTGCGGCGGTTCACGGGCAAGACCCGACCCGCTTTGAGAGCGACATCGTCGCGTTCGAGAAGGCGGATCTCACGAGCCCGCCGCCGGCGGACCCCGTTCTGTTCGTCGGCTCGTCGAGCCTGCGGATGTGGTCCGATCTGGCGGCTGCGTTTCCGGATTACCCTGTGATCAATCGCGGCTTCGGCGGCTCGCACATGAGCGACCTGCTGTATTACTTCGACCGCGTCGTGGCCGTCTACAAGCCCGCGCTGGTGGTCGTCTACGAGGGCGACAACGATCTGGCCGGCGGCAAGTCCGTGGACCAGGTCTACGCGGAGTACATGACCTTCCTGTCGCTCGTCGCGGAGAAACTGCCCGGGACGGAGGTGGCGTTCATCGCGACGAAGCCGAGTCCGAGCCGGGCGGCATATCTGGAGGTGACGCGGCAACTGAACTCCCGTCTCCAGACGCTGGCCGCGAAGGCATATCACCTGTGGTTCATGGATGTCTTCACGCCCATGCTGGGCGGGGACGGCCAGCCGCGGGCCGAGCTGTTCCTCTCCGACATGCTGCACATGAATGCCGACGGCTATGCGCTGTGGCAGGCGGTGGTCGAGCCGGTGTTGAAAGACTGGTCGGCCCACACCGGCCAGACGCTCCTGTTCGATTTCGGCTCGTCGAGCACGCCGACCGCCACCGGGGAAGCACCGAACGATCCCGCGAACGCCTGGAACAACGTGACGGAGACCATCGGTTCCGTCGCCGACGGAGAGTTGCCCGACTTGCTCAATACACAGGGCGCCTCGACTGGGATCGGTCTGAAGATCGTGCTCCCGTTCAGCGCGGGCGGGCCCAACAGCAGCGGCACGCAGGCTTCCACGCTGTTCCCGGCGAATGCCACCCGCGACTCCCTCTATGGCAACACGGAGATCTGGGGCGGTGCAACCAACGTGTTCCCCAGCTTCAAGCTGGTTGGACTGGACCCGAACCGGGTCTACAACGTTACGCTCTATGCTTCGCGGACCGGCGCCAGCGATGTTCGTGAGACCGGTTACACGGTCGCAGGCGCGACGAGCTTGTATGCGACGCTCGACGCCGCGAACAACGTGGACAAGACTGCCCAGGTTGTGGGAGCGGTCCCGGACGCGGCGGGCGAACTCACGGTCAGCCTGGCGGCGACCGCGAACAACAACAACGCCAATCACTTCATCTACCTCGGCGCGATGGTTGTGGAGGAGATTCCGAGTCAGAAACCCATCGTCTTCTCGCGGGAGCCGGAAAGCCAGACCGTGATGGAGTGTCGGCCGGTCACCTTCGAAGCGGCGGTCGACAGCACAGGTCCCTACTTCATCCAGTGGTTCAGAGATGGCGATCCGATTCCTGGCGCCGACGAGTTCAGCTACACGATCGAATCCGCCACGCTCGGTATGAATGGCGCGGTGTTCTCCGTCAGCGTCGGCAACCTGGTCTACAGCGATATCAGTGCGGGCGCCGTCCTGACGGTGCTTGCGGATGTGAACGCGCCGGTCCTCTTGGCGGCGGATTCGCCCGACGGGCTGACGATCGTGCTTTCTTTCGACGAGCGGCTCAAGCCCGAGATGGCTACTGCCGTGCGAAACTACACGGTGAATGACGGAGCGGTTCGCGTCATGGTCGCCGCGTTGGGCGAGGACGGGCAGACGGTCACCCTGACCCTAAGCGGGCGGCTGCTGGGCGTTTTCAGCGTGAGCGTGAGCCGTCTGCGCGACCTGGCAGGCAACGAGATCGCGGCGGGCGCCGTCGCGACAGGAGAGGTGCGGCCGGAGGCGTTCCTGTTCGACTTCGGTTCCGCGAGCACGCCCACCGATCCGGCGGACGATCCCGACAACGTCTGGAACAACGTGACCGACCAGATCGGCAGTTCCTCCACCGGTGTGCTGGCGAACCTGGTGACCGTCCGCGGCACCGTCACGGGGGCCAGCCTAGTCATGATCAGCCGGTTCAACGGGGCCAACACCAACGGGACGCTCGCGTCGACCCTCTTCCCGGCTGACGCCACCCGTGACTCGCTCTACGGGAACACGGAACTCTTCGGCGGATCGAGCAACATCTTCCCGAGCTTCAAGCTGACCGGACTGGATGCAGGACTGACCTACGATTTCACCTTCTACGCGTCGCGTCTGAGTGTCAGCGACAAGCGGGAGACGGGCTATACCCTCGTCGGCGCCGATTCGCACTTCGCAGCCTTCGACGGCGGGAACAATGTGGACGGGTTCGTCCAGGCCGTCGGAGTCGCGCCGGACGCGTCCGGGCAGATCACGATCAGCATCGCCCCGACCGCGGCGAACAACAACAGCTACCACTTCACCTACCTGGGTGTCATGAAGGTGGAACCGCAGTTGCCCGTCGAGCAGTGATCGCATATCGGGGCACCGAATTCCCCTGTGGCCCGCGGGAATCCGTCACGGACACGGATTCCCGCGGGCCTATTCTCGGAATGCCGGGCACTGCGAGAGGCGCAGCGCGTCACCGCAGGCAGATATCGTCGATGTAGATCTGACTGACGCCATGCAATCTCGGAGCGATGGGTTCACCCACGCCGAGGGTCAGCTCTCTGATGTGTGCCGGGTTCACGCCTGCGAAATCGGTCAGCGGGATCTGCCATCGTCTCCAGGCGTCGATGATCACCGCATAGGGGTTGCCCGCATGGGTCGAGACAGCGATATGACCTGAGCTGTCCTTCACGCGTACGTACAGGGGAGCTGGATCGTTGCCGGGCTGATCCACGCCGACATCCGCGACGTTCCACGTTCCCGAGATGGCGCCGCCCATGGCGACTTTGGAGAATCTGGCGGTCGTCAGGGCATTGGGATTGTGGCTGGTCACAGCCAAGCCGATGTACACATTCGCAGGCATCGGTATGGTCACCACGCTGTCCCCGCCCGCGAAACTGGTCCAGGTGCTGCCATCGTACGAATGCTCCGCCGTGAAGACGTTGCCAATGCGTGTCAGGCGCACCCAGTATGGGGCCGTGACGCCTGGCACCGTCGTATCCTCGCTGGCGCCCCACATCATACGCCGACGCTGGAAGGAAACACCCTGCGAGGGAGTGACAACGACCATGGCATGAGGGGAACCGGGGTCGAGCGTCTCACGGATCATCACGCCGGCCTTGGCCCAACTGTCGGTGTTGCCGATCTCCTGCACTCGCACGGTGATCGTGCCGTCGCCTGCGAGCCGCTTGTAGGCAAGACGGAACTCGTCGGCAGTGCCCCAGATGTCCGTGCCCGAACCGCTCATGAGATAACAGCCAGGCGAGGTCTCGATGAACTTGGGCGGCTGCCCGTGAATCCACAGGCTCAGGGTCGTCGCACCCGCGACGGGCCAGCTCACAGGGACGGATTCGGTTCGCGTTGCCTCGGAGCCCGAGGAACCGGGGATGGGGATATAGGCGTAGTCCAATCGCATGGATTGCTGGTCGCCGTGGACGACCGTTTGCTCGATTCCCACGGGAAACGGCGTGCCCTCCCACGTCTGTTGCAGTTCCGCGGAACTCGCGTAGCTCTCGAAATCGTCGATGGACAGGCTGCAATCGCCCGTCGTGAAGGTCCACACGCAGCCTTTCCACGGACTTGCGGCGTAGAGCGGATTGACTTCATCGATCCGCCAGTAGTACGTCTTGCCCGGCGTGAGCACGCCGGGATCGTATGTGGTCGCGCTCTGCCGGCCCCTGTAGGGGCCGCACCGCACCGGCGTCGCGGTCGCCACGAGATCGCAGTCATCGCCGAAGTAGACGTCGTGCTGGAGGGCGTTGTGCCCGGCCTCCCAGCTCAGATTTGTTGTGGTCGCGACCTCCGTTGCGCCGTCGGCCGGAGCGGGAGCGTAGGCGATGGTGGACGCACAGATCGGGTTCTCCACGAACGGGACGCAGATGATCTCGAGATCGATCATGCCGGGCCGTCGCCAGGATACCGCGATGTTGTCACCGCCGGTGCCTTCCTTGCCGAGGGCCTCGATGTAATACCTCTGGCCGGCCATCAGAAAGATCGGACCGGACTCCTGGTTGGTCTCCTTGTTCCACTGCCGCGGCGATGTCCAGTTGTCTACGCGGGCGATGAGGACGGCATTGGCCGGGTTCTCGTCCGGGCTCAGGAAGAGCATCTGGTTGTCATCGCCGGAGATGCAGAAGGTGTATGCCCCCGACGTGGGCGGCAACAGCCAGCCGTAGAGTCGGGTGCCGTAGTTGTCCTTCCAGTCGGTTGGTCCCTCGAAGCAAGGCAGACACTCCCGCCCATCCGGCACCGACGGAAAGCGGGGGCTGTTCCGCAGGTCGGCGATGGTGGTTCCCGGAAGGTCCAGCCACCATTCGCGGACCACTCCGCCGGTCTCACACATCGGCGAGGTGAAGCTCCAGACCTCGCCAGCATAAACCGTGCCGTCGGCGGCAATCACGTCCACGCGCCAGTAGTAGGTCGTTCCTCCCTGGAGGGCTCCCAGGGCTATGCTTGTCCGCGTGGTCGTTCCTTTGTCCGCCGCCGGCGAGTCCAAGCCCATCTCGGTTGTGGCGAAGTACACGTGGTACATGACCGCATCCGGCACGGGCGGCCAAGTCAAGACCGGATCGCAGCATGGATTGACGACACCGCGTTCGGAGGCTCTCGATGGCTCCGTGCTGAAGCACCAGGTGTCTCCGACATGGACTGCGCCGGCTGCGTCCACCGTATCGATGCGCCAGCAGAACGTGCCGCTCGCCGGCGTAAGAGGATTGTACAGGTACGCGATCATGCTCGCATCGAGAACCGCGACGAAATTGGCCTGCGTGAGTTCACAGTCGGTCCCTGCATAGAAGCGTTGCGAGGACGCGGTATCTCCCGGCGTCCACCGCAGCAGTGCCGGCATCGCCACACCGGCTGCGCCCTCGGCCGGGGTCGGGTTGCGGGCCTTCAGGAACGAGGGAACGATCCCGTCGAAGAGACCTTTGACCTCGCCTTTCGTAAGCGCCCTGCTGAACAGATAGATGTCGTCCAGGTACCCATTGAACCAGAGCGACGCGTTCGTGCGATCCTCCGCGTGTCCGAGGGTGACGTGGGCCGCGTCCCAGTTGCCCACCTGAGGCAGCGAGACATCCGATGCTTCGTGCTCGACGCGCCCGTCCACGTAGACTCGCGAGATGCCCTGGGCGAAGGTGACGACCAGGTGCAGCCAGCAGTCCTCGTCCAGGACGACGCCCGTCGGACCGTCGGGCCAGCAGACGTCGCCGTCGGTGTTCTGGAGTTGCAGGACCCAGCCCCGGTTGGACGAATTGAAGCTCTTGCCCGCAATACCCTGCCATCTGCCGTCGGGCCCGAACCATTTGACCCAGGCGCTGATGGTGAGCTCGCCGGTGTTGGCCGGGTCGCCGGTCGGGGGCAACTGCACCTGCGGCGAGCCCTCGGCATTCTGCGTGAAGTCCGCGACCCAGCCCCGCTGTGGGTCGAACGTGGTCACCGCTTCGTACAGCGCCGTGCCGTCGCGGTGGTGGCCGGAACTGTCCTTGAAGTCGTTTTCTTCAATGGGATAGAGTCCCCATTGGCTGGTGCTTGCCGACGTCGGTAGACACGTCGAGCACACCAGGACCACGAACAACAGCTTGACGAGTGTGTTGCCGCACATAACGGCCTCCTTCCTGATGAAAAGACTCAGTTGTCCCGCCCTTCGCCACGACGGCAACCCGTACGGGATGCCTGAAGGGACGACGATTCCCTATCCACTTGAGGCGGGGTCAGAGGCTTCAGCAAGGAGGCGGGATCAGGAAGCAACGCCTCTGCCCGCAGATTACGGCGGGCCTCGGCGCACGAGTGATGTCTCGCCGGGCCCGATGCTGTTGTGTCTTGCGTCTCAGAGAAACCCAGATCAGAATTGCAGCAGACTAGACGATGGCATCAGCAGCAGGCGTTGTCAAGTGCAAAACGCACCGGCCGACGCGTATTGTCGTCCTGCTCGCGGTCGGACTGCACATAACCTCTGTTCCAGCAAAGAGTTGCTGCAATCGCTGCCGGTGTGGATCGCGCGGGCGTCATCCCTTCGAGACGCAGGGTAGACGACGCGTGGAACGCCTGGTACGATTTGCAGGAGGGCAGGGGGAATCTTGTAACGGGAGGGACGCCGCTGCGTCTAATTGGCGACAACCGATTGTCATACTGATGTAAAGGCGGTATGGGGCTATGGCAGCGATGGAGAAGAGCCAAACACAAGACGTGGAACCGGCGACAGGGAACAACCGCGCGGAACCGCCGGCGACGGTCGATCATGACCAACTGATCGCCAAGCTACACGAGGGGTGCATCAAGCTCAAGCGTCAGGTGCACCAGATCATCGTCGGACAGGATGAGGTGATCGATTCGGTCGTCTGCTGCATGCTGGCGGGCGGGCACTGCATCGTGCAAGGCGTGCCGGGATTGGCCAAGACGCTCATGCTCCGCTCGATCGCGGACGCGATGAAGATGCACTTCAACCGGATTCAGTTCACGCCGGACCTGATGCCCTCGGATATCACCGGCGCGGACATCATTCAGCGGGATGCCCAGTCGAAGCAGCGGAAGTTCGAGTTCGTCAAGGGCCCGATCTTCGCGAATATCGTCCTTGCCGATGAGATCAACCGCACGCCGCCCAAGACCCAGGCGGCCCTGCTCCAGGCGATGCAGGAGCGGGAAGTCACCATCTCCGGGCGGACGCACAAGCTGGCGGAGCCGTTCTTCGTCCTGGCGACGCAGAACCCCATCGAGCAGGAGGGCACCTATCCGCTGCCCGAGGCGGCCCTCGACCGGTTCATGTTCATGGTCTACATCGACTATCCGACCGCCAAGGAAGAGCACCTGATGGTCAAGCAGACCACCACGGGCAAGAAGCACTCGATTGCCCCTGTGCTGGATGCGGAGGACATGGTGTTGTTCCAGGAGATCGTGCGGATGGCGCCGGTCAGTGATACGGTGATTGCCTACTGCATCCGGTTGGCGAGGGCGACCCGACCGACCGATTCGCTCGCGACCGGCATGGTGAAGAAGTACCTCAAGTGGGGGGCCGGGCCGCGGTCCGGGCAGTTCATGACGCTCGGCGCCAAGGCGCTGGCGCTGACGAAGGGCCGGATCACGCCCAGCTTCGAGGACGTCAAGGCTGTCAGCAGACTGGTCCTGCGGCATCGGGTGATCCCGAATTTCAACGCGGAGGCGGACGGCATCAGTACCGAAGCGATCCTGGGCGACCTCGTGGAGAAGGTATCGGCACCGAAGTGATGGGATGTTCAAAGTGTGACGTTTGATGCTTGATTGTGAAACAGGCACGGCCGTCTTCCTCAAATCAACAATCAACCATCAACAATCATGTTTCACTCTATTCTATGTCGTCGAATCGTGAATATCTCGATCCGATCTTTCTGAACAAGCTGGCGAACATGGAACTCGTCGCGCGGTGTGCGGTGGAGGGTTTCTTCTCCGGCCTGCACCCGAGTCCGTTCCAGGGGTTCAGCGTCGAATACAGCGACCACCGCGAATACCATCCCGGCGACGAAGTGAAGTTCGTCGATTGGAAGATCTATGGCCGCACGGACCGCCTGTGCATCAAGCGATTCCGGCAGGAGACGAACACGACGGTCTGCATCCTGCTCGACATCAGCAAGAGCATGTCTTTTGCGGGCGGTTCGGTCCGCAAGATCGACTACGCCTGCTTCCTGGCTGCGGCATTGAGCTACCTGATGCTCAAGCAAGGCGACAGCACGGGTCTGATGCTCTTCGCGGAGAAGGTGCTCTCTCAGGTGCCGGCGGCGTCTCGGCGAACGCACCTGCACGCCATTCTGCAAACCCTGGATCGCCACACGACGACGGGACAGACGAACCTCGCGGCGGTGCTCCATGCGGTCGCGGAGACGACGAAACGCCGGGGCCTGGTCGTCCTGATCTCGGACCTGCTCGACGACCAGGACGACATCTTTCGCGGCCTGGCGCACCTGAAGTTCCTCAAGCATGACGTGATCGTTTTCCACGTCATGGATCATCAGGAACTGAACCTGGAATATGAGGGTCTCATCCAGTTCGAGGACCTGGAGTCGGGCGACAAGATCCGCACGTTTCCGCAGTCGATCCGTGCAGGATATCAGCAGCGGGTCGCCGACTTCCTCGACAACGTCAAGAAGACGTTGGGCAAGAGCCGCGTCGACTACTGCCTTCTGGAGACCTCCGAACCGCTGGATCGGGCATTCATTGCGTACCTGCTCAAGCGAAAGAGGTTGATGTGAGCTTTCTGGCATGGACATTCCTGTTCGGAGCGGCCGCGGTCATCGGGCCGATCGCGGCTCACATGCTGGCCAAGCCCCGTTTCCGACGGGTGCCCTTCACGATGGTCCAGTTCCTCCGTGCGGGACGGCACGAGAGCCACTCGCGACGGAAGATCCGCGACCTGCTGGTCCTGTTGCTGCGTTGTGCGATCATCGTGCTGATCGCTGTGTTGTTCGCGCAGCCTGTGCTGAGAGTGAAGGCGCCGCCTTCGCAGCGCAGGTCGATCTACTATCTCGGTCTGGACGACTCGGCGTCCATGGCGTATGAGGAAGGCGGGTCGAGCCTGTTCGAGCGGATGGTCGAGAGGGCGGTCGATGCCGTCCGGGAAGCACCGGACGATGGGGTGTTCACGATCTGCGGACTAGCCTCCGGCAGGCGAACCGAAGGGCTCAGCCGCAACCAGGCCCTGGCCGAGATCAAGCGTCTGGCTGTGGCGCCCAGACGCGCCCATGCCGCGGATTTCGTGCAGGCTCTCAGGCAGGCGAGCCAGGGCGCCTCGCCCGGCGACGCGATCTCGGCAGTCGTTCTCAGCGACTTCACGCCGGAGGTCCTTCGCGAGTTCGAGCGGGTGCGAGAGCCCGCGGCCATCGCGGCGCTATCCTATGAAGCGATCGCAGCGACCGAACCTGTGAACAACGCCGGTGTCATGGAGACTCATGCGATAGATGCGGCGAACAACAAGCTCGACGTCGATATCGTGGTCGCCAATCGTGGCGACGTCACGCAGCGCCGCAGGCTGACGATCAAGAGCCACGACCGATTGCCTGTCTCGACCGATGTGGTCCTCGCGGCGGGCCAGAGCCGCGTGGTGCGGTTGCAGATGGACCTCGGACCCCCGGCCCAGGGAGTCGTCGAGGGTTGCCTGCCGCTGGAGGCCAGTCTCGAGCCCGGCGACGGCCTTGCGGCGGACGATGTCTACCGCGTCGGCATCTGTATCCCACAGACTGCGTCAGCCAAGGTGCTCGTCGTCCATCAGGGCGACGAGGCGTTTCTCTTCGAAACGGCCATCCAAGCCCTCGCAGGGCAGGGCCCGTCCGGCACGCTAGCTCTGCGTAAGGTCACAGCAGATCGGCTTGCCGCTGAAGATCTTGCGTGGGCCAATGTGGTCGTGTTCTCCTCGCTGCCCACGGATTTCACCTGCCCGGTGGCACCACTCAAGGCCCTCCTGGCCCGCGGCGGCCGGCTCGTTTTCTTCGCCACACGGCTTGGCAATCTGCAGGTGGCCGAGCTCTTTGTGCGGGAAGGTCTCTTGGCGGCGCTCCCGCAGAAGTGGGTCCAGGGAATTGCGTACCCCGAGCCGCTGCCCGCTGGAGGCGGCGGAGTCTCACTCGGTGAGGGAGTGACCAAGGCCCTGTCGAACTATCGGTTCGACACGATCGCTCTGAAGGGTCATTGGCAGTGCCGGGTCCCGGCGGAGAGCGAATGCCTCTGGCGTCTCGCCGACGGACCGGGATTCCTCTACAGTCGTTCCTCCAAAGGGGGCTCGACGATCCTCGTGAACACGAGCATCGACGGCTCGCTGGGATTGCTGCCCAAGTCCGGGGCATGGGTGGCCTTCTGCCGGTTCCTGCTGGGCGAGTCGGATCGAATGCGTCAGTTCTGCTTTCGCGTTGAGGAGCGACCGGTGCTGACTCTGCCGGAGGCGATGCAGACGAGGGCACGGACCGTCGTGCCGGTTGTTGCCTGCGACGAGAGCCGGGCGCAGGCGGTTGTCGAAGGGACACGCATGGTCCTGCCCAGGCCGCAGGCGATGGGCTGGATGAAGACGCTGGGCGAGCAAGCAATCCACGCCGGTGTCAATCTGGACCCGGGCGAGACGGACCTGGCGAGACCGGCAGCGCAGGCGATTGCGGACGCGATGACGCGCGCGTTCGTGACGGACACTGATCCGGCGCAGACGCCCGCTCGTGCGGGCGCCGCGATGCAGAGCAAGCCCCTCTGGAAGGCATTCGCCTGGGCGGCGGTTCTGCTGTTGCTCCTGGAGCCGGCAATCACGAACAGGCTGAGACGATGAAAGTGCCCGACGATGACCACCGGTGTTGACGACATCCTGGAAAACCTGATTGCCCGCGTGGGACGGGTGCGACGGTGGTTGTTAGCCCTCAGCACGCTGCGGATCGCGGCAACGGGCCTGGCCTGCGTGTCTGCGTACATCGGCCTGTATGCCTGGCTCGATCACCAGGTCCATTTCGACACGCTCGGCCGGGTGGCGTCGCTGGCGTTGTTCGTGGCGATGATCGCCGTCGGCCTGTATTGTGTCCTTCGTGTGCTGCGCCGGGACATGACCTATGCCCGCGCCGCCAGCTACATCGAGGGCAAGCACAGCTTCGATCAGCAGCTTGTCGCGGCAGTCGAGTACTACGAGGGCAAAGGCGACTATCCCTATTCCAGAGTTCTAGCGGGCCAGCTCGTTCGGCAGGTGGACCAGGCGGCTCAGGGCTATCGCTTTGATTCGACCGTCGAGCGCTGGCAAGGGTATCTCCTCGCAGGGGTCGTCCTGTTGGGCGTGTGCGTCGTCGGGTTCTTCGTCCATCGCAATGTGCTCTACCTGTCCTCCTATCTGGCCCGGCTGGTCCGTCCGTTCTCCGCGGTCAAGCCCGTGCCGGCAACCGTGCTGTCCTCCGTGACACAGGACCTCGTCGCGGGGGTGGACAGTCCGGTGAAGTTCAATGTCGAAGTCCAGGGTCGCGACCCTGGGTCGGTCGATCTCGTCCTGACGCAAAGAGACCCGAACGACGCGAACCAGCCTCCGCGGGAGGTCGAGCGGATCGAGATGACCCGCACAACCGATGCCGACGGCGTGACGCGATTCGCCGCGACGAAGTCCTTCGACGCCACGGCGCAATTCGAATACCGCTTCGAAGCGGGCGACGTCTGCTCCGACTCCCACGAAATTCGGGTGTGCGAGACGCCCTCGATCGAGCGCGTCATGGCCAAGGTGTTTCCACCTGTCGAGGAGGGTCTGCCGCCGGTACAACCGTACGAGCAGGAGGTGACGGATCAGCCGCTGGCGGTGCTGCCCCACAGTCGCGTGGAATTCCAGGCGCAGGCGTCCATGCCGATGCGCGAGGCCGTTGTGGTTGGGCCCGATGGGCAGGCCAGGACCCAGTCGCTCGGCGGCGCCGACCACTTCGGCTTCGAAATGACGGCCGATCAGTCTTCGTCGATCCACTTCAGCGGCACCAGCGCCGACGGCCTGACGAGCGCCGACGCGAAAGAAGTGAAGGTCGTTCTGAAGTCGGATGAGCCGCCGCAGTTCAAGCTGGTCTCGCCCGAGGGGGACTACCTGACGACGGATGTCGCCAGCGTCCCGATTACCTTCGAGGTGACAGACAATTTCGGGCTGGACGACGCCAAGCTGGTTTGCGAGTTCCCGGGCGCCGAGCCGGTCGTGGTCGTGTCCGCGTCGCCCGCAGGGGCCAGGCAATGCTCCTTGACCTGCGTGCTCGAATTGGAGCAGTACGATCTGCACGTCGGCGATGGCATTCTCTTCCATGCGACGGCGCGGGACGTCCGCACGGGCCGCCCGCGGACCGACCCGAACGTGTGCAGCGAGATCTACTTCATCGAGATCCGCCCCTATCGGCAGTACTGGCACGTGCAGGCGGGCGGCAAGTCGCAGAGTCCCATGCCCATGCCTGCTGCGGAGGACCTCATCACGATCCTGGAATACACGCGGGCGATTGTGAAGAAGACCTGGACGCTGGCCCGCTCGCCGGGAACGGCTGCACAGGATCGTCCGAAGCTGGACGCCCTGGCGAACGACGTACAGTACTGTGCCGAGAAGCTGGCGAAGATCCGTGACGATCCGGAGGCCAAGTTCAGCGAGGGCGACAAGGCCGTGATGAACGGGATCCTGAAGCTCTACGAGCAGGCCAAAGGACATCTTGACGACCACGATGCGAAGGGCGCCCTGCCATCCGCAGAGGAAGCCTATCGCGTCCTGCGCATGTTCATCGACGAGCTGAATCTGAAGTGGAGTCCGCCGGATGATACGCCGAGCGCGCCGGAGGAGAAGCCCGAGCGGATCAAGCTCCAGGAGCAGCCGCAGGAACCGAAGATGGAGAAAGAGCGGATCGAGAGCCGGCTCAGAGAGATCGAGCAGCAGATCGACTTGCTCGCACGACAGCAGGACTCGCTCAAGAACGACGCCGCCAAGGTCCTCCAGCAGAACCAGGAGGCGAAAGCGACCGGCCAGTCTGCCCAGAAGGCCCAGGCTGCGACGAAGGGCAGCCAGGGCAAGGGACAGAAGGCCGCCCAGGCATCGCAACAGCAGGGCGGCTCTCCGGGCTCCAGCGAATCCGGGGACAAGAGCCAGCAGTCCCGCGATGGACAAGGCGGGCAATCGGACGATCAGCACGGCCAGCAATCTTCAGCCGGCCGGCAAGGGCAATCGGGCACCTCTCAGAGCGGACAAGCACAAGGAGAGCAGGGCAGCAAGTCCACCAGCGGTCAAGGCAGTCAACCGGGTAGGGCACAAAACGGGCAACCCGGCCAGGGTCAAGGTAGGCAGTCACAAGGGCAGCAGAGCAGCAAATCCGCCGGTGGCCAAGATGGTCAGGCCGGCAATGGACAAGGGCGCCAACCGGGCAGCGGACGAAGCGATCGGTCCGGCCCAGGGCAATCTCCCGAGGGGCAGCCTTCCTCCGACTCCGGCGAAGAGCCTGGATGGGCGTCCGCCCAGACGGATACACGGATGCGCATGATCCAGGCCAGGCAGAAGGCTCTGCGGGAGCAGGCGGCCGGACTGAGCGAACAAGTGGGCGAGCTGTCCGCATCGGAACCGTCGCCCAGCGGGGGCGCAAGCCAACAGGCGAAAGAGCATCTGGATGAGGCCGTCGAAACGATGAAGCGGTTCGAGGAACGCATCGCGGACGCTCGCTACGAAGCTGCGGACTCCGTCCGGGCGGCCGATATCGCCGATCTGGCGGACTCGGCGTCTCGCCGACTGGCCGAGGCGGGCCGGGCGATCCAGCTAGGGCTCTCCGACCAGGGCCGGAGTTCATCCGACAAAGCGAGGGAGATGGCGGAGCAGCTCGCCCAGGACGCCCAGGCATACGACGAATCACTCAGCGAAGCCGACAAGCTGGCGATGCAGAATCGTCTGAAGGCGGCCAAACGTCTGCTCGAGAGCATGGCCGGGGCACATCAGTCGCCGGTGTCCCGAGGCGGCGGGCCCGGCGCGGGACACGTCTACACGACGGACCCGCACACGAGTGCCGCCGACACCGCGAGGCTCCTGGCGCGGCAGTTCTGGTCCATGGCGCTGGAGGCGAAGAAACGCCGGAGCCGGCCCGTCGAAGAAGACGCCCGCGACGTCGAGTTTTTCGAGGAGGAGAACCAGTTCTTCGAACAGGCCGCGCGGTTTGGATCGGGAGGCGCCGGGCGATGATCTTCACCAACTATCCCGGACATTGCGTTGCTCTGGTCCTCGTGACCGCGCCGGTGGCGGTTCTCGCCCTGGCCTTTCGCACGGACCAGTTGGCAGCTCCGCAACGCCGCGGGTATCGCTGGCTCCTGGTCTCGTTGCACTGTGCCGCGATTCTGCTGTTGCTCGTGATCCTCTGGGACCCGTCGGCACGGCGACAGAAGGAGGTCTTCGGCAGGAATACCGTCCTGACCGTCTTCGACGCGAGCGAGAGCATGTCCATCGCCGACGACGGCCGCACGACTCGACTGGACAAGTCCCTCGCGAGATTCGCAGAGTGTTTCGACGCAACAGGCCAGACGGGGCCGGAATACCGCATCCACGGCCTCGACGCGAGCGTCTACTACTGCGGCTCGACGGGACTGCTTCGGCGCTGGGGTCGCCAGAGCAGTCTGCACGAGGCGATCTCGCTGATCGCGGATTCCACCGCGTCTGGCGAATCGGCTGGGGCGCAGAGCGCGGTCGCGGGCGCTGTGATCTTCACGGACGGCCGCGCCGACGACCGGGATGTGCGGCGCTACCTGCCGATCCAGGGGAACGATGTGCCCGTCGTGATCGTCGGGGTGGGGAGTCGCACCGCCAGGCCGGATCTGGCAATCAAGACGCTCTCCGGCCCGGCGATCACCTGGGCTGACACGCCGTATGAAGCGGCCGCGGTCGTCGCCGCCGGCAGCACACCGACCGGTCCGGTGACGCTCGAACTGGTCTGGGACGGCAAGGCGATCCAGACGCTGCAAATCCCTCCGGCGCAGTTTCGTCGAACCGGCTCCGGGCCGGCTGAGGCGCTCGTCGAGCTGGCGGCGCCCCCCGGACCACTCGGGACGCACGTGCTCACCGTCCGTGCCAAGCCCCTTCGCGGCGAGATCAATCTCGCGAACAACTCTCGCAGCGTGTCCGTCGAGGTGACGCAGGAGCGGTCGCTCAGGGTCCTGCTGTATACACAATGGGCGGCGTTCGACACGGGCAAGCTCCGCCAGGCGCTGGCTTGGGACAAACGGATACGCCTGGATTTCGCGTTCGATGTGATCCAGGACAAGCCGATCGCCGGCCGAGCGGCGATTGACCTCGGGTACGCGGTGCTGCCTCAGGCGAGAGAGGGATTCCATGAGTACGACGTCATCATCCTGGGTCCCTGCGACGTCCGCGGCCTGACAGCAGCCCAATGGGACGGCCTGTACAGTTTCGTCACGGAGCGGGGGGGCGGGCTGCTTCTCCTGGCGGGCCGGGCCGTGGCGTCCCTGGCGAACGGGGGTGACGAACGGGCTCGGACGCTCCTGCCCGCGGTGTTCGGCCAGGAAGACCCGCGGCTGTGGCCGCCCGTCCGAGATGCGATCCAACCTTCGTTCGAGGCGCAGATCGGCCGGCTCTTCGATCCGAACGCCTTCGCAGACCCGCGTCACAGGGTCTCGCCGTACTATGGAATCGCCAACGCCAAGCCCGCCGGCACGGCGCTTGCCACGGTCGGCGAGACACCGATCCTCCTGACACACCGGGTCGGTCGCGGCCGGGTGTGCCTGCTCAACGCATCGAAGCTGTTCACCCTGTATCGCGAGGACCTTCAGGGGGGCGCGCTGGCCGAGATGATCTGCGGCCTGGTCGCCTACCTCGGACGGACGCCCGTGCGGGGGGCGGGTATCGAGCTGTTCGCCGAACGAGTGAGCGATGACCCCACGAGCGTCGTGTTCAACGCCTATGTTGTGGACAAGACGTTTCGCCCGGCAGGGGGGGCGAATGTGCTCCTGACCGCCGGGGAGCGGGTGGTGAGCATGGAGCCGACTGCCCCCGGGTACTATCGCGCGACCTTGGACTGGGGGACCGCACAGGCGATGGTCGCCACCGCGCAGGCGGAACTCAACGGCACCTTCCTCGGCGAACGGACTCTGGCAGCGAACCTGCCTCCCATGCGGGACGAGATGTCGTGCGTCGATCTGGACGAGCCGTTTCTGCGGGCGCTGGCCGAGCGGGTCAACGCCCGCTATGTGTATATCGACGACTTGGGGCAGAAGGATGCGCAGCTCTTCGTCCCCAGGCGTCAGACAGGCGTCCAGGAGACCGTCACCCGTGTGTGGCCCAGGTGGTCTGTGTTTGTGATTTTGTGTGCGCTGCTCTCGGCGGGCTGGTTCATCCGCCGGGCGATAGGACTTGTTTGAGAGGTTGTATGATTGTCCTGATTGCTGCTGTGATCGTTTCGATGGGGTCCGTCGCAGCGGAGACCGATGCGTCAGAGGCCCCCACTCGCGGGGACACGTATGCGCTGATCGTCAGCGGGATTGGCAAAGGCCCCGAGGACCGCCAGGCCCGCGATCAGGTCGTGCGGGGTTTCTCGGCATATCTTCTGGAGGAGGCGTCGGTCAAGCCGGCCCGGCTGACGGTGCTCGTCCCCGATGCAGACAGCGAGCGGGCCTCGACCGCAGACAGGATCGTCGAGACGATTCGCGCCTATGCCTCCGCGATGACGGAGGCGGACCGGCTCGTGTTCTACTACGTCGGACAGGCAAACGCTGTCGGCGACTCGCTGCGGTTCAATCTCCCCGGTCCGGACATCACGCAGGAGGAGCTGGCCAAGTGGCTCGCAGGGGTCAAAGCGGACAGTCAACTCGTCGTTCTTGACTGTCCCTATGCGGCGGTCGCGGCCAAGGCCCTCGCCCGTCCGGGCAGGGTGGTCGTCCTGGCCTCGACCGAAGAGCAGGCGTGCGCCCCGCGGTTTGGACTGCACTTCGTGCCGGCCCTGGCGAGGGCCGAGAGCGATGCCGATCACAACGGCAGCGTCTCCGTGCTCGAAGCCTTTGCCGTCGCCGCGCGCGAGATCGAACGGTGGTATCAGGACAGACAGTTGTTGCCCACAGAGACCCCCGGCATAGACGACAATGGCGACGGTCGGCCCAGCGAGCGGCCCTGGCGCCACGAGCAGGACGGCGGGGACGGCCGATGGGCCGCCCGCCTGGTTGTGACCTCCACGCGAGAGGGAATATGATGCGCCATCACATAGACAGACGGGACTTCTTGAAGCTCGCGGGCGGCGCACTCGTTGGCGCCGCGACGGCAGGCGCCTCACGACATGACAGGCCGCAGGGGCAGTCTGTCTCCGGCCCGGACAAGACTCCGTATGACCCCAGCGCACAGGGCGAGCCCACCGATCTCGACGAGTATGACTTCATCCTGCCCAGGGTCCGCGTGGTCGAGCTGCCGTTCAAGGGGCGGGGCAAGGGGCCCGATGTCTGGAACGTCCGTCCCGGCGCCGACGCCAACCTGCTCCGCGAGTTGAGTCGTGTCGTCCGTTGCCGGACCAAGCCCATCCAGGGCGCGATCGACTGGCAGCCGAACTACGCCGCGGAGGGCCAGCTCAATGCCGTCGTGACCTTCGACGACCCCGAGCGGCTCCGCCACTATCCCTTCCTCTTCATGACGGGCGAGAACCACTTCGAATTCACCTCCGACCAGAAGGGCAACCTGAAGGACTATCTCACCGCCGGCGGGTTCATCCTGATGGACGACTGCGTGGTGGCCTCCGGCGGCGACTTCTTCTACACAAGCTGCTTCCTGCTCCTGGAGGGGCTGTTCGGCCAGGGCAGTATCCGGATGATTCCTCGCGAGCACGAGGTCTTTCACAACGTCTTCGACCTCGGCGACACCGGCCTGCCCTATCTGCAACATGCCATGGGACTAGGGCACCACGGCCAGAATCACGGCGCTCGCGGGCTCTTCTTCGGCGACCGGCTGGCGGTATTCCTGAGTTCCACGGACCTGCACTGCGGCTGGTGCGACAGCCACGGCATCGAATGGACCCCCGACGGGTACCGCAAGAGCATCCAAATGGGCATCAACATCATCACCTACGCCCTGTCGCACTGAGCGGCTTGCGGAGCAGCCGAGAGGGGTCCGTCGGGCGGGTCCGCCAAATTAATGAGCTTCTCACGCCCCCCTAATCGGCTGCGAACACGGACCTGGTTAAATACCTGGGAAGTGTCCCGGAACCGGCCGTGCGTCGCGGTCCGAGTGTTGAATCTTGCCGGGGAGGACATTCTCTCTTGAAATGTCCGTGCAAATGTGGTAAACCACAGGATATAGAGGTGTGTGATTCGTGCTCTCGGTTGGTTTCTGATCGACATTTCTGCGGTCCCAGGACGGGTGGAGATGAACAGAGGTTCCGCCACAGGCGTGAGTGTGTGCTCTATTCCCATCGGTATCGCCCTGGTTCTGCGCCGCGTTTTCCGACGCTGTGCGGGGGGAAGGAGGTGAAGACCAGTCCCGGAAACAGTCTGCCATTGTAGTGCGGCGGGTGGAGCGTAGACCCTCTGCCGCAGGATCGTATCAAGACCGGATTTGAAGGAGGATGACCTATGAGCGCAACGAGGGTATTCTGGATTGTGTTGACTGGCATTTGTCTGGCTGCGGGCGTGGCGGCCGCAGGGACCAAGGCGTCGAACCCCGACCCCGCCGACGGTATGGTGGGGGTCGTCAATCCACTGTTTCAGTGGACCAAGGGCGACGGGGCCGCAAAACACAATGTCTACCTGGGTACGACGCCCGATCTGACCGAGGCCCAGCTTGTCGGCGCCCAGTTGACGTCGGCGATGTTCTTCTACTACACGGGAACGCTCGAACCCGGCGTAACCTACTACTGGCGGGTCGATGAGGTCCAGGGGGACGGGGTCACAGTCGTCACAGGCGACGTCTGGAGCTTCATCACGCAGGCAACGACGGCATATTACCCCACGCCGACGGATGGTGCCGCCGACGTCGGCCTGACGCCCACCTTGACGTGGATGCCCGGGACCGACGCCGCTGCCCATCGTGTGTATTTCAGCGACAGTCTCGATGCAGTTACGCAGGGCGCCGCGGCGGCGGATAAAGGCGAGGCGGACACGACCTCTTTCTCGCCGGGAACGCTGGAGCCTGTGACGACCTACTACTGGCGCGTGGATGAGACCAGCGCGTTCGGCGGGGCTGTCACGACGGGCCCGGTCTGGGAATTCACGACGATCCTGCCGATCGACGACTTCGAGGCTTACGACGACAGCGACGCCAACGGCACGACGATCTGGCAGACCTGGATCGACGGCTTCACCGACGGGAACAGCGGCTCGACCGTCGGCCATATGAACGCGCCGTTCGCCGAGCGGGTCTTCGTTCACGGCGGTCTGCAGTCCATGCCGTTCGACTACAACAACGTGGGCAAGCCGTACTGCTACTCCGAAGCCGCGCGGACGTTCGAAGATGCGATGGACTGGACCGCCGGCGGCGCCACCGTCCTGACCATGTTCTTCCGTGGCCGATCCTCCAACAGCGTCGAACCCCTCTACGTCATCGTCGAGGATGACCGGGGCAAGAGCGGCACGGCGACTTACCCGGATTCCAACGACCTTGCGGTGCCCGTGTGGACCCGGTGGGAGATCCCACTCAGCACGTTCAGTGACGCGGGCGTGGATCTGACCGCTGTCGAGAGCCTGTACATCGGCGTGGGCGTTCGCGGGAGCAAGACGCCCGCCGGCAGCGGGATTCTCTTCTTCGACGATATCTACGTGGGCGGCCCGGGCGCTGCGCAGGGAGCCGTGCTGTTTGCTGAGGATTTCGAGGGGTTGCCCTTGGGTCCGAACGTGGATGAGGGTGTGGCCGGCGAGGCCGTCTGGACGAATACGCCTCCGGCCGGCTGGAGCGTCGACAGGAGCGGAATCCCGGGCATTGGCGATCCGACAACCGACGGCGTGACCGAATGGGCCGGCTGGGCCTTCGCCGACAGGCTCTGGTGGGTGGCGACGGCCGGCGATCAGAACCGGTCCCAGTTCACCAAGGGAACCGGTACGGTCGCCATCGCCGACCCGGACGAGTGGGATGACGCGAGCCATACCGATTCCGCCTCCGCGGGTTGGTACAAGACCTATATGTCCACCCCGGCCATCGACATCTCGGCCGCCAAGGCGGGCACGATCGTGCTGACGTTCGATTCGAGCTGGCGTCCCGAGTATGACAGCAACTATCACCAGACAGCCAACGTGAAGGTCACCTTCGATGACGGTACGACGCAGTTACTGCTTCTCTGGGAGTCGGACAGCTCCAGCCCCAACTTCCATACCGATCAGACGAATGAGACGGTCACGATCAAGATCGCTCCGCCCACAGGGGCCAAGACGATGGTCCTGACCTGGGGTCTCTACGACGCCGGCAACGACTGGTGGTGGGCCATCGACAACGTCTTGGTCACGGCCACGCTTCAGTAGTTGAACGCGGCCCGCCTGACTACATCAGTATCGCCATTCAGGATGCTGACGACGGGGCCTGTGTCTTGCGACATGGGCCCCGCTTCTTTTTTTGGAAGTTCTCGTCGAAGGCGATCGATGAGGGGGAGACGCGGAGTCCGCCATCTGCCACGGAAGGTGGCTGGGGTCGAGGTTGGTCCCGAAGGCTGAGGCACTCCCGATTTTCCAACCGCGCGCGTTATCATCGCAGGAATGACAGCGTCCTACCCATGCCTCGTCGGCCCATCGGAGGACGCAGTGGCAGTCATACGCCCCTCGCGGCCGACTCGGGCTGACACCGCTTGCGTTGGCGCCGATTCTGTGTAAGCTGAGGGACTTCATGCGTCAACTGCTGGCGGATTGTGATGGGCAGAGCGACATTGGGACAAGGAGCAGGAAAGTGCGTAGGGAATCGGACGGCGTTATAGATGTCCTCGGGCTCGGTTCGGTCACGGTGGACTTCGTTGGGACCGTGCCTGCCTGGCCGGCCCGGGGGGGCAAGACGATGCTCGATCGCTTCGCGATCTGTGACGGCGGCCTGGTCGGAACGGCCTTGGTGGCGGTAAGCCGACTGGGCGGCAAGGCTGCGTTCGCGGGCAAACTCGGCCGCTCCGAGCTGGCACGGCGCGCGGTCGAAGCGTTTCACAGCGAGTCGGTCGATACGTCGTTCGTGATTGAGACGCAGGAGGCGGAGCCCATCGTCGCTGTGATTCTGATCGAACGCCGCGGCGGGCAACGGAACATCTTCTGGACCCGCCAGGGCGTGCAGTACCCCATGCCGTGGGAGTTCCCCCAGCACGACTGGGTCCGGCGGACCCGCGTGCTGTTGATCGACTTCGAATCGGGTCCCGCGGGAATCGAAGCAGCCCGAATCGCCCGTCGCCACAACATCCCTGTCGTCATCGACGTCGAGCGGGACGAGCCCCACGTGGCCGAGGCGATGCGGGTCTCCTCGCACATCGTCGTTTCGGAGGAATTTGCCGGCGGCTACACCGGCGCTGGCGACGTCATGGAAATGCTGGCGGCCCTGCGGACCGACCCGCAGCAGACGGTCATTGTCACGCGAGGGGAGAACGGCTGCGCCGGGTCGAGCCCCCAGGGGGACTTCACGCTGCCCGCGTTCAAAGTGGACGTTGTGGATACGACGGGCTGCGGCGACACGTTTCACGGCGCCTTTGCGCTGGCTCTGGCGAGGGGGCTGGCGGTTGTGCCCGCGGCGAGATTCGCGTCGGGCGCCGCGGCGCTGTGCGCGACGCAGTTGGGCGGCCGATCCGGGATTCCGACGGCCGCACAGTTGGACCGATTCCTGAACGAACACACACCCTGATTTCTATTGGAGAACCGAATGAGCTTAATGCCAATGGCAGAAATACTGGTTCGGGCCCGCCGTGACGGCTATGCGGTCGGCGCGTTCGAGATCTGGAATCTCGAGTCGATTCAAGCCGTAGTCGGTGCGGCGGAGGGGCTCGCGCAGCCCGTGATCCTTCAGGTCGGACCCGGCGAAGCGGATTATGCCGGCCTGGAAGACATCTCGGATGCAGCGATCTTCCACGCCAGGCGGGCCGCGGTGCCTGTTGCGCTGCACCTGGACCACGGCGACACGTTCGAGCGGGTCATGCAGTGCATCAACCACGGCTTCACCTCCGTCATGCTGGATGTCTCGCACACGCCGTACGCCGAGAATTTGGCCGCGACGCAAGAGGTGGTTCGCGCGGCCCACGCCGCCGGCGTGAGCGTCGAGGGCGAGATGGACCGGATCGGCGGCGGCGAGGCCGGCGTCGACGTCGCCGACGACGATGCCCAGCTCACGAATCCCGACCAGGCCGTGGATTTCGTGACGCGGACCGGCATCGACGCCTTCGCGGTGGCCATCGGCACCGTGCACGGATTCTACAAAGGCAAGCCCAATATCCGCCTGGGCCTGCTGGAGAAGATCGCCGCGAGGGTGCCGATCCCGCTGGTCCTGCATGGCGGTTCCGGGACGCCCGACGCCGACGTGCGAAAGGCGGTGACCCTCGGCATCTGCAAGGTGAACATCTGCACGGAGTTCGTCGCGGCCTTCGCCGACACGTTCGCGAACGAACATGCCGAGCCGAGCTTCCGGTACAATGTCCCTGGGGTGTTTCGCAGGCCCAGAGAAGCGGCCCGAGCGCTGGCCGAGAAGAAGATCCGTCTCTTCGCGGGACTGTAGCCGCGAGATCGTGGAGGTTTGACATGGACCACAGCGAGGTGTTCTCCGTTCTCCGTCGGCAGATCGACGAGATCGAAGCCATCGACGCCCACACGCACATCAACTCCTCTCACCTGGCGGCCCGAGGGCTGCACGACGTGATGCTCTATCACATGGTGATCAGCGACCTCTACGCTGCCGGCTGCCCGAGCGGGGCGCGCCTGTCGGATGATCCCGACGACGAGGAGACCGCCCGTCGGATCGAGGAGGCGATTCCATTCCTGGAACACATTCAGAACACATCCTGCTGCTGGCTGATGAGGACGATCCTGTCGGACCTGTATGAGTGGAAGCAGCCCGTCACGCTCGCGAACTGGCGGGACCTGGACGCACGTATCCGCAGCGAGAGCAGGGACCCCGACTGGCCGCGAGAGATTCTTCGACGCGCGCACGTGCAGCGGCTGTGCACGGAATTGCCGCTCCGCGGCGACGGGACCCACGACGACATCCTGTTCTATTCGCTGGAGTGGGCGTTCTTCACCCGCAACCAGTGGGGCGTATTCGACGCGCCCCTGTACGAGCTGGAGCACGCATGGCAGTTCGACAGGCCGGTCAGGCCGCTGCCCGTGACCCTTGCCAAGCGAGAGCCGGTCAAGAGGCGGATCGCCACCGTCGCCGACGTCCACGAGGCCATGGGGCACTACTGCCATGCGATACCCTATGACCAGATCGTGTCCACCGCCCACCACGTTTCGACCGATATCAACTATTCCCTGTTGACGGTTGAGCAGATGCAAAAGGCCCTGGACCGCCGGGACAAGGCCGGTCCGGCTGAGCGAGATGCGTACGCTTCGTATCTCTTCGAGCATCTTCTGCTGGAGCTGGAGAAGGAACATGCGGATATCGCGTTCCAGTTCTCGCTGGGCGCCGAGCCCCTTCCGTTTGAAACCGACAGCCGGCTCGCCCAGACCACGATCAAGCAACTCGCGGAGATCGTCTCGCGTCATCCGAAGATCCGGTTCCATTGCTATCTGTCGAGCAAACATGCCAATCAGTCGTTGTGCACGCTGTGCCGGGAGTTGCCCAACCTGAGTCTGGCCGGATACTGGTGGCACAACTTCTTCCCAGGTGCCATTGCCCAAGTCATCGACGAGCGCCTGGACATGCTCCCGACGAACCGGCAGATCGGGTTCTTCTCCGACGCCTACTGCGTCGACTGGCTGTACGCCAAGTCCCGTCTGGTGCGAACGGAGCTTGCTCGAGCGTTGGCGAAGAGGGTCGAACGCGGCCAGTATACCCGGCAGGGAGCCCTGCAGATCGCGACGAAGCTCCTGCAGGAGACGCCAAAACAGTTGTTGGGCCTGGGATGAACCCTTCTTTGGATGAAGCAGGCCGGGGCAATCTCTTTTCTCCCCGGCCTGCGGTTCTCATGCCTTGGTTCCAAGGCGGCAACATGTGGACGGCCTCGACGGCTACTCTGTCTCCAGGGCGATGTTGTCGAGATAGATCAGACCCTTGCCGCCCGGCGCGGCGGCGGCCGGCGTGCCTACGGTGATCGTCAGTTGTGTGACTTTCTTCGTGTTCACGTCGAGACTCGCCAGCGGGACTTTGATCTTGCGCCAGAGGGCGAGTTTCAGGTCGTCTGCTTGTGCGACGACGACCCGTGCCGATTTCTGGCCGTCGTCCAACGTCACGGACAGAACGTCGCCTGTTGTGACCGTGTTGGCAGCGGCGCCCCGCACCCAGAAGACCAGCGAGACCGCGTCGTCTCGCGTGAGATCCCGGGCCGGACTGAAGGTGCGACTGACCGCAGAATGGGTGGCCGTGACGGCTTTGCCCGAGATATCGACAAACGACCCTGAATTGTCGTAGTACATCGGCGCGGACTGATGGCCGCCGACGGTGACGATTCGTTCCATGAGGGGCGACGTGGTGTATCCTATCGTCGAGCCGCTCGCGTTGCCGCCGAAGCCGTCGGACCAGACGTCCCAGACGTTCTCGCCTGTGGCCTCGTTGTAGGCGTTGTAGCTGTCGAAACTGTCGATCATCAGGGGATCGTCCGCCGGCGCGGGCTTGGCGCCGTGGTTCATGATCTCGTCGATCTGCTCGGCGGTCAACGCCTTGGTATAGAGCCTCAGATCGTCGATCGCGCCGGCGAAGCAGCGATCTGAGACGGCCGGATCGTACCCGAGCATCAGGCCGGTGTCGAACAGGGCCGGGTCGTGCGCGATGCCATTGACGGCCCAGAAGTCGCCGCCATCGAGGTAGAGCGTCGCCTGATCGGGCTCTACGACCAGCGCCACGAACGACCATTCGTTCGTCGGGACGATGAGTCCGGAGTTGAAGCCCCAGGTCCCGGCAACAAGCCAGTGATACCCGAGCTGGTTGCTGGCCATCAGGTTCATGCCGCAGACGTCGGCGCCGCGATGAAAGAGGATTCCGGCCATGCCATGGACCTTGGTCGGCATGATCCAGGCGGTCATGGTGGCGGCGGCAAGGTCGACATCGGCGGGAGCGGACGTGGCGAAGTAGTCATCGACGCCGTCCAGGAGCGCCGCGCCATCTGCGGGGCCCTCGGTCCATCCGGGATCGCCGTGAATCATGCCGTGCAGGCCGTGACCCGACCAGTCCACCGCGGAGCCGGCCTCCGCCTCGTCGAACCGCCACCAGCCCAGAAGCGCCTCGTCCGCGACCTCGATTTGCGGCACCGTCGTGAAGCTCCACACGTCGCCCGTTCGCATCTGGCCGGCGAACTCGTCCACCCGCCAGTAGTATGTTGTGTTGGGCTCCATTGAGCCAGGATCGTATGTGGTGTCGGTGGTCGCGAAACCCGCGGTGGCGTTGCTGACCTGTTCGAAATCCGTGCCGAAGTAGACCGTGTGGAAGATCGCGCTGATCCCGGCTTGCCAGGCAAGCTCCTGCTGGGGACTGACGAGGGTCTTCCCGTCGGCGGGCATGGGGTCCCACGCGATCAGCGGTCGGACACGGAAAGACCAGACGTCGCCTCGCCATGGACTGCCGGCCTGAGACTCGTTGATCTCGTCGACCCGCCAGTAGTAGGTCTGGCCGGGGGTCAGACCCGTCGGATAGCGCGGTGCGACTCCGACCGCGAGCGAGCTGAGCTTCGCCGTGAAAGGATCGACGGTGCCGGCGTTGACGTCCTCGAAATTGTCGCTGAGATAGATCTCGTGGGAGGTCGCCAGATCGCCGGCCCGCCAGGTGAGCAGGCCTGCCGTCTTGTCGAGCATCCCCCCATCGGCGGGCGAGGGGATGCCTGCCTTGAAGAAGGTCGGGTCGATCCCGCTGTGAAGTCCGTCGATCTGTTCGGCGGTCAGCACGCGGTTGTAGATGCGAACGTCGTCGATCTGGCCGTTGAAGAAGGAGTAGCCGTCCTTGCGGCCGGCGATGCGAACCGGCTCGTTGTTCAGGATGCCGAAGTTCGCGGTCTGGGCCGCACCCCCGGCGGACATCCCATCGATGTAGAACTCCACGCGTCCGCCCTTCTCCAGTGTCACCGCTACGAAGTGCCACCGTCCCGTCGTGATGGGGGTGGCGGAGGGGTAGAAGATGTGTGCCGTGCCCTGTGCGCTCTGGTGACCGAATTCCAGCAGACCCGTCGCCGGCTGGACGCGGAATTCGTAGTTGCCCGGATAGTTGGAGGGCGCCGTGCCGCTAGGCGACTTGCAGACGATGAAGTAGTACGTCAAGAAGTCGGTCAGATTCACCCAGGCGCTGATCGTGAGCCTGCTGTCCAAATCGAGCGCCGAGCCCTCGGGCACCTCCACCATGCCGTCCGAGCCGTCGAAGCTCAGGGCGCCGGAGCCCACCTTGCCCGGGACCCATGCAGGGTCGCCGACCAGCTTCCCGGTGAAGTTGTTTCCCGAGCTGTCGGCGACCGTTGTGCCGGCGCCTTCATCGAACCGCCAGTGTCCGACCGGCCCAACAGCCCCGGCGGGACATACCCACAAACCCCATAGAGCGACACAACAGATGCACCATGTGTACTTGCGATTCATCGTGTGATCCTCCTGTCTATAAGCGTGTGGTTGATCGAAAACGGCCCGCTTCTAGCGGCGCCGGCTTGTCCGCGTTTGATCCGACCTCCTTCCTGATGCTTCCTCCGGGCAGCAGATCGGCGGGAACACGAATGACACCCTGCCGTCGAGCATTCCGCGTCCGCGCAGCCCGCGGCGGCAGGCACACAAACCGCCTGCCTCTACAATGCTATTATCCGTTCTTTCGCCGCGATTCTCCAGAGAAAATATCCCTGTTTTGCGACATTCTTTCTTTCGACCCCTGCGCCGACGATCCCCGGTCCGACGAAATGTGACGTATTCCTTTCATTCTCCCCAGTACCTGATAGGATTGGCCGCAGGGCGGACCGGTGCGGACGTGGTTCCAGACCGCGGCACTCACAGGCCCGCCCTGCAGGCGGTTTGTCCGTATTGGACGATGGCAGGAAGGAGATCACAATGCAAGCGGGAGTCGAGCGTAAGCCGGGATGGACGTGGTTTGCCGTGCTGATTGTGGGAGCATCGCTCTGGAAAGACGGCGGGGCGGCTCCGAGTGACGGCTCGCACCGGACGCCGGGAACTGCCGCAACGGTCCAAACGCTCAGTGGGACGTGGAAACTGGCGGTCGATCCCGAGAATAGGGGCCGGACAGATCGCTGGTTCGATGGCGTCCGCCCTGAGGCGCAGGACGCGCCGGTGCCCGGCATCATCCAACAGGTCTTCCCGGCCTATCATGGCGTCGCCTGGTACTGGCATTCCTTCCGTGTCCTCGCCGCCGGGACGCCCGGCGACCGCACGCTGATCCGATTCGGCGCCGTGGACTACCTGGCGGACGTCTGGCTCAACGGAACGCACCTCGGCGCGTACGAGGGCGGCGAGACTCCCTTCGAGTTCGACGTCACGGACTCGATCCGGGCGGAGGACGAGAACCTCCTGGCTGTGCGCGTCCTGAACCCGACCGGCACTCCCATCGACGGCTGTGTCCTGGCCGAGACCCCTCACCGCAACAAGACCATTCCGCCGATGTGCGGTTGCTCTTTCAACAGCGGCGGCATCATGTATCCGGTCGAGATGCGGCGGGTTCCCCCCGTCCACATCGCCGATGTCTTCGCTCAGCCCGATGTGCAGACCGGCTGGATCGCAGTGACTGTGACGGTGCAGAATCGCGGGACCGCGACGGCAGGGGGGCCTCTCGATCTGTCCCTCGCTCCGGCCGCCGGCGGCGATGTACTGCAGACAGTCCGCCAGCACGTGCAATTCCCCGTGGGCCTGTCACAGCACGAGTCGGCCATGCGGGTGCGCCAGCCGCGCCTGTGGAGCCTCGACGACCCGTTCCTGTACCGGGTCACGGCGTCGGTAACGGCCTCCTCGCAGCAGCCGCACCAATCCTCCGTCCGCTGTGGCTTCCGCGACTTTCGCATCGTGGACGGCTACTTTCACCTCAACGGCAAGCGGATCTTCCTGAAGAGCACGCACACGGGCAACGCTATGCCCATCGGCCAGCAGGCGGGCGTGACCGCGGATTTCGGACGTCGCGACCTGATCTACGCCAAGGCGTCGGGCTTCAACATGGTGCGATTCATCGCGGGCGTGGGCTACCCCGAGCAGCTTGACCTCTGCGACGAGCTCGGCCTGATGGTCTACGAAGAATGCTTCGCGAGCTGGCTGCTGGGCGATTCCCCGAAGATGGCCGAGCGGTTCGATCGCAGCACGTCGGCCATGATCCGGCGAGATCGCAACCACCCCAGCCTGACCATCTGGGGACTGTTGAATGAGACCCAGGACGGGCCGGTCTTCCGCCAGGCGGTGGGTTTCCTGCCCAAGCTGCGCGATCTGGACCCGACGAGGCTCGTCCTGCTCGGCAGCGGGCGATGGGATGGCCAGTGGACGATCGGCTCCGCCAGCAATCCGGGCACCAGCGAATGGCAACCGGTCTGGGGGATCGAAGGTCCCGGCGCCGCGCCGGCCTCGCTGGGCGGGGGCGGCTACACCCCCCACGCCGGCGATGCACACTGGTATCCCGCGGTGCCGCAGTCCCTCCAGACGGATCGCTTCATCCGCAAACTCGGGCAGGAGGGCAAGCCGGTGTTCCTCTCCGAGTACGGTATCGGCAGCCTGATGGACGTGATCGACGAATGGCGGCACTACGAGCAGGTCGGCGCCCGACCCGACCTCGAAGACGCAACCATGTTCCGCGAGCAGAGCGAAGGGCTGATCGCCGACTGGAAGCGCCTGGGATTCGACGCTGTGTATCCCTTCCCCGACGATCTGCTCCGCGAGAGCCAGCGTCTGCACGCTCGGCAGCGAACCATCGGCTTCAACTGCATCCGGTCGAATCCCAGGCTCTGCGGCTACAACCTGACGGGCATGCTCGACCACGGCATGACCGGTGAGGGCCTCTGGACCTTCTGGCGTCGCTGGAAGCCCGCGACGTTCGATGCGGTTTCCGACGGCTGGTCGCCCCTGCGATGGTGCCTGTTCGTCGAGCCGATCCACGTGTACGCGCGACGCGACGTGCTGATCGAAGCGGTGCTGGCCAACGAGGACGTGCTCAAGCCAGGCGAGTACCCTGCGAGGTTCCGCGTCTTCGGGCCGAACGGGCCGGTCTGGGAGAAACAGACCCTCGTGAAGGTCCCCGATCCGCCTGTGCTCGCGGTCCCTGCGATCCGCGAGACGATCCAGTTCCATGTGCCGGCGGGGCAGTACACCTTGGCTGCCAACCTGGAACAGGGCGGTTCGCCAACCGGTGGCCGACTTGCGTTCTATGTCTCTGACGCGACTGCGCTGCCGCAATTGGCGGGCGACGCAGCGCTCTGGGGAATCGACAGCAAGACCGAGCAATGGCTCGCGGCTCATGGGCTCCGCTGTCACCCGCTCACTGCGGAGGCTTCGAATCCGCGAGAAGTGGTCCTGGTGGGCAAACCCGCGGACGCCGAGACGAATCCCGCGGTGTGGGAGAGTCTCACAGCCCGCCTAGCCCAGGGCGCAGGCGTCGTGTTCCTCAGCGGCCAGGCCTTCCAGGAGGGCAAGGCGGGGATGAACTGGCTGCCGCTGAAGAACAAGGGCCGCTACCGGGCCGTCCACGACTGGCTCTACCACAAGCTCTGCGTGGCCAATCGCAGTCCCGTCTTCGACGGCCTGCCTGGGCCGGGCATCCTGGACTGGGACTATTACGGCCCGACCATTCCGCGAGAGATCTTCGAAGGCCAGGACACGCCGGACGAGACGATCGTCGCGGGGTTCGCCACCGGCAACGCGCAATTCGGGAAGGGCTACGGCTCGTGCCTGCTGATCGCCCTGTACAAGTCCGGCGAGGGCCGCCTGATCCTCAGTACGCCGTACATCCTGGAGAACCTCGACTCGCACCCCGCCGCAGACAGGCTGCTGCTGAACCTCATTCGTCATGCCCAAGGGCAGAATCGCTGAAAGGAGAAACCATGTCACGACTCACTCGATTGGCTCTGATGTTGTTCCTGTCTCTGTCTGCGACGGGTTGGGCCATGGAGGATTCCGAGATTCCGACGGACCCGGTCCAGGACGAAGTGATGCCCTCGGAGCAGCAGGTGCAGGAGTCGCTCGACTGGGCCGCCGTCGCGTTCACCGGCCGGCGATCATCGGGGGGGCAGCCCGCAGTCCGTGTTGAACTCAAGCGACAGGATCACAGCGTGCTGCAGTTCGGCCAGTCCTGCATCGAGACCCCGATCAAGATCGGCGAGCAGGAATTCGCTCATGGACTGGGCACGCACGCCAACAGCGAGATCATTCTCCATCTGCCCGCAGGCGCCAAGGCATTCGAGGCATTCGTCGGCATCGACAACAACTTCGACACCGGCGGCACGCGGGGCACCGCCCAGTTCAGCGTCGAGATCGGCGGTCACAGCGCATCCCAGACCCCCACGCTCAAGGGTGGCGACGCGCCGGTCGCGGTCCGCGTCGATCTACCGGCGGATACGCGACAGATCACGCTCAAGGTGGACACAACGCCCGATGGGCCGGCCTGCGACCAAGCCGACTGGGCCGACGCCAAAATCATCATGGCCGACGGCAGTCGCATCTGGGCGGATGAGGACCGTCAATCGTTCGTGACGGCTGCCACGCCGTTCTCGTTCGTCTACGGCGGGGTGTCCTCCTCCGAGTTGCTGAAGAGCTGGCCTCGCTCGGTCGAAACGAAGGAGCAGCGCGGTCGCGTCGTCCGCACGGTTCGCTGGACGGACCCCAAGACCGGCTTGAAGGTCACCGCTCTCGTCACTGCGTTCAAGCGATACGCCGCAGTCGAGTGGCTGCTCCACTTCGAGAACACCGGGACGCAGGACACCCCGATCATCGAGAACATCCAGGCAATCGATGCCCAACTGCGGACAGGATACTACCGCAAGCCGGTCGTCCTGCACCAGCTTACTGGCGACGTGTGCGGGGAGAAGTCGTTCCTGCCCCTGGAGACGACGCTCGAGGCCGGCAAGCCCACGGCGTTTGCACCGACGGGCGGGCGACCCTCCAACGGCGCGTTCCCATTCTTCGACACCCGGTACGGCGACGAGGGACTCATCACCGCCATCGGCTGGTCGGGCCAATGGGCCGCGAGCCTGACCCGCTCGGGTACTGGTCCGACTCGGTTGCAGGCGGGCATGGAGAAGACGCACTTCGTGCTTCATCCCGGTGAGCAGGTCCGCAGTCCCCGCATCTTGGTCATGCCGTGGAAGGGCGACCGCCTGGCGGGTCACAATCGGTTCCGGCGTCTGTTGCTGTTCGAGTACGTGCCGAGGCTCGATGGGCGTCCGTTGCGTCTGCCCGTCGCGGCGCAGTGTTTCGACCGCTACAGTTGGACGAAGCCCGACTGGAGCACGGAGGCCGGCCAGCTTCACGCGGTGCAAGCCACTCATGACCTGGGCTGCGACACGCACTGGTTCGACGCCGCCTGGTTCGAAGGCGGATTCCCGAACGGCGTCGGCAACTGGTTCTGCAAACCGAAGAGCTTCCCCAACGGCCTCAAGCCCGTCGGCGACGCCTGCCATCGGCTCGGATTGAAGTTCCTGGTCTGGTTCGAGCCGGAACGCGTCGCAACGGGCACGCAACTCGCCCGTGAGCATCCCGAATTCATCTTCGGAGGCGACAAAGGCGGCCTGTTCAAGCTGAACGAGCCCGAGGCCCGTCGCTGGCTGACGGACCTGCTGTCCAGTCGCATCACCGAATATGCTATCGACGTCTATCGCAACGATTTCAACATCGACCCGCTCAGCTACTGGCGTTCCACAGATGCCACCGACCGGCAGGGCATCACGGAGATCCGCTACGTCGAGGGCCACTACGCCATGTGGGACGAGCTGCGGTCCCGGCACCCCGGCCTGTGGATTGACAACTGCGCCAGCGGCGGCCGACGCATCGATCTGGAGACCCTCATGCGGTCCGTGACCCTGTGGCGCAGCGACACCGGCTGCTCGCCCGGTCACGCCGACTGGGACCAGATCCAGACCGTGGGCTTGAACCAATACCTGCCGTTGTCGACTTGCTGTGCCTGGGAGCCCAAGGCATACACGCTTCGCAGCGTCGCCACCGGCGGCTCGATTACCCAGTTCGACTACCTCAATGACGACTTCTCAATGAAAGATGCCCAGGCCGCGATGGCGGAGGTCAAGGCCAACCAGAAGTTCTGGTATGGCGATTTCTATCCTCTGACCGGCGCCGGCGCGGGGCCCGACGCCTTCGTCGCATGGCAACTCCACCGTCCCGACCTCGACGCAGGGATCGTGCTGGCGTTCCGTCGCAGCGAGTGTCCCTTCCCGGTCTTGCAGGATGGCCTGCACGCGTTGAAGGCCGACGCCCGGTACAAGGTGGAGATCATCGATGAGTCCCGCACCCGCCAGGAGCGAACGATCCCTGGGCACGAGTTGCTCACAGATTTCGAGTTCCGCCTGCCAAAGAAAGGGGAAAGCCTGCTCCTTCGCTACCGACCTGCTTCGTCGGCCCGGTAGGACAGCTACAATCGCGGGTCCACCGGCTCGCTTTCGAGCGCCAGGACTCCGAAGACGCAGCCGGTGTCGATGTTGATCGTTCCATTGAGCCATTCCGGTTCGACGGTTGGGGTGTGGCCGTAGACCACAGCGGCCTTTCCCCGGTACTCCGCAGCCCAATTGTTCCGGACCGGCAGTCCGAACTCGTCCGTTTCGCCTGTAGTCTCGCCATAGAGGCAGAAGTCGCGGACCTTTCCCGAACCCCGACCCTGCATTTCCTGTCTGAGCCCGGCGTGAGCGACGACCAGCTTGCCATCATCCAGGACGTAGTGGCTGACCAGATCGTCCAGGAAGTCCCGAATCGCCTTCGCGAGAGCGTGTCTCTCCTGGTCCGGCACCTTATCGATCTCCGCTAGCGACTCCGCCAGACCATGGGTGATCTGCACGTCCTTGCCGCCCAGTTTCCTGGCGAGCTTCATGTCGTGATTGCCCGGCACGCAGAGCGCGTGGCCCGCCGTCACCATGTTGCACACAATCCTCAGGCTGTCCAGGATCCTGGGGCCACGGTCCACGATGTCTCCCAGAAACACGACCTTGCGACCCTCAGGATAGCCGTAGACCGGTCCGCTCAGCGGTCCATCATCAGCGCGGCCAATCGCCTCATAGCCCAACCGCCCGAGCAACTGCGTCAACTCATCGCAGCAGCCGTGGACGTCGCCAATCACATCGAATGGCCCGTGTTCATCCCGCTTGTCGTTCCACAGGGGCACCCGCACGATCTCCGCCACGTTAACCTGGTCTTCGGTTTCCAGTTCGAAGATGTGACGGAATCCCTCCCACTTCAGGCCGCGGAGCGACCGTTTCATCTGTGATTGCTGCTGGCGTATGACATGGGCTCCGAAATCCCTGTCGGGTCGTCCTTCGTTGCGGGCGGCACAGACCCGCTCAGGCAAGTTGAAGACGATGGCGACCGGGAGACAGTGGTAGCTCCGAGCGATTTCGACAAGGGGTTTCCTGGCCTCCGGCTGCACGTTCGTCGCGTCGATCACGGTGAGTCTACCCGCCGCGAGTCTCTTGCCCACGATGAAATGCATGATCTCGAAGGCCTCGCGCGTCACCGACTGGTCGTTCTCGTCATCACAGACGAGGGCCCGACAGGAATCGGACGACAGAACCTCGGTGGGCAGGAAGTGTCTCCGAGCGAACGTGGTCTTCCCGGAGCCCGAAGGCCCGACCAGTACGACAAGACTGAGTTTGGGTATTGTGATCGTCATGGTGTGAACCGCCAATGCTGGAACTCGCTCACCGCTGGAACACGGCCATCTGGGTCGGGCTGCCGATCTCCTCTTTCTCCGGACCGACGGGCAGGAAGCCGAACGTGATAGCCGAAACGCTGCGCCACGTCGTCGCACCAGGTATGGAATTCGCTCCTCGTCCATTCGAAGCGATGGTCGCCGTGGCGAAAACTCCCATCGCGCAGGTTCTCCCAGACGATATTGTACTCCCTGTTCGGGCTGGTCAGGACCACGGTCCCCGGATGCTAGAACTCGAACACGACCCGTTCGAATGCCGCCAGGCGAGGCGGATCGAGATGCTCGACCACCTCGGTCACCGTCGCCGCGCCGTAGCCCTCCAACCGTCTGTCACGATACATGAGCGAACCGTGGATCAGCTCGATTCGTTCCCGCTGTTTCGGAGCCAGGTCGGCGAGTCGCAGCCGTCTGCCGGCGATTTCCAGCGAGCGAACAGACACGTCCATTCCCGTGATCTTCTCGAACTGCCTGTCCTTCAGTATGGCCGCAAGCAGCTTGCCGTCTCCGCACCCGAGGTCAAGCACGCGTCTCGCCCCGGCCGACTTCAGTACCGCCAGCACACTCCCCATCCGCGCCTCGTTCAGATGGAGCAGCTTCTCGACGTTCTCCTCGGGTTCGGCCTGCCCAAAACCGGGCCGCTCCTCACCCGGGGGACAATCCTCGTTCAATCGGGTCAGTGCTTCTTCGGCCAGGCTCGACCTGTTCTTCAGATACCGACGAGCGATCATCTCCCGCTCGGGATGGTCTTTCAGCCACCCTGCGCCTTTGCGCAGGAGTTTCTCGACCTCCTCTTTGCCGATGAAGTAGTGTTTCTGGTTGTCGAGCACCGGGACCAGTACGTACAAGTGTGTGAGCAGCTCCGAGAGCCGGGTCCGTTTGACCAGGTCGACGGTGTAGTACGGGCTCTGGCCCCACTCGGGGAACTTCTCGTCCAACGGATGGCGGATTGCGGAAACCTGGTATCCGAGGGGTTCGAAGAGCCGGTGGAGGATCTGGTCCCCGCCGCGGCAGGGAAGAACGACGATCTTCGCGTGCAGGGGCATCTCCGTCTCCGCAAGCCCCGGGACCTCCCGGCAGTCGCCTTTCATCGCCGACCCGAGAACCTGGGCAATGGCGACGCTCAAGAACGACGACGCGACATACGGGCGATCGTTGATATACGCCTCCAGAGGCAATCCGCCTGGTTGCCGGTGTCTCCCACGGGCCATTTCGATGGGGTCGATCTCCAGCAGGATGGCCATCGTACACACGGCTTCCGTGGCCACGGGAAAGAACACGTGCACCCGGCCGAAACTCAGTTCTGCACACTGGCATCGCCCGGGGTGCTTGTGGACGAGATACCCCAAGTGCGCCGCCGGCTGGTGGTCTGTGGTGATTGTCAGCAACATGCGTCCGCATCCTCGCTGGTTCTCTCCCACGCCATGGCGACCAGGGATGACATCATATGCTCCCGCCCGTGTCTATGTTGTAGGGCTGAATCTCCCGCGTCGTCCGTCGCTGCAGTCGGAGAGCCGCAAATGCGCCCGGCAGGATTCGAACCTACGACCCCCGGTTTAGGAAACCGGTGCTCTATCCTACTGAGCTACGGGCGCTTGTTTTTCCCAAGTGCCCGCAGTCTAATGACCTGGCGGACGACCTGTCAACGGGATTCTGGCCGGCTTCGCAGGGCGTCCGTGCCCGCGAGCCATTGCCTCAATTCGACATACATCCAGGTGACGAGACGGCGGGGGACTGGTATACTGGCGACCGTGGCCGCCGCGGTCGCACCTGGACGGGCGTTTGGCGGGCGGTCGGGTCGCATAGTACAAAAAGGAAGAGAGGTTGGAACGATGCTTCGCAGGAGTCTTTGGATTGTCGCTGTGATTTGCCTGGTCGGTGGTCCGCTTTGGGCGGCACAGGAGACCCCCGTCTTTCGGATCGGCATCATCGGACTGGACACGTCGCACGTCACTGCGTTCACCGAACTGCTCCACAACCCTGCAAAGAACTACGGCTGCAAGGTGGTTGCGGGCTATCCCGGCGGCTCGCCGGACATCGAGTCTTCCATCGGGCGAGTGCCCGAGTACACGAAGACCCTCAAGGAGAAGTTCGGCGTCGAGATCGTCAGCAGCATCGAGAAACTCTGCGGCAAGGTGGACGGTGTCCTGTTGGAGAGCGTGGACGGCCGGCCGCACCTGGAGCAGGTCAGGCCGGTGATCGCGGCCAGGAAGCCCGTCTTCATCGACAAGCCGATGGCTGGCAGTCTCGCGGACGGTCTGGAGATCTTCCGATTGGCGAAGGAGAACAACGTGCCGTGCTGGTCCAGCTCGTCGCTGCGGTTCGGGCCATGCATCGCGGGCATGAAGAACCGCGAGGACGTCGGCCAAGTGATGGGCTGCGAGGCCTTCAGCCCATGCCATCTCGAGCCGCACCATCCGGACATCTACTGGTACGGCATCCACGGCGTGGAGATCCTCTTCACGGTCATGGGACCCGGCTGCGAGTCGGTCCAGCGGGTCCAGACGGAGAACTACGAACTGCTCGTGGGCGTCTGGAAGGACGGGCGGATCGGCACGTTCCGCGGGCTGCGGGCGGGCAAACAGGACTACGGCGCCCTGGTCTACGGCTCGAAAGGGATCGTCCGCAGCGAGAAGGGCTACGAGGGCTACGGCCACCTGGTCGACGAGATCGTGAAGTTCTTCAAGACGGGTCAGGCCCCGATCTCGCCCGACGAGACCATCGAGATCCTCGCCTTCATGACCGCGGCGGACAAGTCCAAGGCCCAGAGCGGCGTCAGGGTCGATCTGGCCTCGGTCCTGGAAGAGGCGAGGCAGCAGAACGCGACCCGCAAATGAGCCTGCGACTGCTCGCGTCGCCTCCTATCTGGTCATCCGGCGCCAAGTGGAGCATCTACTCCGCGGACGGGGAGTGCACAAGGGTAATCGCCATGTGGTGTGAGACGCGCCGCGGGGTGTCATGGCGAGCCAAGCGAAGCAATCTCCCACTGCGGGAGTTTGGATTGCTTTGTCGCTTCGCTGCTCGTAACAAGATGGGTTCCGCAACAGACGAGAAGAATCGTCACAAGCCTAGCAACTGCCATGGTTTATGTACGAACTGGCCGAAGAACCCATCCTCTGTTGCCTACCGGCCGCGAAGCGCCTCAACGACTCGCAGTGACATCCAAGGCGATCTGTTGGATGACTCCGGGTTTGACCTGTCGTAGTCTGGATTTTCCTGGTGTCACGGATCGGGTTAAACCCAGCCACCGGGGATCGGGTCAAAACCAGCCAGTGTTCGTTCTCATTTCGTACCCGTTCTGTTCTCGCCCTGCAAGTGAATTTGTGGTAGCCGAACCATCC
>Ga0116142_10000551_pt1 | contig 49364 bp, 45 predicted proteins | sample AD_UKC033_MetaG_FD_89785 | JGI IMG/M metagenome (GOLD analysis project Ga0116142, IMG submission 89785) | Active sludge microbial communities of municipal wastewater-treating anaerobic digesters from USA - AD_UKC033_MetaG | ecosystem: Engineered > Bioreactor > Anaerobic > Digestate | place: USA... | reverse complement strand
CGCAGATGAATGATGACCAGCTGGCCGAAGTGCGGAACCGCAAGATCGGCTTTGTCTTTCAGAACTATAACCTGCTGGCGCGAACGAGCGCCATCGACAACGTCGAGATCCCCATGGTGTACGCCGGCGTATCACTGGCGGACCGTCACAGGAAGGCGGTTGATGCGCTCAAGAGCGTTGGCCTCGCCGAGCGATTGCACCACAAACCCAACCAGCTATCCGGCGGCGAGCAGCAACGTGTGGCCATCGCTCGCTCGCTGGTCAATGAACCATCGATCATTCTGGCCGACGAGCCGACCGGCAACCTCGACAGCCGCACGGGACGTGAGATTATCAGCATCTTTCAGCATCTCAACCGCGACCGCGGAATGACCATTATCTTTGTCACACACGACCCGGAAGTAGCCGCTTGCACCAGACGGATCGTGCGCCTGAGAGACGGTTTGGTCGTGGGCGAGGAGCTCGTGAACCAACCATGCAGCTCGGAGGTCCCCGCCGGCCCGGAAAGCGCGGCAAACCGGCCATGAACATCCTCGAGAGCATCCGACTGGCCACGCGTGGCCTGTCGGCCAACAAGCTTCGCTCGGCGCTCACCATGCTCGGCATCATCATCGGCGTTGGGGCAGTGGTAGCGTTGCTGTCCGTCGGTCAGGGCGCCCAGGCGGCCATCACCGCGCAGATACAGGGCATTGGCTCCAACGTCGTCTTTGTCTTCCCTGGCGCGCTCACCCAATCGGGCATGTCCTTCGGTGCCGGCTCCTCGGCGACACTGACCATGGAGGACGCCGAGGCGATGGCGGATCCACTCAACTGCCCCGATTTGGTGGCCGTAGCGCCTCAACAGCAGCGAAATGCGCAGCTCGTGTTCCGCAACCGGAACACCAATGCCAGCGTCGTTGGCACAACCCCTGAGTATTCGTTCGTCCGCAAGGCCGAACCGGCGCAGGGTCGCTTCTTTGATGACCAGGACGTGGCTTCCTCCTCCAGAGTGGCAGTGCTCGGCGCGCAGCTAGCACTCGACCTGTTCGATCAAGAAGACGCCGTTGGACAGACCATTCGCATCAACCGCGTGCCGTTTCGCGTCATCGGGGTTCTCGTGGAACAAGGAGGCGGTGGTCCAACCGATACTTCGCTCTACGTGCCCATAACAACGGCCAGGTCGCGCCTGTTTGGCTCAACCATTGCCCGTGGCGGCGGCAGGTCAGTGCAGCTCATCATTGCGTCGGCGGTGAGTGAGAGCCGCATCGACGCCGCTGTCCAGCAAATCACCGACCTGCTGCGCCGAAGACACAAGATCGAATACGATGACGACGACTTTTCCGTCACCAGCCAGAAGGACATCCTCGGCGTGCTCAATCAGGTTACCGATATCCTGACTCTCTTTCTGGCGGCCATCGCCGCCATCTCTCTACTGGTCGGCGGGATCGGCATTATGAATATCATGCTGGTGTCGGTTACCGAACGCACCAGAGAGATTGGCATACGCAAGGCCGTCGGCGCCAAGCGCCGTGACATCCTGGTGCAGTTTCTCATCGAGGCGATGGTGCTGAGCGTCTTGGGCGGAGTCGTGGGCATCGCCTTTGGCGCTGCCGTTGCCGGTGTAGTCACAGCGACCGGCGTGCTCTACACCAAGGTGTCTCTGCAGGCAGTGGCCCTCTCCGTCACCTTCTCTATGGCGGTAGGTTTGTTCTTTGGTATCTACCCGGCCACCAGAGCCGCGAGTCTGAACCCGATTCAGGCGCTGCGTTACGAGTAACACGCAGCTGATTTGACAGCCACAGCCGATTGCCTTATACTGTCTCACGCTCACGGGGATGTAGCTCAATTGGGAGAGCGCCTCAATCGCACTGAGGAGGTCAGGGGTTCGAATCCCCTCATCTCCATCATACGGGAAAGGCGACGAGCAGGAGCAGTAGGCCATCCCTCACAGAGAGCCGGGCAGCTAACCAGGTGGGAGCCCGGCACGGACGCCCCGAGGGAGCGTCGAGGCCGAACTCGCCTGAGAGCTGTCGCAGTGATTGCCCCGTCACGCTGCTGTGGGTGATCTGGCCTTAGCTGCGAACGTCTGGCGAACGTTACACCGCCGTCAAGTAGTCGGAATTCCCTATCGTGGGGATGTAGCTCAATTGGGAGAGCGCCTCAATGGCATTGAGGAGGTCAGGGGTTCGAATCCCCTCATCTCCACCTCCACGGATGGGAGGCCGGGCTGCGCAATGAGGTAGCGCGGCCTCACCAACCGGTTCCGGCTCAACAGGGTGGTACCACGGAGAGCACTTCGTCCCTGGACGAAGTGCTTTTTGTTTGTCCGAATTGCCGAGTTGTGGCGAGCTGCGCGCAGGAGGCTGAGATGGCACGGAAAAAGTACGAACCAGTCGGTATGCAGAAGAAATGGCAGGCCAGGTGGGAGGCTGACGCCCTCTATCACGCCCGCGAGGACGATCCGCGTCCCAAGTTTTATGCGCTCACCATGCTGCCCTACACTTCGGGCGACCTTCATATGGGTCACTGGTATGCCATGGTGCCGTCCGACGCCAGGGCCAGATACCTGCGCATGAAGGGCTACAACGTGATGTTCCCGCCCGGCTTTGATGCGTTCGGTCTCCCGGCCGAGAACGCCGCGATCAAGCACAAGATCCATCCATACAAGTGGACCATGGACAACGTGGTTCATATGCGCGCGCAGTTGCGCACCATGGGCGCGATGTGGGATTGGCCGCGCGAGGCAGTAACCTGCGACCCGTCCTACTACAAGTGGACCCAGTGGTTCTTCTTAAAGTTCTGGGAGCACGGTCTGGCCTACCGGGCTATGGCCCCGGTGGACTGGTGCCCTCACTGCCTGACTGTGCTGGCCCGTGAGCAAGTTCTGGAACAGGACCGCACCTGCGAACGTTGCCACACCCCTGTGGTCAAGAAGGACTTGGAGCAGTGGTTCTTCCGCATCACCAACTATGCCGACGAGCTGCTGGATTTCAGCAAGATCGACTGGCCCGAGCGCGTTCGCACTATGCAGACGAACTGGATCGGCCGCAGTGAGGGAGTCGAGTTCGACCTGGGCGTCCACGGCTCATCGCGCAAGATCCGTGTCTTTACCACGAGGCCGGACACTGTCTTTGGCATGAGCTTTGCCGTGCTGTCTCCAGAGCATCCACTGGTCCACGAGCTCACCAGGCCCGAACACCGGGCGGAGGTCGAGGCTTACGAGCAGCAAGCCAGACGTCTGGCCGAAATCGACCGGCTGTCATCCAAGCGCGAACGTGTCGGCGTATTCACCGGAACCTACGCCATCAACCCGATGAATGGCGCCAGGGTGCCGCTGTATGTGGCCGACTATGTGCTGATGACTTACGGCACGGGTGCGATTATGGGCGTTCCAGCACATGACGAGCGGGATTTCGACTTTGCGCGCCGCCACAACCTGCCCATCCCCGTGGTGATCGCACCACCGGACTGGGATGGACAGCCGCTTGAGGAAGCCTACATCGGCGATGGAATCATGGTCAACTCGGGACGTTTCGACGGTCTACCCTGCGCCCAGGGCTGGCAGGCCATTGCTGACGAAATGGCCGCTCGCGGCATTGGTGAGCGCAAGATCAACTACCGCCTCCACGATTGGCTGATTTCCCGCCAGCGTTACTGGGGTGCGCCTATCCCGATGGTCTACTGCGACCACTGCGGCATCGTCCCGGTCCCAGAGGATCAACTGCCTGTCTTGTTGCCCGAGGATGCCGAGTTCCTTCCGACCGGCGACTCTCCGCTCAAGCTCCACAAGGGATTTCTCAACACCACCTGCCCCAGGTGCGGAGCGCCCGCCAAACGAGAAACCGATACCATGGATACCTTTATGTGTTCCTCCTGGTATCACATGCGCTACACCAGTCCTGGCTATGACCAGGGACCCATCGACCCGGCCAGGGCGCGCTACTGGCTGCCCGTCGATCAGTACACCGGCGGCATTGAGCACGCCGTAATGCACTTGCTGTACACGCGCTTTTTCACCAAGGTCTGTCGCGACATGGGCATTCTCAATCACGACGAACCAATGCTGCGGCTGTTCAACCAGGGGATGATCCTTGGCGAGGATGGTGAGAAGATGAGCAAATCTCGGGGCAACGTCGTTGACCCCGACGACCTTGTGCTGACTTTGGGCGCCGACACCGTTCGCACCTACCTCATGTTCCTGGGGCCATGGGATGCGGGTGGACCCTGGAGCACCAATGGTATCCAGGGAGCACACCGTTTCCTGCAGCGTGTGTGGGACCTGGTAGTGGATCCTCCGAACAGTTCAGAAGGCCAGCCCACCGACGGTGAGATAGCGGCCCTGAGGCGCATCACGCACAAGACCATCCGCCGTGCCACGGACGACATCGAGGCGTTCCGTTTCAATACCATGATCGCCGGCCTGATGGAGTTCAACAACTACCTGGTCAAGGCCAAGGAGACTCTATTAGTCAACTCGGAGGCCTGGACGGAGGCTGTCCGCAGCTTGCTGCTGATGCTAGCGCCCATCGCCCCACACCTGGCAGAAGAGCTATGGGCACGCATTGGGGGTACCTACAGCATTCACCAGCAACGCTGGCCAGAGTGGGATGAGGCCGCGGCAGCGGACGAGTCTCTCACCGTGGTTCTCCAGGTCAATGGGAAGGTGCGCGACCGCATCTCGATTCCTGTCGACATGGATGAAGCACAGGTTCGCCAGTTGGCCCTGTCCAGTCCCAAGGTACAGCGCTTTGTGGGCAGCCAATCCATCGTCAAAGTCGTGTACGTCCCCGGTAAACTGCTCAACGTAGTGGCCAGGTAGCCTGCTCACCGTGCCGGACCGGCTTGTTCTTCCCTCCCGGTCCGGCACGTTTGGTTTTTTGCTGTCCCGTCTCCGCCTGCGCTATGATAGCGGCATGCAGATACTGACCGTCACCCAGGTCACTGGCTATATCAGCACCCTCTTCGACGCTGACCCTCTGCTTCAGGATGTGTGGGTTGAGGGGGAGGTCTCCAACTTTTATCAGTCTGGTGCCGGGCACGCCTACTTCACCCTCAAGGACAGTCAGGCTCAACTGCGGTGTGTGGTCTGGCGCACGCAGATGGCACGCGTGGAGCATCAGCCGGCCAACGGCGATGCCGTGCTGGTCCACGGGCGGGCAGCAGTCTACGAGGCGCAGGGCAGCTACCAGCTCTACGTTGACGAGATCAAGGCCGCTGGTGCCGGCGCCTTAGCGCAGCAACTGGAAGCACTCAAAGCCAGACTGGAGCGAGAAGGGCTGTTTGCCCCGGAGCGAAAACGCTTCTTGCCCGTCTTTCCTCGCTCGATTGGTGTGGTTACCTCCCCCTCCGGTGCCGCCGTGCGAGATATCTTGCATGTGCTCAAGAGGCGCTTTCCCATTGCCCAGGTGATCGTTGCACCCACCAGGGTGCAGGGGGACGAGGCACCTCCCCAGATTGTCGCCGCCATTCAGGCCCTCAACGCCTGCAGCGATATCGACGTGATCATTGTGGCTCGCGGCGGAGGCTCACTGGAGGAACTGTGGGCCTTTAACGACGAGCGAGTTGCCCGCGCCGTCTTTGCCTCGCGGATTCCCGTGATCTCCGGAGTTGGACACGAGACGGACTGGACGATCTGCGATTGGGTTGCCGACGTCCGGGCACCAACACCCTCCGCCGCTGCCGAAATCGCCGTTCCAGACCAGGACGAGCTGCGACAACAGACAGAGCAATACGGCGTCGGGTTGCGGCAGGCGATGGTCCAGTTGCTCTCTCGCCTGCGAGCCAGTGCGGAGCACTCGCGAACCCTGCTGAAACGATTCTCGCCGAGAGCGACGGTTGACCGCCTGCGAATGTCTCTGCAAATGCTCGAACAGCGGCTGACCAGCCAGCAGAAGCACCGTTTAGAGTTATCCAGCCGTCTGCTTTCTGGCTCTCTGGCCCGATTGCGCGCGCTCAGCCCGCTGGCCACTCTCGACCGTGGCTATGCGGTGGTCTTGCAGCGGGACACGGGCCACATCATCGCCAGCGTCAGCCAGGCCGCGCCTGGCTCCGCCATTGATATACGGGTGCGCGATGGCCACTTTGGGGCAGAAGTACAGCCGCCAACCAGTACGCCGCGGGCCAGGGGTCATCGCACGCCTGCCTCACGCAGGTGACAGATTGGGAGGTCTAATGGCCGACAAGACAGCGCCAAGCTTTGAGGAGTCATTCGCCCAGCTCGAAGAGGTCGTACGCCAGTTGGAGCGCGGAGAACTGACCCTGGACGAGTCCATGGCCCTCTTCGAAAAGGGTATCAAGCTGGCCCAGTTGTGCGAGGCCAAGCTCGACAAGGCCGAACAGAAGGTAAGCCAGCTCGTAGGCATCGGCAGCGACTCGATAACCCTGGCGACGTTTGAGGAGAAGGACTAACGCAAGCTACGTGTGCCTGTCGTTATGTTTTGACCGGCTTCCGGCCTGTGCTATACTGGCCGGCGCCGAGTTGATCTCAAAGGAGAGAACTGATGTCCCCAACCGCTAGTACCGCAGCGTCCCCACGTATCCTCGTTACCGGTTCTGTTGGTCAGATCGGCTCCGAACTCACCCCCGCGCTTCGCTGTCGCTATGGTGCTCAGAATGTAGTCGCCGCTGGCCACAAGACTCCACCCTCACTTGCTTTGCGCGACGCCGGGCCTTTCGCCATCGTCGACTGCGCCCAGAAGCAGACCCTGGAAGCAGTGGTTGACAAGTACCACATCGACACGATCTATCACCTGGCGGCCATCCTCTCAGCGGCCGGCGAAAAGAACCCCCAGCTGGCCTGGGATGTCAACATCAATGGCCTGTACAACGTGCTCGAAGTAGCCCGAGAGCGCAAGCTCACGCGCGTTTTTTGCCCGAGCTCTATCGCTGCCTTTGGTCCCGAAACGCCGCGCGACAACACTCCCCAGGAGACGGTGCTGCGGCCCAAGACGATGTACGGTGTGACCAAAGTGGCCGGAGAGCTGCTCTGTGACTACTACTTCCAGCGGTTTGGCGTGGACGTGCGCGGCGTGCGCTATCCAGGAATCATCAGCAGCGAGACAGCGCCCGGGGGCGGTACTACTGACTATGCCGTGCACATCTTTTACGAGGCCATCAAGCACCAGCGCTATGACTGCTTCCTGAAGGATGACACGGTTCTGCCGATGATGTACATGCCGGACTGCATCAAGGGCACCATCGACCTGATGGAAGCGGATCTCTCGTGCCTGACCCGCCACTCGGACTATAACCTGGCCGCGTTCAGCTTTTCGCCGACCGAGCTGGCGGCCGAGATCCAGAAACATATCCCCGAACTGGCCTGCACCTACAATCCCGATTTCAGACAAAAGATCGCTGACTCGTGGCCGAGAAGCATCGACGACAGTGCCGCACGACGCGATTGGGGCTGGAAACCAGACTTTGATCTGGCAGGAATGGTTAAGGACATGCTCGAGAAACTCGGCCAGCGTCACGCCGAGGGCAAGCTCTAGTCCGACAAGAATTGCCGGAAATCACACAGGAGGACACAATGACCGAGAACAAGCTGAGCTTTATCGATCAGGACGTAGCCAGCCTGAAGGAACAGGGGCTGTTCATCAACATCCGCACGATCCAGAGTGCACAGGGCTCCAGGATCACCGTCGACGGCAAACAGGTGCTGAACTTTTGCGCCAACAACTATCTTGGTCTGGCCAACGACCCACGGATGAAAGAGGCCGCCAAGAAGGCCATTGATCAGTACGGTGTCGGCCCGGCCGCTGTACGCTCCATCGCCGGAACGATCAGCCTCCACCTCGAGTTCGAGCGGCGTATGGCCGCCTTCAAGGGAGTCGAGGATGCCCTGTACGTGCAGTCTGGTTTCTGCGCCAACCAGGCAGCGATTCCCCCGTTAATGGGCAAGGAGGATGTGATCTTCTCCGACCGGCTCAATCACGCCTCGATCATCGACGGATGCCGCCTGTCCGGCGCCAAGATCCTGGTCTATGAGCACTGTGATGCTGCCGATGCCGAGCGCGTGATCAAAGAGAACCTGCCCGGTTTCCGGCGCGGCATGCTCATCACTGACGGTGTGTTCAGCATGGACGGCGACATGGCGCCGCTCGACAAGCTCTACGAGATTGCCGAGCGCTACGGGCTCATCACCATGGTCGACGATGCCCACGGCGAGGGCGTAGTCGGCAAGGGCGGCCGCGGCCTGGTGGATCATTTTGGCCTTCACGGCAAGTTCGACATCGAGATGGGCACGCTGTCCAAGGCCTTTGGCGTCGTCGGCGGGGTGATTGCCGGCAAGCGCAAGATCATCGACTATCTCCGGCAGAAGGCTCGCCCGTTCCTCTTTTCCAGCGCCGTCACTGCCGCCGACACTGCCGCCTGCCTGACCGCCATTGACATTCTCGAGTCATCGACCGAGTTGGTCGACCGGCTGTGGTCGAACACGCGCTACTTCAAAGCAGAGCTCAAGCGGCTCGGCTTTGACATCGGCAGCAGCGTCACGCCCATCACCCCGTTGATGCTCGGCGAGGCGCCCCTGGCCAAAGAGTTCTCCAAGAAGCTGTTCGAGAACGGCGTCTTTGCCATGGCCCTCGGCTTCCCCACCGTACCCAAGGGCAAGGCTCGCATCCGCGTCATGATCTCCGCTGCGCACAGCAAGAAGGACCTCGATCAGGGTCTGGAAGCCTTTGCCAAGGTCGGCAAAGAGCTCAAGGTCATCTAGCCTGAAGGAAACGGGCTCTGACTGTTGACCAGTCAGAGCCCGTTCTTTGTACGGGGAGCCTAGGCCGTGGCTCTGCTTAGCCGCACATAGGGCGGTGCGAGCGCGCCAACCAACGGTCTGGCATAGTCCAGAAAGGCCGCTGTTGGATAGTTGCCGGCCTCGTTCATGAATTCGACAGGCAGCATCTTTTCCTTGTTGGCCACCTCGGCCAGACTGACCACTTCCAGCGAGCAGTGATAGCCGGGGCCCGGAGCGCGCACCAGAGTGACGATGCCTTCCGCGCAGCCGCCGACGGCCTGCTTCACTGCCTCTTTGCCGACACGGAACGCCTCTTCCAGGTCAACTGCCGAAGCACACACCATCAGTGAACGCTGCAGGTAATTCGGCTTGTCCAGGCGCACTTTCAACCCCAGCTTGCCGCTGAGCAGGGTCGCCACAAAGTCACTGACCCCGCCTTTCATACGGTGGCCGAACGTGTCCACCTCTTTGGGCGCAAACGCCTCGCCCAGCGTCTTGCCCGCCGATTCCTGGGCCCCTTCGCTCATGGCAATCACTACGTACTCTCGCTCCCGGTAGCACCGCTCCACATCCTGCAACAACTGCTCAACGCTTACCGGTCGCTCGGGAACATAAACCAGGTGCGGCGGATCGCCCTCCTCCTGACGCGCCAGAGCAGCGGCCGCAGTCAGCCAACCGGTGTTCCGGCCCATCACCTCGAGAATCTTGACCGGACTCTCCGGGCCCATGGCCTCCGTATCGCGACCCGTGTCCCGCGTGGCCATGGCCACGAACCGAGCCGCGCTCGGATAGCCGGGGCAGTGATCGGTGTGCACCAGGTCGTTGTCCACCGTCTTGGGCACGGCGACGACGTGCAGCTCGTATCCCGAACTGACGGCCAGCCGAGCCAACTGCCAGCTCGTATCTGACGAGTCATTGCCACCGATATAGTGCAGGTAGCGGATATTGTGCTTTTTCAGCACATCCAGGATGCGGTCATAGTCCGCCTCGCTTAGCTTGTAGCGCACGGTTCCGAGAGCGGCTCCCGGTGTATGGCGGAGCCCTTCCACGACGCCAGCAGGCTGGCGGCGCAGGTCAATGAACTCTTCCTTGAGCAGGCCGCGAATGCCGCGGTACATACCGTAGATCTCGCCAACCGTGCTCTGCGCCATCGCTTCCTGGATGACACCGCTCAGGCTGCTGTTAATGACGACTGTCGGCCCGCCAGACTGCCCTACCACGAGATTGCCTTTGCCCATAGTTCCTCCTTCCGCAGTCTGCATGCTGTTAACAATTGTAGTGCTGGCACAGGTGGTCAGACAAACCATCGTTGATGCAGCGTCCGTGTACTTGACTAGTGTAGCTTATTATGGTAGTATCCTCGCCTTAGTGGATGCGCGTCGGGCGTTCGCTGTCTGTCCTGGCGCTTCCACGCAACAACAGGTGAGGTGGAGGTCACATAGCCAGGGCAGAGCACCGAATCAACGAGGCAATCACGGCAAGCGAAGTGCGGGTGATCGACGACGAGGGCAAGCAGGTGGGCGTCTTTCCCATCCGCGAAGCCCTACGCTTGGCTCAGGAGCGAGACGTGGACCTGGTAGAGGTAGCCCCGGCTGCCCGGCCCCCCGTATGCCGCCTCCTGAACTATGGCAAGTTCCTCTACGAGCGCACCAAGAAGGAACGTCAGGCTCGTAAGGCGCAAAAGACCATCGAGATCAAGGAAATCCGCATGCAGCCCAAGATCGGTGCCCACGATCTCGATTTCAAGAGACGCCGCGTGCGGGAGTTTCTCGCCGATGGAGCCAAGGTGCGCATTCGGGTGCGCTTCCGTGGCCGGGAGCGCAGCTACCCGGAGATCGGCCAGGCCCTGCTGGAGAGGCTGGTCGCCACGCTCACCGATGTCGCGGTCGTAGAGCAGATGCCCACTATCGAAGAGGGCGCCGGCAGCATTTATGTGCTGGTCGCGCCAAAGGTTTCGGTTCATCGAGAGGTCAAGCCCGGGGAGAGTGCAGAGGCTGCCGACAGTCTGCAAGGGTCTCTCTAGGCCCAACCCTCACAGTCAAGGGAGGATGTTTCTCGTGCCAAAGATCAAGACCCAGAAGAGTGCTGTCAAGCGATTTGACCGCACTGGAACCGGCAAACTCATGCGAGCAAAGGGCCATCAGAGCCACTTGCGCCGCAACCGGTCGATGCGTGCCAAGCGCCTGTTTGGCCGCAAGATCGAAGTCAAGACCCGTGGCGAGCAGGAGCATGTCGACCGGCTCGCTCCGTATCTCAAGTAACATCGCGGACCGCGTTGTTCGAAGGGAGTTCTAGGTGCCAAGAGTAAAGAGGGGCGTGCCGGCCCATCAACGGCACAAAGCAGTACTCAAGTTCACCAAGGGTCAGAAGGGCAGCAAGCACCTGCTCTACCGACGGGCTAATGAAGCCCGCATGCATTCGATGTGGTACGCCTATCGTGACCGCCGTGACCGCAAGCGCGATTTTCGCCGCCTGTGGATTGTTCGCATCAACGCCGCGGCGCGTCTGTGCGGCACGACCTACAGCCAGCTCATGGCCGGGCTTGACAAGGCCGGCGTGACCATCGACCGCAAGATGCTTGCCAACCTGGCTGTTAGCGACAATGCTGCCTTTGCCAAGCTGGCGACCATCGCCAAAGAGGCGTAGCACCTTCATTCGCCAGGGTGCGGCTGCTGCGCCGCACATCAACCGTACACGCACCACCGGAACCCGCCTCTCCCCAGGCCTCATGCCGTTATACCAGGGCCAGCAGGGCGGGTTCTTCTTGTTCTATTCGCACTCGCCAGTGACTTGTCTCCAGCGGAGATGACCTGTGCCAGAGCACCTCGAAATGATTACCAGTGTCAGCAACGAGACTATCAGACGTGTACGTGCGCTGCATCAGCGCCAGGAACGTGACGAACAACGTTGCTTTCTCGCCGAGGGCGTGCGCGTGGTGGAGGAGGGGCTGCGGGCCGGAATTGCGCCGACGCTGCTGTTGTGCACCCCTTCAGCTCTGGCGCAACCGCGCGTAGTGGCACTGGTGCACCGGGCACGCCAGGTCGGGTGTCTGGTGCGCCAGACCAGCGACCGCGTGATGGCCGCCGCATCCGACACGGTGAACCCATCTGGCGTTCTGGCTGTTTTCCCCATTCTCCCGAGCGCCGTCCCGACCCCTCTGCACTGGGTCCTGGTCGCCGATGGGCTGCGAGATCCTGGGAACCTGGGCACGATTCTGCGCTCGGCCTGGGCCACGCAGGTGCAACTGGTCATCACCACAGCCAACACAGTAGATGTGCACAGCCCCAAAGTGGTCCGTGCCGCCATGGGCGCCCACTTTCACCTGGCACTCCAACAGGAACGCTCCTGGCCAGAGATCAGGGACAGCCTTCAAGGAATCAAGATCCTGCTGGCCAAACCGCGCTGCGGGGAAGCATACTGGGAGGTCGACTGGCGGCGCCCGACAGCGTTGGTCATCGGTGGAGAAGCAGAGGGAGCGAGCAGCGAGGCCGAAAGTATGGCCGACGGCCTGGTGCATATTCCAATGGATCCAACCGCCGAATCCGTCAACGCCGCTGTTGCGGCCAGCATCCTGCTCTTTGAAGCGGCCCGGCAGAGACAGCCGGAGTAGCCTGAGCGGCTAGTGCTGCTCCAGGTATTCTGCCAGCAGTTCCAGTGCGGCTCTGGCTGAGCTCTCGCGATTGGCGCGGCGGTCGCCTGCCCACAGGTACTTGCGCACCAAGGTCGAGTCCGGCCCGGCGAGCGCCATAAAGGTCAGCCCGACCGGTTTGCCCGGCAGCGCGCCTGTCGGCCCGGCAATGCCGGTGATGGCCACGGCTACATCCACATGCAGCCTTTCCCTGGCGCCTCGTGCCATCTCCTGAGCGGTTTCGGCGCTCACCGCACCGTGGCTCTTGAGAGTACGCCTGCTCACGCCGAGCAGCCGATACTTAACCTCCACCGAGTAGGCCACGATTCCACCCAGAAAGTAGCCCGACGCTCCCGCGACATTGGTGATGTACGCCGCAACCAGACCACCGGTGCACGACTCGGCCAATCCGAGACTGAGTCCGCGCTGCTGCAGCAACTGCCCTACTTGCTCGGCTAAGAACTGGGTGTCCATCCCTTTGGCTCCAGATTCTCCATCAACATGTTGATGAACAGGCTGCCCTGTTCGAGCGCGTCATCCATCGGTCGGTGGGTATGCGGCAAGTTGTCAAACCAGCGTTTGGGCAAGTCGCCCTTGCCGCATTCCCGGTAGCGGCGCTTCAGCATGGCCATGGCATAGCTCCGAATGTCAATGCCGTGGTGGCCGAACGGGCTCTCGCCGGCGAAGCGGAGCAGGTACCAATACACAAAGCCAAAGTCATAGCCCAGGGGGTAGGCCACAAAGATTGGCGTGCCGGGCAGACTCTTGAGCCACGAAACATAAACATTCATCGCCACTTCCGGCGGTTGCGGGTCTTGGCGGCTGAGTGCCCATTCCACGGTGTGCCCCTGCCACCACTTCATGGTTCTGGGGTGGCCTGACGCCCCGGGGAGAAGTTCCAGATTCATTTCGAATGTTCCGATGAGCCTCTTGTCGGCCAGGTAGGCGGCAGAGGCAAAACTCAGCATCGAGTGCGGGCCGGGAATCGGCCCGTCCGCTTCGATATCCGTGCTTACGTACACTTCTTTCTTCATCCAACAGCACTCCCATTCTCGACGATCACGCCAGGCCACCCGCGCAGACGAACGCGGAGCTAGCCCGCCGGCTATTGTGCCATAGCCTGCAGCCCGACGCAAACCTCGCAATGGGTCATCAAACCGCCGCGGGACCAGTCTCGTTGCCCCGGTCAACTCGGCGTGGTATAATCGGCAAATACGCTATGGATGAACGTCTATTCTTTGACGAGGCAACGATAGAGGTCCGCGCCGGAAACGGCGGCAATGGCAGTGTGAGCTTTCGCCGCGAAAAGTTCGTGCCCCTCGGCGGTCCATCGGGCGGCAACGGTGGCAAGGGCGGCGATGTCTACGTGATGGCCAACCGCCGTCTCAACACCCTGATCCAGTTCCAGAGGCAGCGTCACTTTGCTGCCGAGGCCGGCGGCAAAGGCGACCGCAAGAACATGCAGGGCAAGAGCGGCGAGGACCTGCTCATCGCCGTTCCGCCGGGGACGGTAGTTCGCGACGCGGCGTCATCGGAGCTGCTGGCCGACCTGATGGTGGATGGTCAGAAGCTCGTTGTTGCCCGAGGAGGGCGAGGTGGGCGCGGAAACGCCGCGTTCGCCACACCTACGAATCAGGCCCCTAGGATTGCCGAGAAGGGCGAGCCAGGCCAGGCCCGCACCCTGAAGCTAGAGCTCAAGCTCATTGCTGACGTGGGCATCATCGGTGTGCCCAACGCTGGCAAGTCGACCCTGCTGGCAGCCGTGAGCGCCGCCAGGCCCAAGATTGCCGACTATCCCTTCACCACGCTCATACCCAACCTCGGCGTGGCCACCGTTGACGATGATACTCTTGTCCTGGCCGACATCCCCGGCCTGATCGAAGGCGCCCATGACGGGGCCGGCCTGGGCACCGCCTTCCTCAAGCACATCGAACGGACCCGCGTTCTCATCCACCTCCTCGACGGCGACTCGCCTGATCCTTTGAAAGACTATGCGGTGATCAACCAGGAACTGGAACTGTTCAGCGCCAGACTGGCCGCCAAACCTCAGGTGGTGGCGCTCAACAAGATGGACCTGCCCCATGCCCGGCAGGTCTGGCCAAAGATTCAGCAGGCGATGAGCGACCAAGGAGTGCCGGCATTTGCCCTCTCTGCCTTCACCGGTCAGGGCACCCTGGAGCTGCTTCGAGAGGTCAGCCGCATTCTCCAGACGCTGCCGCCGGACCTCGAGTCGCCCGAAGAACCCAAGGTCTTTCGACCTGAGGAATCGGAGGAGCTGTTCTGGGTCACCCGAGAGCGAGGCCACTACCGGGTGCGCGGGCGGCGCATCGAGCGGGTCGCGGTGATGACGGACTGGGCCAACGATGAGGCAGTAGCCCGGTTCCAGCGCATTCTCAAAGCCATGGGCATCCTTGATGCACTCCAGAAAGCCGGGGTCAAGTCAGGAGATACCGTGCTCATTGGCGAGCATGAGCTGGAATGGCAATAGAACCCTTACCGCGAGAGAGGCAGGGCGCACCCTGGAGAACCAGCATGGATAACGAGCGACGCGTCGGCCTGTTTGGCGGCACCTTTGATCCCATCCACTACGGCCACCTGGTGATCGCCGGAGACGCCCGTGCCTACCTTGGGCTAGACAGGGTGTATTTCGCGCCGGCCTTCCAGCCGCCGCACAAACCCCGGGGCAGCTACTCGGCTTTTGAGCACCGGGTCAGCATGGTGGAACTGGCCATCAAGTCCAACCCTCGTTTTGCCCTCTCCCTGATCGAAAGCAGACTACCGGTACCTTCCTACACTGTGGACACGGTCCGTGCCTTCAGGCAGGAACTCTCTGCCGGCACTGCCCTCTACTTCATCATGGGTATGGACTCACTGGCCGATATCCTGAGCTGGCACAAGCCAGATGAATTGCTGCAGCTTTGTCGAATCGTCGTCGCAGAGAGGGCCGGGTACCAGGTCGACATTGCCTTCCTAGAATCCAAACTCCCCGGTCTGAGGGAGAGTCTCGAACTCATCGACACGCCAGAGCTCTCCATCTCTTCCACGGATCTTCAGCGGCGCATTCGCCAGGGTCTACCAGTCCGTTACCAGTTGCCCGTACGCGTGGAGCAGTACATTCGCCGGCAAAACCTCTATGGTCAGAAGGGCCAGGCCGGGACCGCGCGGTGACTTGCCCACTCAGTCTCTCCACTGGCTGTTTGGCCCACTGGCCGCTCAGATGCGTATTCCGCCTGGCCCGCGAGTGTGGTTTCGACGGGGTCGAGTTGGTGCGCACGCCGAGCATTGCCCTGCTGCACCCGGACCATATTCGGCGCCTGTCCGACGAGTACCACCTGCCCATTCTCAGCGTCCACCCATCGGTGATCCCGTACCCCGGCTATGACCGCGCGGCGAGGGTCCTGCCCAGGCTGGTCGACCTGGCCCACCAGGTCCAAAGCCCGACAGTTGTAGTGCATACTCCAAAGGTCCGCGACCTTGCTCATCCTCTGGCCGTCGAGTTCGTGCGAGTGCTGCGCCAGGAGAAAGCACAGGCTGGCCCGGATGCTGTGATATCGGTCGAAAATGCTGGCCTATACCGGCCCGAGGACGCGCGTTACTGGCTGCACGATGTTCACCATCTGCGCGAACTGGCCGATCAGTGCGACGTAGCGCTCACCTTTGACACCTGTCATGCCGGCACCAGCCCGGAAGGGCTAATGGGGTCGTACGACATCCTGCGCGAGCGGGTGGTCAACATCCACTTGAGCGACCTCTCGTCGCGGCACCTCACGCCGGACTGGCGTCCTCTGCGGACGCTCCTCGTGCACCACCAGATGCCAGGAGAGGGCGCTCTTCCCCTGGGAAGCTTTCTCCACCGGCTGACCGGCGACGGCTACTCGGGACCCATAACCCTTGAACCGAGTCCGGTAGCGCTGCATGCGTACAGTCAGACGCGTCTGTCGGAGCGACTGAGACAGGCAGTGGCTTTTATCCGGCGGGCCCTGGCCGCTCAGGCCTCTGCCGGATAGAAACCGGGCTTGCACAGCACTTCCATCACGCGCAGGTCAAAGAAGGTTTGAGCGTTCGCCGGCAGGAGCACCAGCGCCGTGTCGGCCCCGTGGCCGGTTCCGCCGACGGCGAGCGCCGGTTCGCCTACCTTCACCAGGCCAGCGTCGGCGGCCATCAGCGAGATCTCACAGGCCACCTTGACCCCCTCGCCAAAGATGCGCAACGTGTAGGCGATGATCTCATCGAGCTGGTAAGTTTGCAGCTTTTTGCGTACCGCGCGCCCGACGCCGCCAAAGGCGTGCTGACAAGTGAGAATCCGTCCCCCGTTGGCTTCGATTGCTTGCCGGTGCTGCACCAGCAGCTCTTGCTGGTTCTCTTCGGCAAAGCCGGTACTGTGACTCACCACTACCACATCCAGGCCGCGCAGCACCTCCACTGCTCGCGCTCCGGTCGCACCGCTGGTAGACGCCACCAGCACCGTGCTGATTCGCAGTTGTTCGGCACGGCTCCTCACCAGGGCCAGCACACGCTGTGTGTTCTCCATTCCCGGGCGCACAAAGTACTCACCGCTGACGACGGGCATTCTCATACCTCCTTCTGCCGATATCCATACCGCTCGATAGGTCAACCCCCAAGAACAGGAAACGGGGCGGCCGACTGACCGCCCCGTTAGTTTGGCTCCAGTGCATCGCGCCGGCCAGCACTCACTCGACCGGCTTGATTCCCAGGTACACCTGACCGCGAGTGAGCATCCGCAGAATCACATCTGCCGGTCTCTTCTCCAAACGCTCATGAAGCTGCTGGGCTGACAGCGGCTTGTTGCCATTGGCCAGGAACACACGAAAGATACCGTCCAGGATTGGGGTTTCCGGGGTAAGATAGCCAGGCCTATTGCTGCAGCATGCCCTGATTGCTTCCCAGAGGGCATCCACCCTGGTGACTTCGGCCGTCTCGGGATCGATCATGTCAACCATGGGAGAGCCAGGCTGAGACGCGAGCCGCTCCTTACATTCGGCACAGAGCAAGTCACGCATAAACACGCGGATGTCCTTGTTCTGCTTCTCCCACCAGCCCATATCGATATGGAATTTGGTCGCGGTCGTTGGCCTGAGTGATTTCACGGCTTTTTGTCCTCGGAGGGCATCCCGTAAGCAAAGACTCGGTCGACGATCAGGTCCTGGCGGTGCGAGCTTGGCCGCCGGCTCATCTCTTCAGGTGAGGTGTACAGTACCTTACGTAACGACTCGTCATAGACCCAGTTCCCGTCGCCGACAGGATCAAAGCAAGCATGCCTGGTCAGTTCGGCAAAGATTGGTACCGCTCCCGAGCGGCGCGTAAGGTTGACCGCGGAGTAGAGCGTCTTGGCATTCACCAGGCCCTGGCCGCTCAGCTTGGCCAGCTCGGGGATCAGGTCTACCAGACAATCGAACAGCGCCGACGAAGGGCCGCCGGGGTTTTGCCAGAGCTGGTCCAGCTCTTCGGCTGAGCCTTCTTCGAGCAGCAGGTGCTTGTCGTAGCGGCAAGCATAAGCTTTGCGCTGCATACTGAACGTCAGCCGCCCGCCAACCACGCGAGCCTCGCGAACCCATTCACTGCGTCGCTTGCCTTCGTCAAAGCCAACACGCAGGCTCTGGCCATCCTCGCCGCGCGAGAGTTCGATCAGACTGCCAACAGGCAAGCCGTGCTGCTGGTACCAGTCACCGAGGCCCCAGGCGTAGCCGCCAGACTGCATGACCCATCCCGACATCCGCTCGCCGGTCCGCTTGTCGACAAACGTGACCATGAACCTCTCACCCGGCTGCTTCTCAACCATGCTGAGCGCCCGGGCCGTCATGGGCACAGTCCCTTCCCGTCGGTGCGGGTAGCTCAGGAAAAAGGTGACGCTGTTCACCGCTCCTGCAGATACCGGCGGCGTATTGGGCAGCTCATCGGCCTGATCCCCCACTTCGCTGACCAGGTCCAGCAGCTCGCGGCTCAGCCACTCCCCGCCGCGTGCGCGGAAGGAAACCTCCAGACGACGAGGGGTATCACGTACACCCGCCGGGATCAAATTCGCCAGGAACCAGGTTGCCCCTTCGCCTGTGCCTGTCTTGGCGAATCGCGGGTCCTTGCTCATCGCGAGGCCCAGTGCGTAGGCGCGGCTCTGCGCCTTGGCTGTGGCAGGCAGCCCAACCTCGTCCAACATCTGTCCCACGGTCAGAGGGCTGCGGCGCTCGTCGATCATTGCCTCGGCCAGGTTCAGATGGAACTCGGTCACTTCGGGCAGCAAGCCCTTCAAGTACCACTGGCCGTCGAACTGCACAAAGTCATCGTTTTCTTTCAGGGCCTGCTCGACCTGCGCGCCGGCGCTTTCACCATACAGCTCGCAAACCTGCCTGGCGGGCAGCACACCTTCGATCTCTTCGACTTGAGCCACGCTCTTTTTCAGGACATGGTCTGGCACCAACTCGGCGGCGAATTCGCGCGCAGAAGTCTCCTTCTCGAGCAGCACCTTGATGACTGAGAACGTACCATAGCGGGGGTTGTCACCCTGGCGAACGGCAAGCACCTGGCCGGCAGAATAGTCGAATGCGGGAAAGACCAGCTTTTGCCCGACCTCGAACTTGTCCTGAGGCTGGTAGACTGCTCCCTTGCCACCCTTGGCCAGAGCAAGCTCCTCTCGCTGGATGCGACGCTCCATCACTTTCAATACAAGGGCATCGAGCGGGCGCGGCTCTCCCTCCTCTACGAGCCATTCGTAGAGGTGTTCCGTGTCCTCCCGGTGCATCTCAAACTCGTCGCGCCAGTACTCTTCCGTTTGAGTGCGCCGCTTCTGTTGGAAACTCACTCGTCCTCAGCTCCTCCTCCAGCTCCGCTACCTGTCCGACTCACAGCAAACAAAGGCCCGAGTTGGAGTGACTCCTGCTACGTCGCGCTGGTCACACCAATCAGAGCCTTGTTACTGTGGGCGAAACAGGGCTCGAACCTGTGACCTTCTGAATGTAAGTCAGATGCTCTCCCGACTGAGCTATTCGCCCTCTGAAGCTAATTATTATAGAGGGGTCGAGGTTATTGTCAAAACACCGCCCGCGTTGCTACATCTGCTCGGGAGTGCTCATGCCCATCAGCTTCAAGACTCTCGCCAGCACGATTCTCGCCGCCTGCACCAGCTCCAGACGCGCCTGTGTCAGCTCTTCGTCGGCGGCGTCCGAGGATACGACCCGGCAATCGCGGTAAAAGGCGTGGAAATGGCCGGCGAGCTCCTGTGCGTAAGCCGCCAGATGATGCGGGGCAAGGGTCTCCGCTGCCAGTTTGACGATCTCCGGCAGCATGATCATGCTTTGTATCAGAGCCTGCTCCATTGGGTGAGTCAACAAGGCCAGGTTGCCATGCTTGCCCAACTGATCCCGTTCCTGGGCCACCCGAACGATGCTGCAGATCCTGGCGTGAGCGTACTGGATGTAGTAGACCGGGTTCTCGTTGGATTGTTCCTTGGCCAGGTCCAGGTCGAAATCCATCTGGCTCTCAGCAGCACGAGACAGCAGAAAGAAGCGCACCGCGTCGGCGCCTACATCCTCCAGCACCTCGCGCAGAGTGACGATGTCTCCCGTGCGCTTGGAGAGCCGTACCACTTCCCCGCTGCGCTTGAGCGTGACCAACTGGTAGAGAATGATCGACAGCCTTTGCGGGTCGAGGCCCAGCGCCTTCATCATGGCGTACATACGCGGAACGTGGCCCTGATGATCGGCACCCCAGACGTCGATCACCCGGTCGAACCCGCGCCGTACGAACTTGTCATAGTGGTAGGCAATGTCCGAAGCAAAGTACCCGGGCGTGCCATTGGAGCGGATAATGACTTCATCCTTCTCCTTACCCCCGGTTCCGGCGCTGAACCACACCGCGCCGTCTTTTTCGACAACGTGTCCGCCTTCGCGCAGTATCGACATCACGCGCCCGAACGTTCCGTCCTGGTACAGCGACCGTTCCGAGAAATAGCGGTCGTAATGAATGCCCAGTAGCTCGGCATCGCGACCGATCGAGTCGAGCATGTAGGCCAGGCCGATATCGTTCAGCTCCTTCAGCGCATCAGCTTTGGACAGTGACAGCAGGCGATCCCCGTGCTCCTCGACCGCACGGCGGCCGAGCTCAACCATGTAAGCGCCCAGGTATCCGCCCTCTGGCACTGCCTCGTTGCTCCCCAGGGCCTGCGCATAGCGAGCGTACAGGGTTTCGGCAAACAGGCCCATTTGCGTGCCCGCATCATTGACATAGTACTCCCGCTGTACTTCATATCCCCCTGCCTCGAGCACATTGGCCAGGGCATCGCCAATGACCGCATTGCGCCCGCTGCCGATATGGAGAGGCCCGGTGGGGTTGGCGCTGATATACTCGACCTGCACTCTTTTGTGGTCGCCCAGAGGCACGTCACCAAAGCGCTCACCCGCGTCCAGAATGACCCTGACCTGTTGAGCCACCCACTGTGGATCGAGATAGAGGTTGATGTAGCCGGGCGGGGCGAATTCGACCTTGCTCAGATAGTCCGTCTTTGAAATCAGCGGAATGACAATCTCCGCGATGCGCATAGGAGCCATACGGGCCAGGCTCGCCATTTGCAGGCAGATGGGGCTGGCCAGGTCACCGCGTCCCTCTTGCTTTGGCCGTTCGACCGGGATGGTCGGTATCTCAAACTCGCGCAAGGCTTCCTTCTTCTGAGCTTTGCGGATCGCCTTGTGCAATAACTTGGCAATGTCGTCACGAATCATTCTCTACTCCATCTCGCCCCAGTGTCGTCCCGTCTTCAGATCAACCCGCAGAGGCGCATCGAGCGGGTAAGCACCCTCCATCACCGACGCGACCAGAGGGCACACTTCGTTCAGCTCGCTCTCGGGCACCTCGAGCACCAACTCGTCGTGGACCTGAAGGATCATCTTGCTCTTGAGACCACGTCGGCACAACTCGTCATAGAGGCGGATCATCGCTATCTTGATGATGTCGGCCGCGGTGCCCTGAATGGGGTGATTGACCGCCATACGCTGCGCTGACGACTTGACCTGTGCCGGCACCTTGCTGTTGGCCTGGAGCTCGGGGAAGTAGCGCTTGCGTCCCAGCAGTGTTTCGACATAGCCCCGCTCGGCAGCCTGCTGCTTGATGCGCTCCAGGTACAGCCGCACCCCCGGGTATTGCCCAAAGTACTTGCTGATAAAGTCACTGGCTTGTTCCTGGGTCAGCTCGGTCCGCGCAGCGAGGCCCCATTCACTCATACCATAGATGAGGCCGAAATTCACCGCCTTTGCCAGGCGGCGCATGTCGGGCGTCACACTGGAGAGAGGCACCCCCAGGATGCGCGCCGCCGTACTGGCGTGGATATCTTCGCCGTTGCGAAAGGCGGTGAGCAGGTTCTCATCACCCGATACGTGGGCCAGGATGCGCAACTCGACCTGCGAGTAGTCTGCGCCCACCAGTCTGGTACCTTCGGGTGCGACAAAGGCCTGCCTGACCCGTCGCCCTTCCTCGGTCCGGATGGGGATGTTCTGGAGGTTGGGGTCGCTGGAGGAGAGGCGCCCGGTTACGGCACCAGTCTGGTTCCACGACGTATGCACCCGTCCCGTCCTGGGGTTCACCAGTTGGGGGAGCGCGTCGACGTAGGTGGACTTGATCTTGGCCAACCGTCTCTGCTCTAGCAACAGGTCGACCACGGGGTGCTTTCCGCGCAGGCTTTCCAGGACGTCCGCCGCCGTTGAGTAGCGGCCTGACGTTCCCTTCTGCAGGCCGGCGACTGGCAATTCGAGCCTCTTGAACAGCGCATCGCTTAGCTGCTGAGAAGAGTTGATGTTAAAGCTGTAGCCGACCTGCTGTTGGATCTCTCGTTCGAGCTCTGCCAACCGCTGGTTCAGCTCCTGTGCCATACGACCCAGCAAGTCGACATCCAGTGCCACTCCGGTGCACTCCATGTCGATGAGCACCGGCACGAGTGGCATTTCGATGTCGGTGAAGAGCCGCCACAGTCCCTTCTCCTTGAGCTGAGGCTCCTGCCTTCCAACCAGACGCAGCGTCATGTCTGCATCCGCAGCCGCGTAGGGGTACACCCTGTCGACCGACACCAGGTCGATCGTGAGTTGCCGCTTTCCCGAGCCGATCAGCTCATCGATAGTGGTCATCTCGGCGCCCAGTTCCTGCCAGGCCAGCACCTTGAGACCCAGGTTGCGACCCGATGGGTCGAGCAGAAAGGCGGCAATCATGCTATCGAACTGCAGACCCTTGGTCGGCAGACCATGCTCGCTCAACACGATCAGGTCATAGTTGGCATTGTGAGCATACTTGACCACACTGGCATCGAGCAGCACCGGACCAAGCAGACGGCGGACAGTGTCCAGGTCGAGCTGCTTGGTGGCTGCCGTGGCGCTGTGCCCGGTGGGAATGTAATAGGCTTCTCCGGGCTCGCAGGCCAGGGAGATGCCGACCATGCGCGCCTCTACCGGGCGAACCGATGTTGCCTCCACGTCAACGGCGCAGATGCCTTTGGTGCGTATGCGCTCCACCAACTGCGCCAACTCCCGCTCTTCATCCACCAGGTGGTACGCGCCCAGCGATGCGCTCTTCACCTGCTCACCCTGGCCGCCCGCAAACAGAGGCAGTTGCGCAGTCGAGGCTTCCGGCGCCCGTGGCAAGCGTTGCAGCAGGGTGTGAAAGCCGAGCTCACGAAAAGTCGCGGCTACTTCGTTCCTGGAGAAAGCATTGGGCCGCGCCTTGTCCAGTTCGAGTTCCACCGCCAGGTTGTCCACCAATTTGACCAGTGTTTTGCCACGCTCAACGCCGGCCCGATTGTCCACGAGCTTGCTGCGCAGCTTGGGGTCGACTTCGTCCAGCCGGGCGTACAGCCCATCGACTCCACCGAACTGCTGCACCAGCCTGGTGGCCGTTACGTCGCCGACCCCTGGTACGCCAGGCACGTTATCAGTGACGTCTCCCTTGAGCGTCTTGAAGTCGACCAACTGCTGCGGCTCCATGCCGTAACGTTCGCGAATGGCCTGCTCGTCGTACATCTTGGTGTCGGTGAACTTGCGGCCAGAGAGGAGGACCCTGACATGAGGCCCAATGAGCTGGAGAGTATCGGTATCTCCGGTGACGATGATCACATCCAGACCCCGGGCCACGGACTGGCGTGCAAGGGTCGCCAGCACGTCGTCAGCTTCATAGTTCTGTACCGAGACTACCGGCAGGCCCAGCCTGGCAACAACCTCTCGCACCCGCTCCAGTTGCACTCGCAGGTCGTCAGGCAGCGGAGGGCGCGTGCCCTTGTAGTCGGCATACAGGTCGTGACGGAAGGTTCGCCCGATGTCAAAGGCCACGGCCGCGTAGGCCGGGTGATGGTCCTCCAGGACCTTCAACAGCGTCGAGACAAAGCCAAATGTGGCGTTCGTAGGCTCGCCAGTGGGGCTGGTCAGTGGTGGAATGGCGTGATAGGCACGGTGGACTACGGCGTTCCCGTCCACCAGGACGATTACCGGTCTTGCGGGCATGGCTTCCCTCCGTCGGCGATTATACCATAGGTCAGTCCCGGCTCTTGCGGGGTGCGGGCTGTGGAGGGTCTTCTGCCCCCTCGAGGAAGGACGCGCGACGGATAGAATCGTTTCCGTAGCGGCGGCGGATGTCGTCCACTGCCTGGCTTAGCCTGGAAAGCTGCTCGCTCTGCGTTTCAAACAGCGTCAGTTGCCTGCCTCGCGTGAGGCCCGCAGCGCCAACTCCGATCAACCTCAACTTGACGCCGGGTCCGAGCTCGCGGCGCAACAGCCGGCCCGCTTGATCGTAGAGTACCTCTGCCAGGTCGGTCGGTTGATCGAGTGTGATGCGCCTCGTGATGGTGGTAAAGTCAGGATAGCGCATCTTGAGCACCACCACCCGAGCATACTCGCCCTCCCGGCGCAATTGCGACGAAACCTCATCGCTCATCTTGAGCAGACAACGCAAGAGTTCGTCCAGGGAGCCAACATCGCGAGCGAAGGTTCGCTCCTGGCTCACCGACTTGTGCCTGCTCTCTGGGCTCACCAGCCGGTCGTCGATGCCCACAGCGCGACGGCGCATGGACTCGGCGCCGTGGCCAAACAAGCGCTGCAGAGCGGGTAAGGGGAGCCTGGCCAGGTCCCCGATGGTTGAGACACCATTTGACCTCAGCAACTGGGAGGTGACTTTGCCCACGCCCCACAGCCGCTCGATGGGCAGAGGCGCCAGGAAGCTGGCCTCCTGACCGCAGGGGACAACCAGAACACCGCACGGCTTGGCTCGCGCCGAGGCGATCTTGGCCACCAGTTTGTTCCCCGCCACCCCGAGCGATGAGGGCAACCCTACTTCATCTTTGATACGCTGCTGAATGGTGCGCGCCAGATTCTCTGGCGGGCCAAAGAGCGCCCCGCTGCCGGTGACATCGAGAAAGGCCTCGTCGATGGAAATCTGTTCCATCAGGGGCGTGTACTCGCCCAGGATGGCCATCACCCGGCGCGAGTAGGAGGAATAGTCACTGTAGTGGCCATGCCGCACTACCGCGTGTGGGCACAGCCGCAGAGCCTGTGCCATAGGCATGGCAGAATGGACCCCAAACGTCCGGGCGGCGTAGGAGGCGGACGCCACTACGCCCCGCTCGCGCGGATCACCCCCAACGATGATGGGCTGACCCACGATTGAGGGGTCACGTAGCTCCTCAACGGAGGCAAAGAACGCATCGAGGTCCAGATGGATGATGCAGCGTTCAGACACTGCGTCTGCCTCGCTGCCATGCCCCGTGGCTTGCCAGACCGCATATCGCCGGGTAGAATGGCCAGTGGAGGACTAGATGAGCGTTTCGCGCAGAGAAAACCTGCTCGTCAGCCTGCTCTGGGCAGGAGTGGCAGCAGTGGGCGAGTTCACGATGCTGTTTCTCAGCATTATCGGGCGTATTCACGTCACTTTTGCCAATCAGGCGCCGGTCTTTGCCGTCGATCCCCGTGGGCCGATTGTTCTCACCAAAGACACTGCTCTGGCGACCGTGTGGGGCCTGGCCATTCTTTATGCAGTCATTGTCGGGGTGATGGTCTATCTCGGATCTGACCGCGTGCGTCCCCACCGAACTGTCCCCATCGTCTGTTTCGTCGTTAGCGCACTGGTTGCTGCCCTGGCAGAACCGCTCTGGGGGCTGGCCCTGCTGGTGAGTCTGGCCGCACTCTACCCGCTCCTCAAGTGAGCCCGCATCCCCTGCGGGCTGGCCCGTGAACGAAAAGCCGGCCGTCCTTGCTTCGGACGGCCGGCCTAGTTTTCTACGCTAGCTGCGCGCCGACTTGGCGCAATTGATACACATCGTCGCCAGCGGCAGTGCTTCCAGCCGCTCGGGGTCGATCGCCGCGCCGCACTGCTCACAGACGCCGTAGCGCCCCTCTTTGCATCTCGCCATCGCCTGCCGGATCGTCTCCACACGGGCCAGCGCCGTCTGGCGCATGGCCAGAGTCAGCTCCCACTCGTAGATAGCAGGGTCTCCCTTTCCTGGTCCATAGTCGGCCTTGTGCTGCAGTCTCTCGTCCAGCCGCTCCAGTTCTTGCATTGCCTGTTCCAGCTGGGCACGCAGTTTTGTCTTGAGACCTGGGGCCATGGCAGCCACTCCTCTGCTTCAGCCACATCCTCGCACGCTTCACCCTCGCCGGCCTCGCCAAGCGTTCTATTCCTCTTGTGGAGCAGACTCCTCGCCCTGCTCGTCCGCAGCCACGTCAAGCGGTGTCTCTTCCGAGGACAGCTCTTTCGCGGCCGACTCCTCTTCGGCTGACAGCACCGTTGCCTCAGAGAGCTCGCCGTCAGCATCCGCCTTGCCCTCCTCGGCCTTGTGGCACTCTTCCCACCTGGCCCATTCCTCGGCGGTGACTCGCTTCAGGCTCAGCCCCATGCGTCGCCGGCCTGAATCAACCTTGACAATCTTGAGCGGCAACACCTGACCCTGACTCACTACCTCACTGGGGTGCTGCGGTGCCTCATCGGCCAGCTCCGAAACGTGAATCAATCCTTCAATGCCATCATCCAGCGCAGCGAACGCACCAAAAGCGATCATCTTGGTCACTGTGCCAGTGACCAACTGCCCCACCGCATAGGTCTGCTCCGCCGTTTGCCAGGGATCCGGTTCAGTCAACCTCAGGCTGAGCCCGATGCGCCGGTTCTCCCGGTCGACCCTGAGCACGTACGCTTCTACCTCATCCCCAACCTTGACCACTTCACTGGGGTGCGCGGTTCGCCGCCAGGAGAGCTCGGAGATATGCACCAATCCATCGGTTCCACCGAGATCAACAAAGACACCAAAGTCGCAGATGTTGCTAACAACGCCATGGACACGGTCGCCTTCCTGCAACTCGGATAGCAGCGTCTCGCGACGTTGCGCGCGCCACTCACGCCGTGCTGTGCGCTCAGACAGGATCAGCCGACGGTTATTGCGGTCGACCTCGATGACCTTCAGGGGCAACGTCTGGCCCACCATCTCGGCCAGGTGCGCTTGCAGGCTGGTCGCATCCATTCGGCGTGAGATCCCGGTGATCTGGGATGCCGGTACAAAACCCCTGATTTTGCCAAAAGGCGCGATCAAGCCCCCTCGGTTATAGCCCTTGATCTTGCCTTCCCATACCTCGCCTGTATCGTGCAGCCGCTGCGCGTCGACCCAATCCTGCTCCTGACGCGCACGATGCCATGACACGAGTACGTTGCCTTCCTTGTCATTTTCTGGCCTCAAGACAAAGACCGCTATCTCATCCCCTACGTGAAGAGAAGCAAGCGCTTCCTCGCCCACCTGGCGAACGTCGTCCTGGGGGATGAACCCCTCTCGCTTGAGTCCCAGATCAACGACAATCCCATCGGGGTTGATGGAGATGACATGGCCCACCCGGATCTCGCCTCTCTTCGGCTGAGCATAGCCATACTCTTCGGCCAACATCGGGTGCACATCATCCTGGGCCGTCTCCGGCACTGCATGGTCAGCTGTCTGTCCCCCGACCGTCATCTCCGCCGCTGGAGTCGATTGCTGCCCCTCCACCGCTGGCGCCTTCTCCTCAGGAACCAGACCTTCTTGCGCGGGGCTTACATTGTCACTCATTGACCATCCTCCACCAACACCAGATTTGCCACACAAAACAATAGGCACCCGGTCTCGCACGGCCGCGAACCGAGTGCCTCGAAGGCATTACAGCGCCAGACCACCTGGCTCAAGTGGACACAGGATCAGAGATAGCCCGTCTCCATGGCCTCACAGCAGAAGCCCAAATCCGAAACGACTCTGACGAATGTGCACAGCGTGAGTCCGGCCTTTTCGCAGCCGAACTGCCCGACAGGATCGGGTTTCGACCTGACAGCCCTATTCAACTAGGCTCATTGTACACGATATGTCTACAGATGTCAATCACCCGTGTTCTATCAGCTGAAATGCCGCCCGCATTCTTTCACCTAGCGACCCTGGCCGACCGCTTTCCCAGGACCAGCGCTACAGCCCCCAGCAGGACCGATTCGGCCATTGCCGGTAGAGCCAGCGTCCAGGTCGCATCGATCCAGAATGGCAGCGGAAACAGCTGAATCAGGGTATCCGTATAGGCAAACAACCACGTGTCACCCGAGAAGAAGAGGCGATGGAAAAAGACAAAGAAAGTGTCAAAACCCAGGTAGGCCACTGCACCAATCGCCAACAGTGCCGCCAGCAGAATAGCACACCCCTGTGCCACTGCCAGCCAGCCGCAGCGTGATGCGGACCTTCGCCACAGCCAGCAGAAGGCAGCCAGGGAGAGAACAAGCGCCACAGCGTGCACCACGAAGGCTCCATTCATCACGACTTTGACGTCCACCAGATGCCTGATCTCCCGCTCGTTGTAGACCTGCCAGCCTGACCTCAGCGTGCGCAAATAGTCCACCCCTTCTCCGGAGCGAAGATAGTGCACCGTCGCTTCAGCCAGGGACAGCCGCTCCCTGTCTGAGAACGCTTCGGCAGGAGGAAAAGACGGTTTGGCGTACTCGGAACGCACAAAGAAGGGAGTAGCCACGAGGTACAAGTTCGACAGCAGCACCACCAATGGGACGCACAGCGTCAGTGCCCATTGGGCGATTCTGTCCCGGGCGTCAGGTTCGTGATTCACGGATTCACCTCAGAAGGAACGGGGTTGGAGAGATAGCGCGCCAGCATGGCGTGCACAAGCTGTTCGACAGGAGCCTGGTCGTCGGTCAAGATTCGTTCTCTGCGGGCAGTGAAGGGTTTGATTCGTCCCTCTGCCCGTTGGATCACCTGCCTCAGCGCGGCGGCGGTCAGGGACGAGAGGCGAGCCGACACTTCTGACCACTCTGTCTTTTGGTGTGAGGCGACTACCACGCTGTTTAGTCCACTTTGTGTATCGATCACGTAGACGGAAGGGTAGACCGAGCCCACGGTCGCTGCAATGGCTCTAACCAGAGTGCTGTCGTTTTCGAGGTGCGCCACGTTGATGCCGAGCACGCCATCCTCGGTCTGATGCTCATAGACGAGCTCAAAGAACTCGCGTGTAGTGAGGTGAAACGGGATGTAGGGCGGATTGTAGGCATCGAGCAGCACCACGTCGTAGCGCTTGGGAGTTGCCGCCAGGTATTGCCGCCCGTCCATAATGGTGATCTGCAGGTTGGGCAGATTCAGGTCCATAAAGCGCCGGCCTGCCTCAACCACCGTGGCATCGATCTCGACTCCATCAATTGGCAGCGGGCCGAACACCTCACTGAACAGCCTGGCCGATGTCCCCCCCGCCAGTCCAACAATACAGACACTCTGACCTGGCGGTGACTCGGGTCGGGACTGGAAGTACGGCACCAGCAGAAAGTAGTCATAGACATAGCCGCTGAGCACCTGCCCCGGCTCGTAGACCGACTGGATTCCTTCGCCTTCGTTCAGCTTGAGCAGAATCTGGTCCCCCTCGCGGAGGACCTGCACATAGTTGTACATCGACTCGTGCTCATAGAGCAATCCACTGTTGGGTTTGATCGACCCGGACGGCAGCAGGACCAGCCCGGTCAGAGACAAGCACACCAGCAGCCACAGGACGGCCCATCTCGAGCCCAATCGCCTCAGGCCCAGCAGCGCCACCAGCGCTACCAAGAGCCCCAGCAGGACCATACTCCGGCGAGTGCCTATGCCAGGAATGAGTACAAACACCGCACCAAACGTGCCCAGAAGGCTACCCAGCGTCCCCAGGGCCGAGATCCGGCCCGCGACATCTCCACCAGAGCCGACCTCTCTCAGGCTCAAGCGCAGAACGAACGGTGAAAGGCAGCCCAGCAGAACCATAGGCACCGTGAACAGGGCCAGCACTCCCCCGAATGCCCCCACGATGGCCCATACGGAAGCACTGGTCAGCCCCGACGAAACCGAGCCCAGAACGGGCCTTGCCACGTATGGGATGATCCCGATGGCCAACCCTGCCCATCCCGCGAGCTGGTACAGCAGAGCCTCGTCCGGTGACCGGTCGGCCAGCCTGCCTCCCAGGACGGATCCCACCGCCAGGCAGGCCAGCAAGAGACCGATCAACACTCCCCAGACTGGCAGCGAATTGCCAAAGTAGGGCGCGAGCAGGCGCGAAGCGCACATCTCTGTGCCCATGGTGACCAGCCCGCCGACGGTCACCACCAGCAGCGGCAGGCTGAACTTGCTTCTCCGCTCGCTCGACGGCTCGGAAACTGGCCAGCTCAAGCGTCGCTGATCCACCAGTAGTACCTCTCGGCCAGCCCCCGTCCCGCGCCCACCACCTCAGCGTAAGACCTCACCCGTTCGGAAACGGCTGTCGCACCTCCGAAAAGCACCGCGAGCTGCGACTCGTACTTGAGGATGGCAGCGCTCTTGGCCCCGAGCTCCTGCTCAGAGAGCGTGACGGCATAGCTCTGGGAAGGAGTGTCCCATCGGCTCAGAGCCGCCGCCACCTCTTCGGGGTGCTCGGCATAAGGATAGTCCTCGTAGTAGGTAACGCAGTAGCCAGCGGCGCTCAATCGCCGCGCCGCGAGGCGAACGAGTTGGTGGTCCACGTGCCCTCCGGCTGACAATGGAGCAAACACTACGCTTCCGTTTTGCCCAAAGCGACGCTTCACTCGCCGCACCAGGGCCTCGACCAGCCAGCCATCGCCAGAAGCAACCTCGCCAAAGAGAGCTCCTTCGCTCGTGTACAAGAACTCGTCGCGGTCCTTGTCCCGACGATAAATGCAGTCCAGGTAGGGCCAGTGTTCGTGAGCAATACCCAGAGAGCTCAGAGCAGCGATGTCTTCTGCGCGCCGCCTGCGCACGGGATCCACGGGGTGTCCCCAGCGGCGATGCTGATCCTGCGCAAAGGGAGACAAGATTCGATAGTCAGGCACACCGGCAAAGCAGGTCACTACACGGACCGGCTGACCCTTCCCGACCAGTTGATAGAGTTGACCGCCGCAGGACAGTACCGCGTCGTCCAGGTGCGGCGAAAGGACGAGGTACAAACCCTCCATTCGAGACAGAGAAGCCGATGGTGACGCCATTTCGCCGGCAGTATATCATCCTTCCAGAGCCAAACCAAAGCCGCTCCGGCGGCGGCACCCCTTCGAGAGCCTCCCTTTTTGGGCTGGCTCAAGGCCAGCGAGTATAATCGGTGGCACGCGGGGATTCCTCCGAGGAGTGGGTCATGCCTTTTGTTCCTGTGCTGAACAGAGTCTCCTATCTGCCCGGTCCGGCCAACATCGGCCTCGTCCAGACCGACGGCAATGGCGCGCTGCTCATCGACAGCGGCGCGGGAAAACGAGCCGGCAGGCAGGTCCTCGAGCTGCTCGAGCAGCGGCACTTGCGTCTCCTGGCCATTCTTAACACGCACGGACACGGTGACCACATCGGCGGAAATGCTTACCTTGTCGCGCACACGCACGCGCGCGTCTTTGCCCCGCTACACGACGGGATCGTCATACAGTACCCTATCTGGGGAACCATGTGCACCTTCTCCGGTGTCGAGCCCATTCGCGAGCTGGCCACGCCTCGCTTTGATCCAGAGCCGTGCGCCGTTGACGAGACAGACACGGACGCCAGCGTCGAGGTCGGTGGAGTGACCGTTCAACCTGTTCCTCTTCCTGGTCACACCGCAAGCCACACCGGCTATCTCATCGACGATGTCCTCTTCACCGGCGATATCCTGGCCGGCGAGCAGGAGCTCGCCAACGCGCCCATCTCCTACGCCTACAGCATCACCCAGCGCCTGGACAGCCTGAACAGGCTGCGCAACATCCGTTGTAGCCGTTACGTGCTCGGCCACGGGCATCCTGAAGACGATATCGCCTCCCTGATCGACCGCAACCTCGCCCACATCGAACGAGTCCTCGAGCTGATTACGACTCTGGTGGCGACGTCACCCCTGGAGACCAGCACACTGTTCGATGCTGTAGTCGAACGGCTCGGCATCACCATCCGCAACATCCGCGAGTACTACACCATCTACCCTGCGCTGCATGCTTACCTTACCCACCTCTGCCATCTGGGCAGCATCGTTCCGGTCATCCAGCAGAACCGGTTGCTCTGGTGCAAGTCAGAAGGGAGTTGACCAATGCTGATCGTCAATGGTCTGATTCTCACCTTTGGTTCAACACCGCGCGTGATCCCCAACGGAGCACTGCGTATCGAAGGACCCAAGATCACGGCAGTCTCGACCACGGCCGAAATGCGCAGGCTGTATCCTGGCGAGCAGGAGCTTAACGCCGGGGGCCGTGTGGTGATGCCCGGTCTCATTTGCGCACACACTCACTTCTATGGGCTGTTCTCCCGCGGTATGGCGCTGGGGGGCGAGCCTGCCGAAAGTTTCTCGCAGATTCTCGAGCGACTGTGGTGGCGCCTCGACAAGGCGCTGCACCGCGACGATGTCAAGTACAGCGCGCTGTACTGTCTGGTCGACGCCATTCGCAGCGGCACAACGACCCTGCTGGATCACCACGCTTCGCCCTACGCCATTCCTGGCTCTCTCGACGCTATCGCCGAGGCGGTTACAGAAGGGGGCGTTCGTGCCTGTCTGTGCTACGAGGTCTCAGACAGGGATGGTCCAAAACGCATGAAGGAGGGCCTCGAGGAAAACGCTCGCTTCATTCGGCGCGCAGGCGGTGAGAACGGGCTCCTGGCCGGCACCTTTGGACTCCACGCATCGCTGACCCTCTCTGACGATACGCTGGCCCAGGCCGCGGCCATTGGCCACGAACTCGGGGCGGGCTTTCACATCCATGTGGCCGAGGCTGCCGCCGACCAGGAGCAATGCCTCGCCGACCATGGTATGAGAGTGGTGGAGCGGCTGACCCGCCGAGGAATCCTTGGACCGAAAACCATTGCCGCGCACTGCGTCCACGTCAACGCCCACGAGCTCGGCCTGCTGCGTGAGACAGGAACACGTGTCGTGCACAATCCCCGCTCCAATATGAACAATGCCGTCGGCGCTGCTGACGTCCCGGCGATGCTCGCGCAAGGCATCGAGGTGGGTCTCGGCAACGATGGCTTTTCCAACAACATGTTCAGTGAGATCAAGACGGCTTTCCTGCTCCACAAGCACGCCCAGGCAGACCCGCGAGTTCTCGGAGCGGATCAGACGCTGGAGATGGCCACCAGGAACAACGCCCGTACCGCCGGTCTGTTCTTCCCCGAGGCGCTGGCAGAGCTCACGCCTGGCGCCAGCGCCGACATCATCTTCCTGGATTATGATCCGCCGACTCCCCTCACGGTGGGCAACCTCCCCTGGCACCTTGTCTTTGGCATGGACGGGGCTCAAGTAAGCACCACCATCGTTGCGGGCAAGATCCTGATGCACAATCGCCAGCTACAGACTCTGGACGAACAGCGAATCGCTGCCAGAGCACGAGAGCTTGCTGTCCAGTTGTGGGAGCGGGTCTAGCATGGGTCGATTAATGCGACGGACCATTTCTGTCCCGGTCCAATTCGGTCTGGCCGCCGCAGCAGTGGCGGTGGCTCTGACCCTGGCGGGCCTGTGGCGAGGCGGACTCTTCACCTGGCGCAATATTCTCACCGGCGCGATCCTGGGTGGAGGCACCTGGGGCATCATCACCTGGGCCATTGTCCACACGCTGTACCTGGTTGAAGAAGACGGCCAAGACGGCCACCGGGACTAGGAGGGCGTATGTCCAACCGACTGACGGGGCAGCCATTCCCCGTTTTGCTGCGCTGGATCACCGAGGAGCTCAAGCAGCACCAGTCCATCTTTGGCCTTCATCGCTCGCAGCTCTATGTTCCTCCAGCCAACCCACCCTATGCTATTCCCGAGCTGTACGGTCAGTACCTCGGCACGCCTCTCGGCCCTGCCGCCGGCCCCCACACGCAGCTTGCTCAGAACATCGTCTGCGCCTGGTTGTGCGGAGGACGGTTCATCGAGCTCAAGACGGTGCAAATCATGGATGAGCTGGAGATCAGCCGTCCCTGCATCGACGCGGCGGACGAAGGGTACAACGTCGAATGGTCACAGGAGCTCAAACTCGAGCAGTCGGCCAGCGAGTATGTCAAGGCCTGGACACTGATTCACCTGCTGCCGAGGATTCTGGGGTGGGATGAACACCTGCCCCTAGGCACGGTCTTTAACATGAGTGTCGGCTACAACCTGGAGGGCGTCCAGAGTCAGCCCATTACCCGCTTTATGGAGAGGCTGCGCGACGCCAGCGAGGAGCTCGCTCAGATTCGTGCCGTTCTCCGCTCTGGTTTTCCCAAACTCGCCGACGTGGAGATCCCCGCCCAGCTAACCAACAACGTGACCCTGTCCACCATGCACGGCTGCCCGCCAGACGAGGTAGAACGCATCGCCAGCTACCTGCTGCGAGAGTGCCACCTGCACACGACCGTCAAGCTCAATCCCACCCTTCTCGGCGCCGACGAGGTCCGGCGTATCCTGCGTGAAGATCTGGGCTATCGCGAGATCCAGATTCCTGATCCCGTGTTTGAGCACGACATGCAGTACGGACGAGCGGTACAGCTCATTCGCCAGCTCAAATCGGTAGCTGACGCAGAGCATCTGTCCCTCGCGATCAAGCTCAGCAACACCCTGGCTATGGGCAACCACAGAGGCATCCTCCCGGGTCAGGAAATGTATATGTCTGGGCGTGCCCTCTACCCCCTCACGATGAACCTCTTCCATCGCCTGGCCAAGGATCTCGGAGGGGATCTCAGGGTATCCTATTCTGCCGGCGCCGATGCCTTCAACATTGTCGACATCCTCGCTACGGGCGCCCGGCCGGTCACCATGGCCACGGATCTCCTAAAGCCGGGCGGTTACGCTCGCCTCAGACAAAGCATCGAGCAGCTCGATACTGCCATGCACCAGCGCCAGGTAAGCAGCCTCGACGAACTGGCCAAAGACTCGCTGGCCAATCTCGAGCGCTCGGCCAGGGAGGCTTTGCGCCAGCCGCGCTACAAGAAGAACTACCATCCCTATCCACTGCCCAGGGTCAAGTCTCCTCTCGCCGCTTTTGATTGCATCACCGCACCGTGCAAGGAACCCTGCGCCGTTTGCCAGGACATCCCCGAGTACGCCAGGTGGATCGCCGAAGGAGACTTGGACCGGGCCCTGGAGACCATCCTGGCCCGCAACCCTCTGCCGGGAGTCACCGGGCACATTTGCACGCAGCTTTGCCAGACCCGCTGCACACGCAACAACTATGACCAGCCAGTAGCCATCCGCGACCTCAAGCGGGTGGCGAATGAACGAGGAGTGTCAGCGCCCGCGGCTGGCCCAGATACGGGCTATCGTGTTGCCGTGGTCGGCGGCGGGCCATCGGGCCTCGCCGCAGCCTACTTTCTCGCCCTGAGCGGGGTGCACGTAACCCTCTTCGAGGCCAGGGATCGTCTCGGCGGAATGGTCTGTCTCGCGCCGGCGTTCCGTCTGCCGGAGAGGATATTGCAAGCGGACATTCAAAGGATTTGCTCGCTCGGTATCGAGGTCAAACTCAATCACGCCATCACCACAGTCCCGGAAGAGCTGCTGAAGCAAGGCTTTTCGGCCGTGTATGTTGCCTGTGGTTTTCAGCGCGACGCCGAGCTCGACCTGCCGGGCAAAGACGCCACCGGCGTCCATACCGCCATGGCATTCCTCGAGCAGGTCTCTCGCGGGGAGAAACCCTATCTCGGCAAAAAGACCCTGGTGATCGGCGGCGGCAACACTGCTATGGATGCGGCCCGCACAGCGCAACGGCTCACAGGCAACCCGGTCACGGTTGTCTACCGTCGCACTGTCCACGAGATGCCGGCAACGATGGAAGAAAGAGAGGATCTGCTGGCCGAGGGCAACTCGATCCTTGAGCTGGCTTCGCCCCAGCGTGTGTTGGCCAAACAAGGCAGGGTCAGCGAACTGCGCTGCATCCGCAACCGTCTGGGACAACCTCAGACCGACGGCCGCAGGGAGCCAGTGGCCATTCCCGGCAGCGAGTTCACCCTTGAAGCGGACTCGATCATCATCGCCACAGGCCAACAGCCGGACCTAGCATTCCTCACCGGCAGCACCATCGCGGTGAACCAGGGCAAACGCGTTCGAGTCGACGAGCGCACGGGTCAAACGGACGCGCCGGGGGTCTACGCTGGCGGCGATGTGGTGCGGGGTCCGGCGACGATCATCCAGGCCTGTGCCGATGGGCGCCGCGCTGCCGAGGCAATCTGTCGGCAACTGCAGGTGCCCTTCGCACCAACGCTGGCCTCTGTCCACTCGCCGGCGCCAGATCCTTCCCGGATCAAGGTGGCACGCTCACGCCTGGCTCTGCCGATCCGACCAAAAGCGCTTCCTGTGGCTGCTCGCAGCTCCTTTGCTCTCGTCCAGTCCACCCTGAGCATTTCTGACGCCCGCTCCGAAGCCGAGCGTTGCCTGCAGTGTTCGGTGCTGTGCGACAAGTGCGTCGAGGTTTGCCCCAACCGGGCCAATCTCGCTTACACTTGTTCACCCATTGTAACCACACTCCCTCTTTACGAATGCCGGCATGACCGACTGTCCGTCGTGGGCGAACAGATCGTCCGCATCGAGCAGACCCGCCAGATCGTTCATTTGGCCGATCTCTGCAACGAGTGCGGCAACTGCGCCACGTTCTGCGTACACGAAGGCGAACCATTTCGCGACAAGCCCGCGCTGTACCTCACTGCAAGTACCTTTCGTTCTGTGGACACGGACGGTTACTACATCGCCCGTGAGGAAGCGGGACTCGCCATTACCAGGCGCAGCGGCGGCCGCCTGGCCCGGCTGATCTGGAAGGGCGACCAACTCTGGTACGAGAACGAGTATGTACGAGCCACGCTCCACAGGCTGAACTTGTCCATTCAGCAGGTCCAACTCAAGCAGAGCTTGGCAGGCACGCTCACTCTCGCCGACGCTATCGAGATGTACGTCGTTCTGAGCGGCGTATCTGCCTCTCTGCCATTCCTCCCCCTAGGTCTCGCCTGATGCGCCTTGCGAGCGCTTTGAGCATCCACCGCGGCGACGTCGTTGCCTTTGTCGGCGGGGGAGGCAAGACCACAACGATGTTCGCCCTGGCCAGGGAGCTCGTTGCTGATGGATGGCGGGTCCTCACCACCACAACCACGATGATCGCTCCTCCCAGACCGCAGGATGGTTCGTTCCTTGTGCTTGCTTCAGGGCAGCGCCAGGCCTGCCGCCAGGTTGAGCTGGCCCTGCACGGGCAGAAGCACGTCACTCTGGCCACGGAGCATCTGGTCGAACAGAACAAGCTCCGCGGCGTGCCTCCTGAGTGGATTCCGGTCCTTGGGTCTCTGGTAGACGCGGTCCTTGTCGAAGCGGATGGTGCCAAAATGAGACCGTTCAAGGCACCGGCCGCACATGAGCCAGTGATGCCTACGGGAGCCTCTCTGTTGGTCCCAGTCGCCGGCATCGATGCCATTGGCAAACCCCTCGGTCCGCAGACTACCCACAGACCCGAAGTGGTTTCCGCGCTCACCGGACTCGCACTCGGAGCCAAGATCACGCCGCAGGTCGTGGCGCAGGTTCTCACCCATCCCGACGGGGGACTGAAGGGATTCAGCGGTGAGAGGGTCATTCCCTTGATCAACAAGGTTGCATCGACCGAGGAGTTGGCTCTGGCTCGCCAGATCGCCCGGCCGATGATGCTTTGCCCGGCGGTCGACCGCGTGCTGATCGGCTCTGCGGCCCGCGATCAAGTAACCGAATGCTGGCGTCACGTGGCGGCAATCGTGCTGGCCGCCGGCGGCTCAACACGCATGGGCACTCCTAAGCAGCTCCTGACCATCGCCGGTGAAACCATGCTCGCACGGGTGCTGCGCACCACATGTAGCCTGCCCTTTCACCAGGTGGTTGTTGTACTTGGTGCCGGCGGCTCAGAGCTATTGCCCCTTGTCCCTCCTTCGTGCCAGGTAGCCCTCAACCCACACTGGCAGGAGGGGATGAGCTCTTCTCTCCGCATCGGGCTGGACAGCCTCGGCCCGCGCGCCGAGGCAGCCCTGTTCATCCTCTCGGACCAGCCGCTGCTCGAAGCGGATACCTTGCTCCAGATCCTCTATGCCTACTTTGGCACAGAAAAGGGTATCGTTGTCCCTGAGTATGGCGGTCGACGCGGAACGCCCGTCCTCCTCGACCGAAAGCTGTTTCCGCGCCTGCGCAAGGTCCGCGGCGACACAGGCGGCCGCGAGGTCATTCGAGAGACGCCAGAAGAGGTGCTGCCGGTGCAGATGCCATCGGCCGACGTACTGATCGATATCGACACTATGCAGGACTATCACAACCTGATCGCCTCTCGCCAGGCCAATCAGGGCTGACTGATCCTTGCCGCAAACCGAGCTCGGAGCCAGAATCCCTATGCCTAACTCGATTCTGCCCACCATCCGCAGCCTCATCCTGGATATGGATGGGGTGCTTTACCGGCTGAATACCCCCATCCGTGGCGGAGCCGAGTTCCTTGCCTACCTTCAAGAGACCGGGCGTCGTTTTGTGTTGGTCACCAACAACTCGACCTTGACTCCCGGGCAGTACGCCGACAAACTCAGCCGGATGGGCATCCACGTCGAGGCGCGGCACATTCTGACATCCGCCGAAGCTACCGCGATGTACCTGTCGCGGCTCTCGCCGCCGGGCACGAGGGTGTACGTTGTCGGCGAAAACGGCCTCCGAGCCGCACTCCAGAAACACGGTTTTGTGCTGGCGGATGACATCACTGTCTCCTACGTTGTCTGCGGTCTCGACCGACAACTCACCTACGACAAGCTGGCCACGGCGACCCTGGCCATTCGCTCAGGAGCCAGGTTCATTGCCACCAACCCCGACCGAACCCTTCCCACGGAGCGCGGCCTCGAGCCAGGGGCCGGGGCAGTCTTCTCCGCGATCCAGGTGGCCACGGACACCGCGCCGACAGTGATCGGCAAGCCGGAATCGGCCATGCTCGAGCTGGCAATGACCATGCTCAACGCGACTACGCCAGGCACAGCCATCATCGGCGACAGTCTCGAAACGGACATCCGGGGAGGTCGCGCTCTCGGGCTCAAGACGGTGCTATTGATCAGTGGCGTGACCTCTCCGCAGCAGTTGGCGCACTCTGCCCAGAAGCCGGATCTCGTCTACCAGGACATCTCTGCCCTGCTCGCGGATTGGCACGCCTCAGATTCGATACAACCATTGCCTCAGGGGGACTGACGTGCAAGAGCGGCAATTGCTGACCGACCTTTCGTTCGACGAGCTGGGTGCCTGGCTCACCGGGCTCGGGCAACCAGCGTTCAGGGCGAAGCAGCTCTTTTCCTGGCTCTATGGCTCACTGGTTGCCGACTGGGGAGCGATGACCAACCTGCCTGCCGACCTGCGCGAGAGGCTGTCCCAGACCGCCCTGCTGACCTCACTCGCCCTGCTGGAGCGAGTGACCTCGGCGGACGGCCTCACGACCAAGGATCTGCTCGAGCTGCGGGATGGCGAGACCATCGAAAGCGTTCTCATGCGGTACGAGGGCCGTCAGTCGGTGTGCCTGTCCTCTCAGGTTGGTTGCGCGGTTGGCTGTCCGTTCTGCGCCACAGGGCAGAGTGGCCTGGTGCGCAACCTCACCTCCGGCGAGATCGTTGACCAGGTTCTGCACTTTGCCCGACAGCTTCACGGCGAAGGGGCCGCGATCACCAATGTGGTGTTCATGGGTATGGGCGAGCCGCTGGCCAACTATGATCCCGTCTGGAAGGCCATTCGTACCCTCAACGACCCGCGCAGTCTGCGTCTCGGGGCGCGCCGCTTCACCGTGTCGACGGTAGGCATCGTCCCGGGCATTCGCCGCATGATGCAGGAGGGCTTGGAGGTAGGGTTGGCAGTGTCGCTTCACGCTCCCACCGACGACCTGCGCAGCCAGCTCGTTCCGGTCAACAAGACCTATCCCCTGGCGGAGCTCATTTCCGTTTGCCGCGAGTATGCCGAACAGACACACCGCCGGGTCACGTTCGAGTACGCCCTCATCCAGGGGGTTAACGACAGCCCTCAACTGGCACGCCAGCTCGGTCAGCTCTTGCATGGCATGCTCTGCCATGTCAACCTGATCCCGGTTAATCCGACCTCTGCCAACAGCTACCGTCCCGCCTCCCGAGACACGGTACTGCTATTCCGCCAGGAGCTCAATCAGCATGGTATTGCCAACACGGTCAGGCTCGGCCGGGGGCTCGATATCCAAGCCGGGTGCGGTCAACTGCGATCCCGTCACTTGAGCAGATAGTTCCTCGTTATTGTCAAAAAGGTATTGCTTTTTGACGCGAATGTCGCTATCATCCAGCCATGAAACATAAACTGCCGATCCAGCTCGCCGCGTCCGTCCTGGCTGCCGACCTGACACGACTGGGCGAACAGATCAAGGAAGCTGAGGCAGGCGGCGCCGACGCCCTGCACATCGATGTCATGGATGGCCGGTTCGTGCCGAACCTGAGTTTCGGTCCCGGCCTCGTCGCGGCGTGCCGCCGGGTCACTGGCCTGCCGCTGGTCACCCACCTGATGATTGTTCAGCCGGAGCGCTACATACACGAATTCGTCGCTGCTGGCTCCGACGCCATTCTGGTGCACCAGGAAACGTGCCCCCATCTGCATCGGACCATACAGCAGATCAAGAGCGAAGGGGCACAGGCTGGCGTGGTGATCAATCCGTCCACTCCTGCCGGTACGCTGGAAGAGATCATCGCGGATGTCGACTCGGTTCTGGTGATGACGGTGAATCCCGGGTTCGGCGGCGGAGAGTTCATCCCGAGAACGCTCAAGAAGATCGCACTGGTGCGCAAGATGCTCAGCGGCTGCGGCTCACAGGCGCTTCTGGCGGTAGACGGGGGGATCACTGCGGCGACTGCCCCTCTGGCAGTTGAGGCAGGAGCCACGGTGTTGGTAGCTGGAAGTGCGGTGTTTCGCTCAAAAGAGGGCATCGCTCAGGCCTTGCAAACGCTGCGGCGGAGCATCGAAGCCTGAGCGCTGGTGTTCTACAGGAAACAGAAAGCCAGCACCCTGGTCAGGGTGCTGGCTTTCGATGGCCAATGGCTGGTCTTAGGCCTTGTGGAGCGTTCTCAGACACCGGCTGCAGACATTGAGCCGAGTAGCGGAACCACCTTGCTGAACGGTGATTTTCTGGATGTTCGGCAGCCAGCGCCTTTTGGTGGCGCGCTTGGAATGGCTCACATTGTGGCCGACGAGTGGCCCTTTTCCGCACAGGTCGCATCGGATTGGCATCGAACAGTACCTCTTTCTGACATAATGCGTGCTGCAACAGCGGGTTAATATAGCACAATCAGTGCTTTTGTGCAAGTCCGTTAGCTAGCCCAAGGAGAATGTGGATGGCTGAAGAAACGAGACTGGGCCGTGTCGAAGTTTCACCGGGAGCGATAGCGGGCCTGGCAGGGAACGCCGTACTGGAATGCTATGGCGTGGTTGGCATGGCACATCCATCGCTCCGCAGCGGGTTTCAGGTCCTTCAACGCGAGAGCATTCGGCGTGGAGTGCAGGTTCGCGTCATCGAGGAGCGCATCGTCATCGACCTGTTTGTCGTTCTCGAGTACGGAGTCCGTATCTCCGAAGTCGCGCACAACATCATGGAGAACGTCAAGTTCCGTGTCGAGCGAGCGCTCGGGGTACCAATTCATGAGGTGAATGTGCACGTGCAGGGACTGCGCGTCAGCTCGAGGCAGTAGGACCCGGAGTAATGGGGAGCTACTCACCGGCGCGTCTCCTCAACTGCTTCGTTTCCACGCCAAACTGGAGGAACGTTTTTGACCCACGACACAAGTGATTCAGGGAGCAAGGGTCTCCCATCTCAGGAGCAGGCGAAGGTGCAGCACCGCACCACCTGCGACGGACGAGAGCTTGGCCAGGCAATAGAAAGCAGCACCACCTGGCTCGAGAAGCATATCGAGTTCGTCAACTCGCTTAACGTGTACCCTGTTCCCGATGGAGATACCGGGACCAACATGTATCTCACCATGCAGGCTGCGCTGCGCGAGGTATCTACGGTGACCGACTCATCCGCAGGAGTCGTTGCTCAGGCACTCGCGCATGGTGCGCTGATGGGCGCCAGGGGTAACTCGGGCGTGATCCTCTCGCAGATCTGGCGCGGCGTGGCCAAACACCTGGAGAACAAGCCCAGATTGAATGCAGCTCACTGGGCACAGGCCCTCCGAGAGGGCGCAGCCACCGCCTACAAAGGTGTGATGAGACCGGTCGAGGGCACCATCCTGACCGTGATTCGAGAGGCCTCCGATGCAGCGGCCGCGGCCGCCACAGCAAGCTCGGACCTCGTCTATGTCACAGAGCGCGCTCTGCATCAAGCTCGCTCCACACTGCAGCGCACTCCCGACCTGTTGCCCGTTCTCAAGGAAGCGGGGGTGGTAGACGCAGGAGGCCAGGGCCTTTGCTTCATCCTGGAAGGCTTCTTGCGCTTTCTGCGCGGCGACCAGCCCGAAGCAGCACCGGCTCGCAAGACCACCGCTCAGGTCGAACATGACCACATCGAGGGTGGCCAGTATGGCTACGACATCCAGTTCCTCATCTCTGGCCAGCGCCTGGCCATCGATGAGATCAGAGAGACTCTCTCGGCCATGGGCGACAGCCTTCTGGTCGTCGGCGACGAGTCGCTTGTCAAAGTGCACATTCATTCAGACAACCCGGGCCCGATTCTGACCTATGCCACCAGCAAGGGCGCTCTGAGTGACATTGTGCTCGAGAACATGCAGGAGCAGTATCAGCAGTTCATGACCAGGCAAGAACCCAGGTCTCCTCACCAGAATCAGCCGCTCGGCGACATTTCCATTGTCGCTGTGGCCAACGGCGAGGGGCTGCAGAGGGTATTTGAGAGCCTGGGCGCCGGGACCACAGTGGTCGGCGGTCAGACGATGAACCCGAGTACCGAAGAACTGGCCGCTGCCGTGGACAGTCTGCCTACGTCGCAGGCGATCATCCTTCCGAACAATCCCAACGTGATCCTGACGGCCCAGCAGGTACAGAACCTGACTGCCAAGCAGGTCGCCGTAGTACCTACCAAGACCATTCCCCAGGGTATCGGGGCCTTGCTGGCCTTCAACTACCAGTCTGACCTCAAAACCAACGCCGACCTGATGGAGCGTGCCGCCGCCCCGATCCAAACTATCGAGATCACCAGCGCCGTGCGCTCGGTGCATATCAATGGCATGCACATCCGTGAGGGGCAGTTCATCGGTCTGCTGAACGGAGAGCTCGTCGAAGCCAGCAACGACGTACACCAGACAGCCCAGATTATGCTGCAAAGGCTGGAGATGAGCCGCTACGAGATCATTACCATTTACTGGGGAGCGGACATCACCGAGCGCCAGGCACTGGAACTCGTTGCCTGGACCAGGGCCCATTACCCCGACAAAGAGGTCGAGTTGGTTGAGGGCAAACAGCCATACTACCAGTACATTATCTCTGTCGAATGACGCGTCTACCAAGGAGTTGACCCATGCTCAAGATCGTCACCGATAGCTCTTCTGACATGTCTCCCAGCCTTTGCGCCGAGCTGGGAGTCAGCGTCGTACCCGTCAGGATCACTTTCGGAGCCAAGACCTACCATGACGGTGTGGACATCGACCGGACCACTTTCTATCAGCACCTGAGCAAGAGTTCGGCCTTGCCCACCGTCGAACCGCCCGCCCTCGAGCAGTTGCAGGACACGTACAGCCGGCTGCTCAAGGGCACCGATCAGATACTGTCAATACACAGTTCATCGCGGCTCAACAAGACCACCCTGATCGCTCAGCAGGCAGCCAAGTCCTTCCTCGGGCACACCAGAATCACGGTCGTCGACTCGCGATTGATCTCGTGGGGTCTCGAAACGGTAGTCATTCTCGCGGCAGAAGCAGCCAGGAAGGGCTCAACCACGGAAGAAATCGTCCGCCTTTTGCGCGGGCTGATCCCCCACATCTATATGGTTTTCTTCACCGAGAACCCCGACTATCTGGAGCGCCAATCTCATCCCGGCCGCGGCCGGATGATTACCGACAACCTGCCCGGCGCCCGTCCTCTGCTGATCATGGAGGATGGCGAAATCGTCCCCATGGACAAGATTCGCACGCGCGGCAAGTCACTGGACCGGTTGTTCGAGTTCGTCGCCGAGTTCGCTCACTTTGAGCAGGTGGCCATCCTGCAGGGTCGGGCATCAGACGACACCCAACTGCTCTTTCAGCGGTTAGCCGAGTCCTTCCCGCAGAAAAGGCTTGATGTCAAGCCCTATGGTCCCACCCTAGCTACGTACCTCGGCCCCGACGCCCTGGGCGTAGCAGTCTACGAGGGGATCTAGGGCGGTCAGTGTGGCCCCCGGGGGCGCGTCGTGACAATTGACCTGGAGCGGCTCGCCGCTATCCTCACCGCTGAACGAAACGACGGCTGCCGTGACCGTGTAGTGATCGGCGGCCTGAGCAAGTTGGTCAATACCTGGAGCCGGCAGCAGGCTGCAGAGCAAGATCAGGCTACACCCACCCCTCCGCTCGCCGGGTTCCTCCAGGAGTTGCGTGGTTACCATGAGCTGTCACCGCAAGAGCGCTCGGCCCTCCTTGACAAGGCCCTCGCTGCCGCGACCACAGCTCAGAACAGCCCAGGCGCCTCTGCGTCCAGGCCCCGTGCCCGAGGTGGCAGTGCCGCCTCAAGGGCGAGTTCCTCACCGGACCTAGACTCACCGATCACTGCCCTCAGGGGCATGGGGCCAACCCACGCTCGCCACCTGCAGCGCCTTGGCGTCAACTCTATTCGCGACCTCCTCTACTACTTTCCCCATCGCTACGACGATTTCAGCCACCTCAAGACGACGGTTGAGCTTCAGTATGGCCAGGAAGTCACTCTCGTTGCGACGATTCACGACGCCCAGCTCGTCCCCACGCGCCGTGGACTCAAGCTCATCAAGGTCATTCTGGCCGATGAGAGCGGCTTTGTGGAAGCAACCTGGTTCAACCAACCCTACTTGCTCAGGTCGCTGACCAAGGGCAAGCGCATCGTGGTCAGCGGCCGCGTAGGGCAGTTCATGGGGCGACTCAACTTTCAATCACCAGAGTGGGAGTACTGGAGCGAAGACCTGGTGCACACTGGCCGCCTGGCCCCGGTCTATGGCGTGACCGAAGGGCTCACGGTGCGGACCTTGCGCCGGATCATCAAGCCGATCATCAGCGACTGGGCACCCCGCCTGTCCGATTGCCTCCCTGATACCACTCGGCAGGACCACGGCCTGGTCGATGTCAACACGGCAGTGCAGCAGATGCACTTTCCGGAAAGCCAGCAGGCCCTCGAACAGGCCCGGCATCGCCTCTGTTTCGAAGAGTTCCTGCTCATCCAGCTCGGCGTGATGCAGCAACGCCAGCAGTGGCGGCAGCAGGCAGGGCGCCCCCTGATCATTGACCAGTCGATACTCGCCGCGTGGATCGCCGCTCTGCCCTTTGTTCTCACCTCAGCCCAGGACCGAGTCCTCGCCGAGATCGTGGCCGACCTTCAACAACCATACCCGATGAGTCGCCTCTTGCAGGGCGACGTTGGCTCGGGCAAGACAGTGGTCGCTTTGCTGGCCATGTTGACCGCCATCTCCAACAACCTGCAGGCGGTCATTATGGCACCCACCGAAGTCCTGGCCGAGCAGCACTACCGGACTCTCTCCGCCTTGCTCGACACCATGCGTCAGTCGGTGAACGCACACTCACCCGGCGCGGCGGAATCCATCGGTCGCGCTCGGGTGGGCCTCCTCCGTGGCAGCCAGACGCAAGCCGATAAAGAGGAAACCCGTGAGCGCATCGCCAGCGGCGAGCTTACTGTCATCGTCGGCACACACGCCTTGCTGGAGGAGGGCGTCGCGTTCCGGGACCTTGGTCTGGTGGTCGTTGATGAGCAGCACCGTTTTGGCGTCAGTCAGCGGGCCACGCTACGCCAGAAGGGATACAATCCTCACGTGCTGGTGATGAGCGCCACTCCCATTCCCCGCACGCTGGCCCTCACCATCTACGGCGACCTTGATCTATCGATCATCGATCAGCTTCCCCCGAAACGGCAGACCATCCTCACCCGTTGGTTGCAGCCCTCGGAGCGCCAATCGGCCTACGACTTTGTCCGGGCGCAGGTCGAGAGCGGCCGGCAGGCCTTTGTAATCTGTCCTCTGGTGGAAGAGTCAGAACGAGTGGAGGCCAAGGCCGCCGTGACCGAGTATGAGCGGCTGCAGCAACAGGTGTTCCCCGACCTCAAGCTGGGACTGCTGCACGGCCGTATGAGCAGTGCCGAGAAAGAAGGCGCTATGGCTCGCTTCCGCCAGGGCGAGTTCCAGGTGCTGGTGACCACGCCGGTGGTCGAAGTAGGGATCGATGTACCCAATGCCACGGTCATGCTGGTGGAGAGCGCTGACCATTTCGGCCTGGCACAGCTCCATCAGTTCCGGGGCCGAGTCGGACGAGGCGAGCACCAGTCTCACTGTCTGCTGCTTGCCGACTCACCGACTCTGGTGGGACAGCAGCGACTCAAGATCATCGAAACCACCAGCGATGGGTTTCTGCTGGCCGAGGAGGATCTGCGTATGCGCGGCCCGGGCGAGTTCTTTGGCACCAAGCAAAGCGGCCTGCCGGACCTCAAGGTAGCTCAGGTCGGTGATGTCAGGATCCTCGAGCAGGCCAGGCTCACCGCACAGGGTATCTTCCAGCGTGACCCGACCCTCACCCAGCCGGAGCACGCTTTGCTGGCCACCAGGGTGCGCGAGTTCTGGGAACCGCGTACTGACCTCAGTTAGGAAGGAAGAGAAATGAGCAAAGCAATCTATCCAGGCAGCTTTGATCCCATCACCAATGGCCACGTCGACATTGCCACGCGCGCCGCCCAGTTGTTCGATCACGTGATCCTTGCGGTGTACGATCGTCCACTCAAGAACTTGCTCTTTTCGACCAGTGAGCGCCTGGCCATGGCTCGCGAAGCTCTCAAGGACATACCCAATGTCGCCGTTGAAAGCTATAATGGTCTCACTGCCAACTATGCGCGTAGCGTTGGGGCCACGGTCATTGTGCGCGGGTTGCGGGTGCTGTCCGATTTCGAGCTCGAGTTCCAGATGGCCCTGACGAACCGCAAGCTGGCCGCCGAGATTGAGACGGTCTGCTTGATCACTCGTCAAGAGAACATGTTCCTGAGCTCCAGCGTGTGCAAGGAAATCGCGCTGGTGGGTGGCTGTGTTGACCAAATGGTGCCTGCCCATGTCGCCAGGGCTCTGGGTGTCAAGTTCGCCCACCTCGGAGCCGACGGAGGCGGTCGAGTCCAGATCGTCTCCCTGAGGGATTAGCCGCAGCGGGCTCCCTCCCACACTGGAAAGGCGGTGGATGGAATGGAAATCCTGGCTCTGGTAGATCGCCTGGAAGCCCTGGTGAACCGGGGGTGGCGTATGCCCTTCTCGGTCAAGACGCTCATCGATGAGAATGCATTCTTTGAAATCATTGACCAGCTCCGTGTGGCCATTCCTCAGGAGATCAAGCTGGCGAACGAGATTGTAGCCGAGAAAGAGAGCATTCTTGCCGCTGCCGCGGCTGAGGCCGAGCACACCATCGAGCTGGCACGCGAACACGCTACCCATCTCGTTGACGAGCACGACCTGCTGTCCGCCGCCCGGGCTGAAGGCGAGAACATCAAGGCACAGGCTCGCCGCGAGGCTGCTGACACGATCCGCGGAGCCGACGAATACGCCATGGGCATGCTTTCAGAGCTCGAGTCGAGCCTGGCTGCGCTACTGCAGACCACCACCAACGGCCTCGCCAAACTCAAGCGAGGTAAGGCTGAGCCGCCTGCTAGCACTACCGCCAGTTGAGCGAGCCGATATGCGTTTGACACTCCGGCTCGGAGTGCGCTACAATAGCCGATGCGGCTGGCGCAAGGCCGCACTTATTTTGCCCGGGATCTGTAGAAGATGAGATTCAATGTTGCCCAACTGCTCAAGGCCGCGCCCGGCGCGAGCAGAGAATACGAACTAGACGAAGACATCACCGGCATTGACCAGGACCTCGATGTCAGCGCTCCGTTGGTTGGCAAGGTCAGATTCCTGCGCCTTGGCGAAGGCATTCTGGTAACCGGTCAGCTTAGGACGCGGGTGCGCATGCCCTGTCGACGCTGTCTGACTGACGTTGAAGCACCTGTTGAGCTGCACCTCGAGGAGCAGTTCCGCCCGTCGATTGACATCATCTCCGGTCGGCCGATTCCGCTGGAGGACGGCCAGGACGAAGCAGCACGTACTGACGAGCGCCACATGCTCGACCTGACCGAAGTCGTCCGCCAGAACCTGGTGCTCGCCCTGCCGGTGTCGCCCCTGTGTAAAACGGACTGCCGCGGGCTATGCCCCGTCTGTGGAAGCAACTTGAATGACGGTGACTGCGGCTGCCAGCGAGCAGTCGAAGACTCGCGACTATCGATCTTGCGTGATCTGTAGTAATCAGTCGGAAAGGAGTATGTAAGTGGCCCTACCAAAGAGAAAGACGGCCAAGGGTGCACGCGACCGCCGGCGCTCGCATCTCGCGTTGACGCCGGAGCAGCTTGTGCCCTGCCCCAAGTGCCACGAGATGCGCCTGGCGCACCACGTCTGCCCCAACTGTGGCACCTACAAGGGTTCTGAGGTCATTGAAGTCAAGACCAAGAAGAAAGAATAGGGGCGGTGTTCCAAAGAGCAAGGCCGTGCGCGGGTGCAACCAGCCAACACGGCCTTTGTTCGCTTATGGACGGTAGTCGTCGCTGCCACGGGTCGGCTCATTCGCCAGAGCACGCACCCCTAACCAAGGTCTGATAAGGATGCTATGATTCACACAGCGCTATGCGACCTCTTGCGAATCGATCATCCCATCCTGCAGGGCGGCATGGCCTGGGTCACTACACCTGACCTGGTTGTGGCGGTCTCAGAGGCGGGAGGATTGGGCATCATTGGTGCCGGCAACGCTCCCCCCGACTTGGTCGAACAATACGTGAAGCAGGTCAAGGCGCGCACATCCCGGCCATTCGGGCTGAATTTCCCCATGTTCTCGCCATACCTCGACGAGGTCGTGGCTATCTGCATCCGCGAGAAGGTACCGGTTGTAACTACTGGCGCCGGAAACCCCAGCGCCTACATCGCTCCACTGAAACAGGCTGGAACGCGGGTCATTCCGGTCGTTGCCTCGGTAGCTCTGGCCAAGCGCCTCGAGCGAGCCGGTGCCGATGCTCTCGTTGCCGAAGGCGGCGAGGCGGGCGGGCACATCGGTGATGTCTACACCTTCCCTCTGGTTCCGCAGGTCGTAGACGCGGTGCGCATCCCGGTCATCGCCGCGGGCGGCATCGCCGACGGACGTGGTCTGGCGGCAGCACTGGCCCTGGGAGCAAGTGGCATTCAGATGGGCACTCGCTTCATTTGCACTACCGAGTGCGCCGTTCATCTCAACTACAAAGAGATGATCGTCAAGGCGGGTGACCGTTCGACCATCACTACTGGCCACAGCCTGGGACACCCAGTGCGTGCCCTGCGCAACCCGATGACGCGCAAGTTCGAGGAGATGGAGAAGCAGTCGCTTACCCAGGAGCAGCTGATCGAGTTTGGCACGGGCAAACTCAAGGCCGCCGTTGACGGTGATATGATCGAGGGCTCTTT
>Ga0116142_10000546_pt1 | contig 49476 bp, 36 predicted proteins | sample AD_UKC033_MetaG_FD_89785 | JGI IMG/M metagenome (GOLD analysis project Ga0116142, IMG submission 89785) | Active sludge microbial communities of municipal wastewater-treating anaerobic digesters from USA - AD_UKC033_MetaG | ecosystem: Engineered > Bioreactor > Anaerobic > Digestate | place: USA... | reverse complement strand
TGCCCACTACCGGGGAGATCAAGGTTTGGGCCAAAGATCTAGACGCAGGGAGTTATGACAATTGTACTGCAAGGGAAAACCTCAAGTTCAGTTTTGGACCCAGCATCGCGGACAGCTGCAAAGTCTTCAAATGCGAAGACATTCCAAACGGGATCAGTTTTACGGTACAGATCGATATCTATGTATGGGATGAAGCAGGCAATTTTGACTATTGTGCGACCTTTATCAGCATCCAGGATGGCGCCGGGGATGTTTGTGATGACGCGGCCAGTGTTGCCGGGAGCATATCCGGAATGGTCCGGACCCAGCAGAATGAACCGGTCGAGCACGTCCTGGTGGAGGCCCAGTCGAATCTGCCCATCCCCGCGTTCAAGACCTCGGTCAGCGGTCAATATGCCTTTGTGAACCTGCCGATGCACAGTCAATATATACTGAAGCCCACCAGGAACGACCAAGCCTCCAACGGGGTGAGCACCATTGACCTGCTGATGATTCAAAAACACATCCTGGGGGTTCAACCTTTCAGCACCGGGTACGACATGGTTGCCGCGGATGTCAACAACGACCGGGAAATCACGGCGCTGGACCTCATTGAACTCAGGAAACTGGTCCTGTTCCTGTACAATGATTTTCCTGCAAACAAAAGCTGGAGGTTTGTGCCCAAATCCTTCAAGTTCAATATGGCCAAGCCCTATGAATTCCCGGAAATGATTGATATCAAAGGCCTTTCCTCTGACGAATTGAACCGTGACTTCACCGGCATTAAAATCGGGGACCTGAACAATACCGTTCAAGCCCACAGCCTTTTGGGGATGGAAATCAGGTCGGCCGTCAAACCCCTCACCTTCCAGACAACCGATCTGACCCTTACCTCCGGCGAAGAAGCAACCATCACCTTCACTTCGCCCAATTTCAGGGATATCGAGGCTTTCCAGTTCAGCCTGAAACATGAGGGCCTGCAAATCCTGGACATCCAGGGCGGCTCCCTGTCCATAGATCAGCAGCATATTGGTCATATCCGGAATAATTATCTAACCGCCAGTTGGGACCATGTTTCCGGACAGACCATCGCCGCAGGCCATCCCCTGTTTACTCTTCGGGTGCGCGCCCTGAAGCCCTTGCGGCTCAGCGATAACCTTGCCATCAACAGCATGTACACCCGTTCAGAATCCTTTAATGGAAAGGAAACGGGCGAAGTACGACTCGTTTTTGGCAACCAGGAAAACGAAGCGCATTTCTCCCTTTACCAGAATGTACCCAATCCGTTCCAAACCTATACCCTGATTTCCTTTGACCTGCCCAGGGAAGAAACCATCACTCTCAGGGTGACCGATCTGACCGGCAAAACCATCCATGTACAGAAAATGAACGGGATAAAAGGGTTCAACCAGATCAGGCTGGACAAAGGGGTTGTTGGCGGATCCGGGGTTTATTATTATACCATTGAAACCGCTGCAGAAAGAGCAACCCGGAAGATGATCCTGATGGGTACCCATTGACAAGAAACGAATCATCCGAGTACCAGATACAGGCCTCTGAGCGATCAGGGGCCTGTTTTTTTTAAAACAAAACAAACTATCTTTGGCCCCGACCATTCAACTGACCAAATACCATTACCTTATGATCATAGGAGTTCCGAAAGAAATTAAAAGTAACGAAAACCGGGTAGCTGTGACCCCGGCGGGTGTCATGGAACTGAGTAAAAGGGGCCACACCGTCCAGATCCAGTCCACCGCCGGTGAAGGCAGCGGGTTTTCAGATGAAGACTATTTCAAAGCCGGAGCTAAGGTCTTGTCCGGCATTGAAGATACCTATCGAAGCTCTGATATGATTCTCAAGGTAAAAGAGCCGATCGAGTCTGAGTATGACCTGATCCGGGCCGGGCAGCTGGTGTTCACTTATTTTCATTTTGCCTCCAGTGAAGCGCTCACCCGCGCGATGATCAGCAATAAAGCGGTTTGCCTGGCCTTCGAAACGGTGGAAGCGCCGGACCGTTCCCTGCCCCTCCTGGTACCCATGTCAGAAGTGGCCGGCCGGATGGCTATCCAGCAGGGCGCCAAATACCTGGAAAGGCCCTCGCAGGGCCGTGGGATCCTGCTTGGCGGAGTTCCCGGTGTTCCGCCCGGCAAAGTGTTGATCCTGGGTGGGGGGATTGTAGGTACTCAGGCGGCAAAAATGGCAGCGGGGCTCGGAGCTATGGTGACCATCCTGGACGTAAACCTCAACCGGTTGCGGCATCTCGCCGATATCCTGCCCCCAAACGTGGTCACGATGTACAGCAACGAATACAATATCCGCAGGCTAATCGGGAACCACGACCTCATCGTGGGCGCCGTGCTGATCCCCGGAGCCAAAGCGCCCCACCTGATCACCAGGGAAATGCTCAAGTCCATGCGTCCGGGCACCGTATTGGTCGATGTGGCGGTTGACCAGGGTGGATGTATTGAAACCTGCCGGCCGACCACTCATGCCGACCCGGTGTTTATCATTGACCATATTGTCCACTATTGTGTGGCAAATATGCCCGGTGCGGTGCCCTACACCTCTACCATCGCGCTGACCAACGCTACCCTGCCCTATGCCCTGGAACTGGCAGGCAAGGGATGGAAAAAGGCCTGCAACGAAAATCCCGGGCTGCGCAAAGGGCTCAACATTGTGGACGGAAAGGTTGTATACCAGGGCGTTGCGGAGGCGTTCGACCTCCCTTACCAGCCTGTTGAGGCGGTACTTGAAGCCTGAACTTTGCGTCCGGCTTCGATCAGATCAGGGCAGGGTAATGGGGCGCAATTTATTGTTAATATATTATCATTTTCTTGCATTTCGGATGGAAAGAATTTAAATTGAGGTGTTCAAAGTATTTTCCTAATCCAAAACCACTTGAATATGCATATCACTTTTGAAGAACTGAGACAAATCAAACACAGTCTGCCCACTGGCGGTGTTTCCAAAATTGCGCATGATTTAAATATTGACGAGCAGACTGTAAGAAATTATTTTGGAGCCAAGAAATTTGTTGATGGTAAAATAGTGGATCAACATATTCAACCCGGCCCCAACGGCGGCATAGTGGAATTGGAGGACAGCACTATTCTTCAAAAAGCAAAAGAGCTGATCAGCCAGACGCACGCGATGTCGAATTAAGGAAAAGTTCGGGTCACACACTGGTGTTTTCAAACAATCTGAATTCCCAGGGGGAAAGTTTGAAGGGGTGGTTTGAAGCGGGGTTAAAGGATTCGCGGGTGAGGATGTTCTTATAAACACCCGGTAAATGATATCCGTTCAACTGTGAACTCACTTCCATCGGGCTTAGGTTAAATATTCCTGCAACATCCCTTTGTCCGGGAATTCCTGCCTGCAGGGATAAAATGCGGGGATCATCACAAAGTTTATTCAAGGAAAGAGCCACTTCGGGAAGTCCGTAAAGGGGATTGGTTTTACGAATCTCAAGCAGACCATCGTAAAAATCAGCCAGGTCGGGTGAGCCTGACCATGGAATTTCATCTTTATCAAAAAATTTCAGGCGGTGCCTGAGGGGCAATTCCTGCCCGGAATAAATAAGGGGTATGCTCAGCGGAAGGATGATATTCAGTGCCGCGAAAAGGAGGGCGCTATCGCCATAACGTTCAAATTCAGTACCGTTCCAGCTGTTTTCGTCGTGATTGCTGGTAAACAGGCAAATCCTCCTGCCCCGGGGCATCCGGTCCCGGTATTTGAATAAAATATGTTCCAGGTGAAACTTATCGTGTTGTCCCCGGTAAACCGCCGAGGTGGCATGCATCCATTCCCAGCCGTACATGGTATCAAAGGCGGCATAATAGGCGGGGTCTTCACATTCAGCGAGCCAGACCAGGGGTTTTATTCTGTCCAGGGCATTACGGGTTTCTACCCAAAAATCCAGGGGAACCAGCATGGCCATGTCGCAACGGAATCCGTCAATGTTAAATCGTCTGACCCAGCCGGCCATGGCTTCCGTCATGGCTTGACGCATGGCCTTGGAGTTATAATCCAGGTCGATGACATCCTCCCATCCGTTTTTTTCAAAAAACTGACCGGCATCGTTTTTCAGGTAAAATTCCGGGTGGCTGCGGGTCCAGGTATGGTCCCACCCGGTATGATTGGCCACCCAGTCTATGATGACTTTCAAACCCAGCCGGTGAGCCTGGTCGACCAGTTCACGGAAATCCTGTTCCGAGCCGAATTCTGGATTAATGGTCGCGAAGTCCGAGGCTGCATAATAACTGCCTAAGGTGCCTTTTCTCGCTTTTATCGAAATGGGCGTCAGGGGCATGAACCAGAGGATCTCAATACCCATGTCACGAAGTCTCCGGAGATGGCCGGTAAAGGCCCTCAGGCTGCCGGAAGTCGTGTATTGCCTCAGGTTTACCTCATAAATATTGCTGTTAAAGATCCAGGGGATTGGACTGAAACTCATCGCCGTTTTTTAAAAATTAAGGTAGAAAGCCCGGGTGAGGTCCTTGTATTGAGGGGTAAAGTCGTTTTCACCCTGATGGATGACCAGGGTATTTCCCTGCGGAGTAACCCTTTTATCATAAGTAAATTCAATCAGCATCCGTTCGACCGGCTTATCTTCCCGGGTCCTCACCTCGGTGATCCTCAAAGGGAATAAGCTATAGGACTCTGATATTTCTATAAACCTCAGTCCCTGCAAATAAGGCAAGATCAGGCCAAGCCGCCCTGCCGGCTTCAGTAATCTGCTGACCGCTCTGAGAAGGTCTCCGTGAGGGAGTTTTGTCGTATGCCGCGCATCGTTTTTATCCGGATTCAGGGAAAGGAGCCCCCCGGTGAAAAAAGGCGGGTTGCTGACGATCAGTTCATATTTTTTTGATTCCCTGCCCGAGTAGTCCTGTATGGAATCCTGAATCACGGTCATGCAGCCCCCCCAGGGGGAGGCCGTAAAGTTTTCCCTGGCCTGCTCGCAAGCTGCCGGGTCAATATCTATGCCGTGAATATCAGCCTTGCCCTCAAGGCGCTGGGCAAGCTGGAGGGCGATAAGACCTGATCCTGTCCCCACATCCAGGATGGTCGCAGCACCGGTGACATCGATCCAGGCGCCAAGCAATACCCCGTCCGTCCCGACTTTCATGACTACTTTGTCCTGGGCAACCTTAAACTGTTTGAAAAAGAAAGGTTTTGTTTCCTCCATAATCATCCGGGCCATACCGGCGCGCAAAGATCTTAGTTAAGCGCTTATTATATGCATATATTTGAAAAAATATTGTCCGCGATTTGTCCTCCTCCAGGTTCGAACCATTAACGCTGACATCCGACTTTCGTCAATGTCTTGCTTTATTGGAAAATACGGATGGATCGTATTTCATCACGGGGAAAGCCGGCACGGGCAAATCCACCCTGTTGCAGTTATTTAAGGACACGACCCGGAAAAAAGTGGTCGTATTGGCCCCTACCGGGATCGCAGCCTTAAATGTAAGAGGACAAACCATCCATAGTTTTTTCAGTTTTCCTCCATACCCCCTCGGTCGGAAACAAATTCACCGGCTCTCCAATTACCAGTTGTACAAACGCATGGAAATGATGATCATCGATGAAATTTCCATGGTGAGGGCGGACCTGCTCGATCAGATCGACCTGTTTCTAAGGGTCAACCGCGGACAGGACGAGCCCTTCGGAGGCGTCCAGCTGGTATTTTTCGGAGATCTGTACCAACTTCCTCCGGTCCTGGCCACCCAGGCCGAACGCGACCACCTGAGCCAGATTTACGACACGCCCTATTTTTATTCCGCCAAGGTATTCAAGGAGGGTTTTGAGGTAAGGCTCATCGAGTTGCATCATGTTTACCGCCAGGCTGAATTCCGGTTTATCCAGCTCCTGGACCGGGTGCGTACGCATGAATTTGATCCGGATGACCTTGACCAGATCAATGAAAGAGCCGGGACCCATGAGCTGACCAGTGATTTTGTGATCACCCTGTCTTCAACCAACCGGATCGCGGACCAGATCAACACTTCCAGGTTAATGGCGCTTGAAGGCAAATCCTATCAGTACCAGGCTGTCGTGGAGGGAGAATTTAATGCCAACAGCTATCCGACAGACCCTCTGTTGGTGCTGAAGGAAGGGGCGCAGGTGATGTTTGTAAAGAATGACCCCGCCAAAGAATTTGTGAATGGCAGTATCGGAAAGGTGACGAGCCTTGAACACGACCGGATCAGGGTTTGCATTGAAAAGGATGCAGGGACCCGGATCCTTGACCTCGCTCCCCTGGAATGGCAAATGGTACGCTACCGCCTCAATAAAGAAAAGGAACTCGAAGCCGAAGTGACCGGCCTCTTCAGGCAATACCCCATCCGCCTGGCCTGGGCCATTACCATACACAAAAGCCAGGGAAAGACCTTTGACCGGATCCGGATCGACCTGGGCCGGGGGGCCTTCGAGTTTGGCCAGACCTATGTGGCCCTGTCCAGGTGCAGGACGCTCGAAGGCATACAATTGAGCAGGCCTCTCATGCCTGCGGACATCCTGGTGGACCAAAGAGTGACCGAGTTTTATGAGTCCATCCGGAAAATTAAACTTGCTGAATATAAACCATGGACCCGGCCCGGAATTGAAGGCAGTTCATTAGATTTGGGAATATAAATCCGCTTATTTTATATGAAAAAATCGGGTACTAAAAAATCCTTCGTTAAAAAGGATGCCAGGCAAATGAAAAATTTTTTCACCGTCGTGATCGTGATCACCCTGGTCCTGTTCCTGCTCATCTACCTCTTGTTCCAGAGCACATGAAACTCAGCCTGGATATCGCGGAAGCCAGTCCTCCAGGATGGATAAAGGCCGTAATGGATGATTTTGATGCTTTTTTAAGGGACCATGCGGATTGCGAACGGAAAGCCAGCGCCATGGCGCTGAGCATGGTGGCCAAATACCCCGACCGGACTGCGATCCTGCCCGACCTCATCGATACTGCGCTGGAAGAACTGGAACATTTTAAGCTCGTATATCAGATCATGGAGATGCGCGGTGTGCAACTCCCGGCCTCCATGCCCGAAGATCCCTACATCCGGGCCTTGATGGCCCTCATGAAAACCCCGGTCCTGCCGCGTTTCCTGGACCGCCTCCTGGTGGCCTCCCTGGTGGAAATGCGGGGCGCAGAGCGATTTCGGCTGGTGGAAGAGGCTCTGGAGGACCCTGAACTCAAACGGTTTTATAAGATGCTCTGGACCTCAGAGGCCAAACATGGTAATATTTATGTAAAGATGGCTTTACAATACTTCGATGAAAAAGAAGTCTATGACCGGCTCCGCTGGTGGACTGAACAGGAAGGCCGGATTATCGCCTCATTACCCTTGAGGGCCGCCTTGCATTGATCAGTTCCGGTTGATGCAGTTCAGATCTTCGAAAGCGGATTTCAGCCTTTTTTTGAAATTCTCCTCTCCGGCCCGAAGCCATTTTCGAGGGTCATAATGGCTCTTGTTCGGCTTTTCTGCCCCTTCCGGGTTACCCAACTGGGCTTGCAGATAGTCCTTTTTCTGTTCGTAATAATCTTTGATCCCTTCCCAGAAGGCCCACTGCATATCGGTATCAATGTTCATTTTTACCGCTCCATAACCGATCGCTTCGCGGATTTCCTCCCTGGAACAACCGGAGCCGCCATGGAACACAAAATTGACCGGTTGCCCGGAATTGGTTTTATACTGCTCCCGGATATAGTCCTGGGAATTTTTTAAAATAACCGGTTTCAGCTCCACATTACCCGGGGCATAAACCCCGTGTACATTGCCAAAGGCTGCGGCTACGGTAAATAAGGGGCTGATTTTTGACATTTCTTCATAGGCCTGTGCCACATGCTCCGGTTGGGTATACAGCCTTGCGTTCTCTACACCGCTGTTGTCGACCCCATCCTCCTCGCCACCGGTGACCCCGAGCTCAATCTCTATACCCGTGCCGATCCGCGCCATCCGCTTAAAATATTTCTTGCTGATGGAAATATTTTCATGGATGGGTTCTTCGCTAAGGTCAAGCATATGGCTGCTGAACAGGGGGAAACCCCTGGTTTTAAAATATTTTTCGCCGATATCCAGCAAGCCGTCGATCCAGGGCAGCAGTTTTTTGGCACAATGATCGGTATGGATGACCACCGGCACCCCATAAGTCTTGGCTACAATGTGGATATGCATGGCCCCGGAAACGGCTCCCAGGATGGAGGCCTGCTGGAATTCATTTTTAAGGCCCTTGCCTGCCACAAAGGAAGCCCCTCCGTGCGAAAACTGGATAATCACCGGGCTGTTCACCTCCCGGGCGGTTTCCAGGACCGCGTTGATGGTATTGGTGCCAATCACATTGACCGCGGGGATGGCGAAGCCTTCCGCATTGGCATAGTCATATAATTCCTTCAGTTGGGGACCAAAGATCACCCCCGGTTTTAGCTTTGTGCTGATCATGATATATCGAAAATTAATAATTTAAATCAAATAATTCCCCTGGCGCTCAGATAACGTTCGGCATCGAGGGCGGCCATACAACCCGAGCCGGCTGCCGTAACGGCCTGGCGGTAAATCTTATCCTGGGCATCCCCTGAAGCGAAGACCCCTTCCCGGTTGGTTCTGGAAGTGCCCGGTAAGGTCAGGAGGTAACCGCTTTCATCCATGTCGATCCAACCTTTGAAAATGGAAGTGTTCGGCTGATGGCCGATGGCTACAAAAAAGCCGCTGACTTCCAGTTCGGTGGTTTGTCCGGTCTGGTTGTTTTTCAATAAAATGGACCGCACAGACTGGTCGCCCCTTATTTCCTGGGTCTCCGTATCCCACCAGATGTGAATGTTGGCGGCGTTCATGACCCTTTCTTCCATAATCTTGGAAGCCCGGAGTTCGTGCCTCCGGACGATCAGGTGCACCTGCTTGCACAATTTGGAAAGATACAGGGCTTCTTCGGTGGCCGTATCTCCCCCGCCGACGACCGCGACGTCCTTGCCCCTGAAGAAAAAACCGTCACAAACCGCGCAGGCACTGACTCCCTTGTTTAAAAAAGTTTTCTCAGACGGCAGGCCCAGCCATTTGGCGCTTGCCCCGGTGGCAATGATCACGGCGTCCGCCTCGATCTCCAGGTCGGCTTCCGAGGTCAACAAGTGCTTTGGGCCGGTGAAATCCACCTTTTCTATTCGCTCATAGCGGAGGATGGTGCCGAATCGCTCTGCCTGTTTTCGGAAATCCTCCATCATCTCAGGCCCGAGCACTCCGTGGGGATATCCGGGAAAATTTTCAACCTCCGAAGTCAGGGTGAGCTGCCCCCCCGGTTCGGTACCCGTGTACAAAACGGGATCCATCCCTGCCCTGCCCGCATAAATGGCAGCAGTATAGCCCGCCGGTCCGGAACCAATGATTACACAATGATGTTTCTCCATAAAAATTGAGTCCGCAAAGGTACAGTTTTTGATAAGCAATTCCTGATGAAACCTGAAGATATGGGCCTCAGGCCCTGTTCGTCTTTAAAAAGCACATGTTGACCGAATTTTTTTCCTTGATCCCGGGGAATCCGGTTATTTCGTTGTATGAATAACCTCGTGCACTGGTATTCAAATGGTTTTTGGCTGGCCAGTTTCGCGCTGATCCTCTGGCATTATTTCCGGGACCGGGAAGGTCTTATCAAACTTTTCCAGTTACTTTTTGTCATCGGGATATCGGTGTATGCCATTTCCTTTTCCTTCCTGCCCAAGTCCGCAGGGCAAAAACTGGTCATCCTGTCCAGGGACTTGCTGATCATGGGGGTCATCTCGCTGATGTTTCAGTTTTTACGCGAGTTCAGGCGATTGTATTGGCTGGCAGTCATCTTATTATACGCCTTATCCAGGCTTTTTATCGGTCAATGGCAGCGCGCCTCCGTCCACCAGGCCAGCCTTTCTTATACGGAAAATGAATGGGAGATCCTGCTTGAACTGAAGGACAAAGACCGTAAAATCCTGGCCCCGATCATCAAAAAATACCACCTGGGCATAGAAACGGCGTTTAAAATGGTGGACGAGGTCGGCACCAGCCTGGACAATGTAGTCGCCCTGGAAGTGCCTGAAGACCGGGAAAACCTGATCCCGGCGATCCGGGAGGAACTGGCTGCCCTGGAATCGGTGACCTGGGTCGAGGAAAATGAAGTGGTCTCGGAAATACCGGTGATCCCCATCACGCCTTATAAATCCAATTTCAAGCCCCTGACCAACGACCCGCATACCGATAAACAATGGTCGATTGAATTGTTGGGCTGGAACCAGGTCATGAGCCAATTTCGCGAGGGCCGGATCATTGCCAAAAAGAAGGCGCGCATTTTTATCCTGGATACCGGGGTGGATGGCAAACACGAAGACCTGAATAAAAATTATGAATCGGTGGAGTCCAGGTTCGACGATGATCCGAAAGGACATGGGACCCATTGTGCGGGAATCGCCGCCGCGGTAACCAACAACGCCGTCGGCATTTCATCCCTCAACCCGGGCCCCGAGTATGTCTCGGTTTCAAGCATTAAAGTCCTGGGCAATTTCGGCATGGGTACCCAAAGGGATATCATCAACGGGATCCTGAAAGCCGCCGACCAGGGAGCCGATGTGATCAATCTTTCCCTGGGGGGCAGAAGCATAGACAGCCGCCAAAAAGCCTATTCTGAAGCCGTCCGCTATGCCAATGCACGCGGCGTCATCGTGGTTGTAGCGGCCGGCAACGACAATTCCGACGCCCGGGGCTTCGCCCCCGCAAATGCCGATGGGGTGATCACCGTCAGCGCCATCGACACCTCCTCCAATAAAGCCTCTTTTTCAAACTCCGTCGCCCGCATCAAAAATAAAATTGCCGCCCCGGGTGTCTCCATTTTCAGCACGATCCCCAACAATCAATACGCCTCCTTCAACGGGACCAGCATGGCGGCTCCCTGTGTGAGCGGCCTCGTCGGGTTGATGAAGAGCATCCAGCCGGCCCTCTCCACGGAAGAGGTCTATTCCATTTTGGCGGAGACCGGAAGCCTCAGCGGAGACCCTGAATCTACCGGGCCGGTCATCCATGCCGGCAGGGCTATTGACCGACTGCTCAAGCTTTACCCTCCGGAAAACTGATCTCCGGTTTTAAAGCTTCCAGGATGGCGCTGACCACCGTTTCCTGATCGTGAATTCCTACCAGTTGCAGCCTGGCCCGGGTATAATAAGGCATCCTTTCTTTGAGCCGGTCATCAATAAAGGCCACCAGTCCTTCCCGGTCAAGGTCCCGGATCAGGGGGCGATGGGCCTTTCCGGATAACAACCGTTGAGCCAATACCTGACTTGAGGGATTGAGGAATACCGTGAACCCATGCTGATTCATCCATTCCATATTGTTATGATGACAAGGGGTTCCTCCTCCACAGGAGATGACCATCCGTTCCCGGTTGCCCGTTTCGTGGAGTGCTTTTTGCTCCAGGTCCCTGAAAACGCCCTCCCCATCCGAGGCAAAGATCTGGCTGATGGTCCGGCCTTCCTTTTTTTCAATCCAGTCATCCAGGTCCAGGAAATCATACCCTAACCGGCTTGCAAGCAAGCGGCCCGCAGCGGTCTTGCCCGAACCCATAAAACCGGTTAAAAAGATGACCGATGCCATTTGAGCGTGCAATATGATTATTTTTGCCCTAAAAACAAGTACAACATGACTCAACTCATTATTCTACAGGCCAGTGGCGGATCCGGGATTTTTAATTTACTGATGTTCCCCCTCCTGCTGGTGATTATGTATTTTTTCTTTATCCGGCCTCAGCAAAAAAGGCAGAAAGCCCAAACCGCTTTCCAAAACGAGATCAAAAAAGGGGATGAGGTGGTCACCATGAGTGGCATCATCGGCCGGGTCAATAAAATTGAAAATGAGATCGTTTCCCTCCAGATCGACACGAAATCCTACGTCAATGTGATTCGGTCCGCGGTTTCCAAGGAAATGACCGAATCCTACCGGAAAGGCACTCCTGCTAAAATGGAAGGCTGATCCTGAAAATAAGGCCTGTAAGCCTCCGCGGCATACAGGCCTTATTGATGAATGGACTCCGTCAACGGAGGATGGTCACGTTACCTTGTTCGGTGAATACTTCCCCTCCGATACAATTCACGGTGAGATAATAGGCATAAACGTCCGGGTCCAGCAACTTACCCCTGAAGGTGCCGTCCCAGCCTACACTTTGATTTCTCGATTCAAATACTTTCTCTCCCCACCGGTTATAAATGATCAGGCTCATGCTCTCTACGATCACTCCCCTCAGGTATAACACGTCGTTCTTTCCATCTCCGTTTGGCGTGAATGCATTGGGCAGGAATATGTTTGGCCGGGCACAGGGCAGGGTCTGGACGGTGATGGTCACCTGGCGGATTTGCTCACAGCCGTCCGGATTGGTCACCGTCAGAGTATATGTAGTCGTTTGCGTGGGTTTTGCCACCGGGTTGGGTATGTTTGGATTGCTCAAACCTTCAGCAGGGGACCACCGATAGGTATAGCCGGGCACATTCGTGGCCGTGATCTGCGACTCCTGACTGATCACTATGGTGGTCGGATTGGCAGTGACCGTCACTTCCTGAACCGGGCTGAACCTGATCTCTGCCGAATCGACTGCCGAGCATCCTTGTTGATTGGTGGCCGTTACAAAATATTTCCTGCTGGCCGTCGGACGAATCAGCGGACTGGCCGTATTAGCCCCACTCAGAATATCGGTGGTTGGCGTCCAACTGTAGGTCAGCACCTGGGCAGGATTCTGATTGGTCACGGTCAGTCGGATCGAATCACCCTGGCATACCAGCCCTCCCCCTGGAACCGAAATGGCTATGCGAACCGGGGCAGGAATGACCCTTACCGTATCGCTTTTCTGACAACCAAACTCGTCGGTTCCGGTTACACGGTAGATAGTGCCTTGGGTGGGGTTTACATTCAAAGTATCCCCGGTTCCTATCGACGCTCCTGCCGGATTGAACCATTCAAAAGTCACCTTGGAGTTGTCGGAGGAAACCTTCAGGGTAAAACCAGTCGGATTGCAACTCACGGTGTCCCTGAACGCGGGAACCAAGGTAAAACCAGGAGGGACAATCACTTTTACCTCTTTCGTAAGGAAACATCCCCCGTTTTGGGTATCGGTGACCTTTACTGTATATACCGTGGTCGCGACAGGGGTCACGGTAGGATTGGGAACATTCGGATCGCTCAGTCCTTCGGCAGGGCTCCATTCGTACACAAACCGGGGATCGCCGCCCGGATTTAATGGCGTGGATACCCCGGCGCAAACGGTAAGGCTGTCCTTTATCTTATCCACTTCTTCGATCAGCGGAATGTCCACTACTACGGATTTGGTGATCTGACAGTTTTCAAAACGTTTGTCGCTTATGGTCACCGTAAACACGGTAGGGCTGTCAATCGTAGCCTTCGGATTCACACTGGCCGGATTATCCAGTTTGTCGGCCGGGGACCATAGGTATTCCAGATTGGGGTCCTGGATCCCGTTGGGATTCAGTGCCACCGGAATATTGAGGCAGGCTTCCAGGCTGTCTGGAATGATCTCGGCAGCGATGGCAATGGGGACGACGACCACCACCTGGGAACTGGCAACACAGGAGTCTGCCGGATTGGTGATCATTACGGTAAATACCGTCTGGCTGGAAACCGTAGCCAACGGATTGGCCGAAGTGGGATTGTCAAGAAACTGGGCGGGCGACCAGTTGTAGTTCAGGGCTGGATTGCCCTCCGGGTTGAGGGGCACCCCTTGTCCGAGGCAAGCCAGCACGGTATCCCTGATTTTGTCGATCTCATCGGACAAAAGGTTGATGACGAAGATGGTATGGGTACCCAGTCCAATACCGGTATTGAGATCATAAATATCCGCGATGAAAATGCGCGAGGAATCCATCACAAAGGATGGATTGGGAATATTCAGATCACTGAGTTTATCCGTCGGCCTCCAGAGGTATCCATGGAGTGGATTCGCGAAAGGATTGATCTGCAGCGTTCTGCCTTCACAGCCGGCAATGGTATCCTTGAGTTCAAGACAGGGGAAATTGCCGATATCAAAAGTCTTACTCAGGCTGGTCCCGCAATCATCGGCGGTGGATAGGGTCACGGTATACCTGCCTGCGATGGTATAGGTGTGTTCAGGCGAACGCACCGAATAAGTGGTACCATCTCCAAAATCCCAATGGTAGTGGTCCAGCGTATCTCCCTGGTTGATCACTTTCACCAGCAGGGAACCGCAAACATTACTGAAGGTGAATGCCAGTTTTGGTTTATGTAACGACCGGATCAGGATGGAATCCCTGCCGGTGCAACCGTCCTTATTGTCCACGGTGGCATAGATGTAAACCTCCTGGTCTACGGGTGAAAGGATGACCGGTTCGGGTGTATTGGCTCCCCCGATGATGACCGGGCTGGGGTCCCAGGTGTAATCATACTTGCCCCGGATCGAATCGGATAAAATAAAGTTCACAATGACCGTATCGCCTGTACAAACGCTCAATGAATCCAGGTGATCGCCAGGTTGTATGAAGGTGGCCAGCAAGGTTTGGGTGGATGAAGCCAAGCAGCCGGAGCCTTCCTCCACAATGTCCAGCCTGATCACGGCCAGCACTCCGTTGGGGACCGAAAAGACCGGATTTTTTTCAGAGGAAGTGAGGGTGGTGCTGCCATAGGTTACGGTCCAGGTATATACGCCCGTCGGATCTACCCCCGTACTCTGGTCCGTGAGGCTCACTGGGATGAAACCATCCTTACAGGGTCCGGTTTTTACCCCAAAGGCCGCCTTGATGCTTGCCGATGATTTGACGTGCACCACATGATAAGCGGTATCGAAACAGGCGCTGTCCTTGGTGATCACCAGGGCTACCCGGTATGTACCGGTGTCCGTATATTGATAGGTTGGATTTATTTCCGTACTGGTGGCGTTGAGGTTACGGTCAAAGTCAAAATACCAGCGAACATGGGTGGCATTGATGCTTTCACTTTTGAACTGTACAGCCAATTCATCGCACTGGAGGGCCGGGGCAGAGATTTTGGCATCAATGAGATTACTGCAATCTATGACCTGCACTTCAAAATCACGGTAGACGGTCCCGATCAGTTTACCATTCCGGTATTCTTCGACCTGGACGCCAAGCAGGAATACGCCGATGGTATTGGGAACCGCATGGAGCATACCGGTCCGTGAATCAATCCGGAATGGGTCGCCGCCCATCATGTCCGCTTCGCTGTATGGGGCTTGCCAGGGCACCGGGTTGAAGTCCGGTTTGTTTGGCGGCTGAGGCAAGGGGAAAGTCCTGTTTGCGCCCGTATAGGGAGTCCATAATTTATATACCAGGGAATCGCCGTCCTTGTCCGTGGCTCCATGGTCGAAGTTGAAAGTAGATCCGGCGCAGAGGAAGATGGGTGACCAGTTTTTAAACACCGGATTGGTATTACAGGCGGTCATGGCTTCCTCGGAAATATAGGCTACCCAGGAACCTCCCGTTTCCAGGGGCTCCGTAATGTTCTGAATGGGCATATTCCGGCAGCATCGCTGGTACATCAGGTAATAGCCCCCTGCCCGGTAAGGCAGGTGTATGCTTCCTTTGTAAGTGGCTTCGTGCACGCAGACGCTTTGCGAACCATTGATGGTACAGATTTTTTCCGTGATGGCCGGTGTGAGGGTGTCGTCGACCTGAAGTTTCAATAAAAGCTGGCCCCGCACGCCCAGGAACTGAAGCAGTTCCCCGTTTTTATCGAAAATACCAATGGAAGCCGGGTTGTCAAAATAGGCTTCGGGATCCCCAAGCAGGCAATCCCGCCTCACAATGACCGTGACTTCATAGATATCCTTGCTTATACAACGATAAGAGATATTCCCTCCTACAAGATGGGTGGCCTGTGCACGCTGGGCAGACAGGATCAGGACCAAAGTGCCCAGACTCCAGAGCAGGCTCCTGTAGGTCTTCATGATGATAGGCATATATATTTTCTTCATGGTAGTTTCTATTTACTTGGTTTGACTTCGACGATTTCCACCCTTCTTTCCTGGGAGGCATCCAGGCTGAAGATCGAAAGTCTTTGATCCGTGATGCTGTCAGGCACTCTGCGGGGTGCGGTCGTTTCTCCAAATGATTTTTCCGCGATCTTGAGTTGCCCGTTTTTCAGGTATTGGTTTAAGACCCCTTCCCGGTACTTCAGGAATTCGTTTTTCACGCTGAATATCCTCCGCTGACCCAGGATCAGGTTGTATCGTTCAGAAGCCCTCGGGCTGGCGTATCCTTTCAGGAAGATCTCAAATTTGTCGCCTCGCTCCAACATCCCGATCAGGATGTCCAGGAACCGGAACAAATCGTTGTTGCCCTTGCGCAGCCTGTCGTTGAAGAAATTTTCATAATCCCGGTCGCTTGCAGGGATCTCCTCCTGCTTTAATTTGCTTGCCCACTGGTCCTTGTATTCTTCTTTGCGTGCATAATAAGGAGGATAGGTTTCGCTGTACAACTTTTCCGTGCGGGGCTGGTAGGAGCGGAGATCCGGCTGATCGTTGTCAAAAAACAGGATCAGGGGCAGGAAGGAATAGATATCTCCGATATCCAGGTACATTTTCTCGGTAATGGTATTCGCCTGGATGGCCCGGGTATCCAGCAAGAGTGTCGCCGGGTTATAGCCTTTCTTATTGGCAATGACCCGGTACTGTCTCCCGCGTATCAAGGGGAAATGGAAGTCATTTCCGCTGGGGTTGATCTTGGTCACTGCGGAACTGTCTGTCAGGTCGATCAGGGTCACCTCTGCGCCCTGCAATTCTTCAAGGGTCTTCTTGTCAAAAGTGAGCACGTTCAGGTCTATGATATCGGTCTCGAGATATACCTTTTTGGATAAAGTCTGCGAACGGCTGATCCCGAAAGTCGAAACACTCACGGTATCCGGCCTGTATTTTTCCCTGGTAGCCGTAATGAGGTAATCTTTATTGCGCTCCAATGCAAATTTGAAATCGTTTGCCGTAGGATTGGTCAACACCACATCCGGGACTCCGGGATTGGTAAGGTTTTTTAACCTCACCGTCGCCCCCGCCAGGGCCTCCAGGGTATGCCGGTCAAAAGTGGTGACCTCCAGGTCCAGGCGGGTAGGCTCAAGGTCCACATCGTATATATCATAACAGCAGGCCTCTTGCAGTTCATCCAGATAGGCTGAACCGAGCCGGTTGGAAGACATCAGTCCTCTTCTGGAATCGGGGGCCAAGGAAAAATAAACATCATTGAAACTGCTGTTGATGGGCACTCCCTGGTGTTCAGGTTCCGACCAATTTTTATTCCTTAAAATGGATTTGTAAACATCATACCCCCCCAAACCGATATAGCCTTCAGAGCTGAAATAAAGTTCCTGCGACCCATTGTGAAAGAAGGGAGTGATGTCGTTTTCGGCGGTATTGATCGAAGCCAGGTTGGCCGGAGCAGAAAAACTACCGTCCGGATTGACCTGGGCATACCAGATATCCAGTTTCCCCTTGCCCCCGGTACGGTCCGATACCCAATACAGGGTTTCCTGAAGGTTTTGGGGGTCCAGTCCGATATTGGGCTGGGTATTGGTGAATCCGGCAAGGTTGATGGGTTCCGGCAGTTTTACCGCCTCCCCAAACTGACCGTTGATGTTTTCCCGGTAAAACAGGTCACAGCGGATATCGCTGGAATTGAGGTATTCGCAGAGCGTAAAATAGAGCCTGCCCGTTTTTTCACTGAAAGCCGTGTGGGCAGTATGGGTCAGCGGGCTGTTGATGGGAGCCAGGGCTTCGCTGGCAACCCCTTTTACAGTAAGCAGAAGGTTGGAATAGGTTTTTCTCGGGTAAGAAGGATCTCCAGGCATTTCAAATCTTAAGGAAGAATAAAACAGGCTGTCGCCTTTTCTCAGCGCGCCGAATTCAGAATAACCCGTGTTGACATCGTCTCCCATACGGGTGATGCTGACATTTTCCTGGGTCTGGACGACCTGGTCCGCTGCCCAGTCGCAAGCCTTGACTTCCTTTTCCGACTTCTGGGTGAAATAAGCGTCATCTCCCCGGTTTTCGGCCAGGTACATCTGGTAGACTTCTTTGGCCTCCGGATATTTCCCCTGCCTTTGTTTCATTTCGGCGAGGTAAAATTTGTCCAGGGGATAAGTCTCCTTTTTATCCAGCTCCACGACTTTCTGATAATACTTCTCGGCCACTTTATAGGAATTGATGTTTCGGGCCGCTTCCGCTGCGGCGTGCAGGCGGTCGATCCGGGTGCTGTCAAATTCCAGGGCGTTCAGATTGTATACAAGGGCTGAATAATGGTCTTTCTTGTCGGCGGCTTCATCGGCTGCTTTTACAAAAGCCTTATAGGTCTGACTTTGGCCCGGGAAATAAACCGAGAGGGCCAACAACAGCGGGATATATAGTTTCTTCCAGTTCATAATCTTCATTTTTAAAAAATCGGACAGGCTTTAAATTTACTCAGGGGTTTGACCTTGGTAATCGTATAGATCAGCGAAAGCTCCGGTCCTCCCCTCTTGTTGGTGACCGTCTTGAACGCTGAAGTGTTTACGTCATAACTGAAGCCAACCTGCAATTCATTAAGATAGAGGTGAAAGGCAGGGGCCAGGGCATCCTTGAAGCGGTACATGCCAAACAAACCGACCGCAAAATTTTTTCCCCTCTTCTGGTTGAGGTAAAACTTGGGGCCGGCCCCAATGACGTATTCGCGATGTGGTTTTTGAAACTGAACCAGGCCATGCACCAATATATCCACCGGATTGGCCACCTTGGCCTGGACCAGGGCATTGAAGGCAAAGCGCGGAGGGAGTTTGACCGATTTATCATCGGTATAAAACGGATTCCGCGGATTATTGAGGTGAAAGGCTGCGACCCCGATATCAGCCTTTGTCCGCGAAGATTTTTGAAAGCGGTAATTGAGCCCTGCGGAAAAATCCGGTACAAAGACGGACCTGCGGTCAAAAGCCTCCGTGATCGTCCGGTTAGGATCGAATTTGAGCCCGTCAAACTGTTCATCAAAGGTCAGGTCATCCAGGGAAAAAGCCCTTCTCGAGAAAGCGAGCTGGGCCCCTATAGTGAAAAAAGAGTTATTGCCTGCCGGCAGGGAATAGGAACCATTCAATCCCAGGGTCGCCAAATTAAGTTTGGAATCCCCGGCCTGGTCATAATTAAACACCAGCCCTGCTCCAAAAAAGTCTTTGCGGTCCGGTTTACCGTATATTTTCATATCATAAGCCCCGGTGACCGTCATATAAGGAATGGGGAGCACCTTCCATTGATTCCGGTAATTGGCGGCAATCCGGACATCCCCGTTAAAAATGCCGGTCAGGCCCGGATTGATATTGACATGCGCATTATAAAACTGGGAATAATGCAGGTCCTGGGCCTTGATATTTTTTGGTGTTAAAATAATTACACCCGCAAAAAATAAAGACAGTAAAAGAATTCGTTTCATTAATATTATTTTATATGGCTATAAAATTCAATGTGTATAGTTTTGTACTGCAAAATAATATATTCTGACACCCCGTTAAGGAAATACAGTATCCCTCATATGGCAAAAACCATGCTAAAAAATTAGAAATCAAGGTCTTCTTTCACAGGCGCGCATGGCCAAGCCCATGCAATCCTTAACGATATCCTAACAATTTTAGTCTAAAGGATAGTTAAAATTTATCCGGTATTCAATAACCGTACAATTTTTTAGCCGCCGCCTCGTATTTATCCCCGCTCTGCCATTTTGGTTTTTCTTTCATATTGGCAATATTGTTTGCTGAATTTACAAAAGCTTTGGTAAATCGGGTCAGGTAGGAATAACTGATATTGTCCGGGTTGTCAATGGATTGATGGTAATATTTCCGGACGGTCTCATCAAAAGACCTCAGTCCGGCCGCTATCGTAGGTGCCGGAATGCCCAGGGCGGCAAAAGAAGCATTGTCAGAACGGTCAAACAAGCCTTGCTCCGGTGCAGGATCTGCGAAGGTGGCCAAACCAAAAGCTTCACAGCCGGCGTTTATTTCAGCGGCGGCGCCAACCCGGTTTAAACCAATAACGGATACAATAGTAGTGTCTGAATAGCCCGCCCCGTCCGAATTCAGGTTAAAAATCACCTGCTTCCAGGGCAAAACGGGATGGTCGGCCAGGTATTTGGAACCCAACAGGCCCATTTCTTCCCCATTCACGGCTGCAAGGAGGATGGAGCGGTCAGGAGGGTTTTGGGCGAAGTAACGCGCGGCCGCGATCAAGCCTACAGTGCCCCAGGCGTTGTCCCTGGCACCGTTCCAAATGGTATCGTTGTCTATCACCTGGCCGGCTCTCGTGCCGACATGATCAAAATGGGCGCTCAACATGACATATTCATCCTTCCGTTTTTTACCCGGGATGTAGCCCAGCACGTTATCTGCCTGCACGGGGCTGGATAGGGCCCCGGAGGTATTGATTTGCATCGGGAAGGATTTACCGATTTCCAACGAGGGTTTGGCTCCTGACGGCAACTGAAGCCAGGCATGGAAAAAAGAATCGTTTTCCGTGGACGGACTTGGAACTACCTCAAGCCGCTCTCTGCTGAAATAGGAACGGAAAAAATTCCAGGGAAAACTCAGGTTATAAATTTCAAGCAATCCAGCCGCGCCCCTGGACCGGGCCATTTCCCTCTTTTTGGCCATGGACGCGAATATTTCGGTCGGCGATCCCCCTTGCGGCAATCCGCCCTGGACCAGCACGATCCTTCCTTTTACATCCAGGCCTTTATAATCATCCCGTCCAGCACTTTCATCAATCCAGCCGTAATCTGCATATACCGCTTCCGTCTTGGTATTCGCGGGCCCTCCGTACAGGATCACCAGGTTGGAACCCAGGGTAAAGTCGGAACCCAACACCATCACCTCCCCCTGTTTGGGCGGGATGAATTTCTGGAAAGGAATGGATTGGAAATAGTCCTTCATGCCGGGGATCATCCTCACCCCGGCCTTCCGGAACTCTCCGGCAATATAGGCGGCAGCGAGGTGGTTGCCTGCTTCGCCCGTCTTCCTTCCCTGAAGTTGATCGGAGGCCAGGTACATCATATCCTTTTGGATGGTGGCTTGATCTACTTTTTTATTGATTTTCTTCACCGTTTTCTGGGCAAATAAGGTCGTGACACCCAGGAAACCCGCCACACAGGCAAGAAGGATCCTTTGCTTAAAATAATAATAAGTCATGCGATTTTCAGAATTTTACAAAAATAATCGAATAGCATGGTATTGGAAAACCTTTTGGGTATTGGTTCAAGAGTTAAACATCCCGCTTATGGGGAAGGAGTGATCGTCCGGTTGCACCCTGTCGCTTACGATGTATGTTTCCTCCATTATGGGATCAAAGGGGTTGGAAAGGAGTATACGGCCTGGGAGATCATTGAAAAATTACCCGCTGATGAAGCGGTCACCTATACCGAAGCGGAAAAATCACTGGCCCGCATCCTGCGTCAGTGGTCCGACATCACCACGATCACCCCGATTGGGGACAAGTGGGACAAAGGCCTCCTGGTGCTGCATCCATCGGAACCAGGACTGAAACCCAAAGAAATGCCGATTGAGGCTTTTTTCCATAAAATCGTGATGGTCAGGGACCGGTTGAGGGTCCTGGAACAAAAGATCAATGCCCATCCCAAAATGACCGATGCGGAAAAGGTGGAAATGCAACAATATATTACCAGGATCTACGGCAGCCTGACCAGCTTCAACATTCTTTTTAAGTACAAAGAGGATACCTTTGTCGGCGAAAAATCCGAATCGTGAACCGGCTATGCTTGTTTTCCCTCCTCGTGTACACCCTGATCGGCGGCTGTATCCGGCCGAAGGAATCCTACACGTCCCTGGCACCCGGAATCTGGAGGGGCGCATTGAAGCTCAGCACCATCCCCACCCTTTCTCTCAAGGAGGAGATCGAACGTTATGAAAACGAAGGCACCCAACCGGTATACGACCCGGAAGATGAACTGCCCTTCCTTTTTGAAGTCTTTTACAGGCCTGAAGACCAGAAACCCTATATTGAAATCATCAATGGTTCGGAACGGATCCGGATCGACGAAGTTTACACCGGCAGGAACAGAAATACCGCGGAAGATACCGTGTGGATCGAATTTGTCGCTTTTGATTCCCATATCCGCGGCATTCTGAAAGAAGGGATCATCCAGGGAGAATGGGTGGCCCGGAACCGCGTAAATTATTCCATTCCTTTCAATGCGCATTTCGGTAAAAAAGACCGTTTCCAGGTGGTGCCCTCCGATCCGGTTTCGGACCTGACCGGTACCTGGGAATGTCTTTTTGACCTTAACCTGGAAAAAACGGAGAAGGCCATTGGGGAATTTAAACAAAATGGCGCCTCCCTCACCGGCACCTTCAGGACCGAAACGGGAGATCACCGGTATCTGGAAGGAACGGTGACCGGAAATAAATTTTTTCTCTCCGCCTTTGACGGCTCACATGCCTACCTGTTCTTTGGCAAGATTGCCGGGGACAGCCTCTTGGGCACCTTTAAATCGGGCAAGCATTTTCTGTCCGTTTGGACAGCGGTAAGGAACCCGAACGCCACCCTATCCTCCGCAACCCGGAGAAATATGGAAACGGGGCTGCCGGTTCATTTCAACTTCCTGAACCCGGAAGGCGAAACCCGGTCCCTGGCGGACTTTGACCAGGACATCAAAATCCTCCAGATCATGGGAACCTGGTGTCCGAATTGTTATGATGAAACCCGTTTTCTCAAAGAATATTTGCAAAAAAACCTGGAGCCCGATATCGCCGTGATCGGCCTCGCATGTGAAAGGCACCGGGATACCACCAAAGCCTTGAATGCCATCCGCAATTACCGGAAAAAACTGGAAGTGCCCTATGAGATTTTGCTGGCTGCCACCACAACCAGCAAAGCGGTGGTCAGTAAACAGCTGCCCTTCCTGGATTCCATCCTCGCCTACCCCACCCTGGTCATCCTGGATAAAAACAATAAGATCCATTCGATTCATACGGGTTTTGACGGTCCGGCGACCAGCAAATACCCGGAATTTGTCAGGGAATTCGGAGAAACCATTCAAACCCTTAAAGAAAAAATAAAATGAATGTAATCATCACAGGGGCCTCCTCGGGGATCGGGAAAGCCGCTGCAAAGGAATTTGCGCGTCACGGGCACTCTTTGATTTTGTGCGCCAGAAGACAGGACCGTTTGGACAATTTGGCCATGGACCTCCGGAAATCCTTCGGCGTGAAGGTCCATAACCTGTCTTTTGACATCAGGAACCTGGCCGAAACAGAATCGGCAATAGGCCAGATCCCGGATGAATTCAAACCCATTGATGTCCTGTTGAACAATGCCGGCCTGGCCAGCGGACTTGATTATATCCATGAAGGAAGTCTGGAGGACTGGGACCTTATGATCGATACCAATGTCAAAGGTTTGCTCTACATCACCCGCCTGATCAGCCCGGAAATGGTAGCCCGCAAAACGGGACATATCATTAATATCTGTTCTACTGCGGGAAAGGATATTTACCCGAAGGGCAATGTGTACAGTGCCACCAAAGCCGCCGTGGACATGCTTACCAAAGGCATGCGGTTGGACCTTTATACTCACGGAGTCCGGGTGAGCCAGGTTGCTCCTGGCATGGTCGAAGAAACAGAATTCGCCCGGGTCCGGTTTCATGGGGATGAGAAAAAAGCCAGCATCTATGAAGATTTTAATCCGTTGAAATCTTCCGATGTGGCGGAAATCATCTATTTTGTCGCAAGCCGTCCTCCCCATATCAATATCCAGGATGTATTGGTCATGGGCACCCAGCAAGCGGGCAGCAATTTTACGGACCGCAGCGGTAGAAAATTTGATTGACCGGGAATACGGCATCTTAAACTCTGGAAACATGTTGTGCGCAGGAAAACCCGCATACCGGGATCCCTGCATACGGAATACGGACCTGTCAAGATGAAAAATTCATTCCTTGTATTTTTTTCATGGTTTTCCTGTTCCTGCATTCTGAATGCCCAGGACCAAGTCCCTGCCTGGAACCCTGAAAGCCACAGCTCATCCGGGCGGGATTGGTTGGTCACCCCCATAACGGAACCCGCGGGAGTGTTTACACAAAACCAGGGGAAGGAACTGGTCCTTTACAACGGCTTATTGCGAAGGGTATTCCGGCTGCAACCAAATCTGGCTTGCATAGATTTCACCAATACGACCAATCAGCAACAACTGCTGAGAGCAACAAGCCCTGAAGCCCGCCTGGTCCTGGACGGGGAAACCTTTAACATCGGAGGCTTGTATGGACAAAAAGAAAAGGCATACCTCAGGGCGGAATGGATGGATTCCCTGTCGGGCCATGAAAATGACTTCCAGTTTACCAATTATTCCATTGCAGGGATAAGTCCAAGGATCAACTGGAAGACGTCCATGTGGCATATGGAGAGGGAAAAAGCTTCGGGCAAAACCGTGAGTTTTGAATACCGGCATCCCCGGTTTCAAGGCCTGAAGGTTTCCGTCCACTATGATTTGTATGACGGCCTCCCGCTGATCTGCAAATGGGTGAGCATCCGTAACGACGGCCGGCAAACCGTCCGGATTGACCGGGTGATCAATGAAATCCTGGCAATGGTAGAAGAAGAAAGCGCGGTGATTGGCAAGCCGGATCAGATGAAAACACCCCAGGGCCTGTATATCGAATCCAATTACGCTTTCAACAATGCCATGAGGTATGCCCTCAGTGACCAGACGACCCACTGGAAAACCGACAGCAGTTACACTTCCCAGGTGAATTACAATTATGAAACCCCTTGCCTGCTTGAAGTATACCCCACTCATGGACCCGGGATCGAACTGCCTGCCGGAGCTTATTTTGAATCCATCAGGACCTATGAACTCCTCCTGGACAGCTATGACCGTGAGCGCAGGGGCCTGGCAGTCAGAAAAATGTACCGGGTCATCGCTCCCTGGACCAATACCAATCCCATTTTTATGCACCTGGTGAGCCGGTCGGATGAAGAAGTGCGCCAGGCCATTGACCAATGCGCCGCAACGGGTTATGAAGCGCTGATCCTGAGCTTTGGCAGTCACTGCAACATCGAGGATACTTCCGCTGCCAATCTCATAAGATGGAAAACCCTGGCAGACTATGCCCATTCCAAGAATATATTTATCGGCAGCTATTCCCTTTTCAGCTCTAGGAGGATCAGCGATGAGGAAGACGTGATCAACCCCGCTACGGGTAAACCCGGGGGTGCTTTTTTCGGCAATGCCCCCTGCTTCGGAAGCGCCTGGGGTCAGGCTTATTCTGCACGCCTTAAAACGTTTTTCCAGGCCACCGGTTTTGACCTTTTTGAAAATGACGGGCCGTATCCGGGGGACCTGTGCGCTTCAAAAAATCATCCCGGACACCAGGGCCTGGAAGACAGCCAGTGGAGACAGATGGAAATGCAAAAGGACCTCTATCGCTGGTGTACGGAAAGGGGCATCTATATCAATGCTCCGGACTGGTATTTCCTCGATGGAACCCATAAAATCGCCCTGGGATACCGGGAAGTCAATTTTTCACTGCCCCGGGAACAGCAAGTCCTCCTCAACCGGCAAAACATCTATGACGGCACCTGGGAAAAAAACAGTTCCATGGCCTGGGGTTTTGTTCCACTCACAAAGTATCACGGAGGCGGGCCGGAAGCCGTACTCGAGCCGCTGCATGCACACCTGGAGGACTATGAGAAACTGATGACCCAATATTACGGCGCCGGGGTCCAGGCCTGCTACCGCGGACCAAGGCTCTTTGACACGGAAGAAACAAAATCCATGGTCATCCGGATCATTGGCTGGTACAAAATATACAGGGAAATCCTGAACTCGGACCTGATCCACCTTCGCCGTGCAGACGGCAGGGACTGGGATGGCTGGTTGCACGTCAACCCCGGCCTTAAGGACAAAGGATTTTTACAAGTCTTTAATCCGTTGAACCATGAACTGGAACGGGAGATACGGATTCCATTGTATTATACCGGTCTGACCACAAAAGCAATTCTGGCGGAAAAGGACGGACGTCCCGTCAAATACCGGATTGACCGGGACTATTCCATAAAAGTCAGAGTAAGAATACCGGCAGCTTCCTCCACCTGGTTTGTGATCCGGTGAAGGATTATTCCGCCTTCATTTTGAGTTTGACCACCCCGTTTTTCAATTCGATCTTGTCCGTGGTTTTTTGTTTTTTATATCCGTTGCCTTCGGGATCGATATCCTGTTCGAAGCCGGTAGCGCTGGTGACCGCTTTGTCCTCCATTTTATCCACGATCCTGCCCAGTCCTCCGAAGACCGTGGCTGAGGTTTTTTCCTTCCACCAGGTACCGGCCAGGGTGCAATGGAAGGTGAATTCCATATAGCCGTCCTCTCCGATTTTGACGTCCAGGGATTCATCGTTGTTCTGGCTGTACCCTACATGGTATTCCATCCTGGGCGATTTGGTTTCCAGGACATATTTGATGGCCGCGATCCCTTTGTATTTGCCGAGGTCCTGGGCGGTTTTGAAATTTTCCTTGGTATCCGGTTTATCGCCGTTGACGATAAGATAACTGCCGGATTCTCTGACAAATCCCCCGTCCCAGCTCCCGATCCAGATACGCAGGGACTGATCCGGTTTGACGGCGTTGCCGGTAATGTAACGGTAGGCGCCCACTTTGATATGCTGAGGCTGTGTGGTGAATTCTTTACCATCTATCGTCACGCTGAGCATGTGGTCTTTCTGGATCTGCGCCTGAAGAAGGCTTAAAGGGGTAATTATCAAAAGGAGGAATATAATATTTTTCATGGTTTCATGGTATTGAAAGCCAAAGTTATAAGGCTTTGAAACATTATGGCAAGGATTGCTGGTTAAAATTCAGGATATGCCGGATGCAGGCCGTCGTCAGTGGGTATCCGGCGATGCGGGATCACGACGCTATCCTTACTTTACCCGCCGGCACAACCGCTCTGAAGATTCAGAACTGGTATTAGGCAGCCACATTCCGGGTTGCAATGGTTTCTCTCTATCTTTGCCCCATGTTAGCAACCGCTGAAACGAACCTGACAATGGCCACCGCCCTGGGCCTCACCCCTGAAGAATTTGAAAAGATCCAACAAATCCTCGGCAGGCTGCCAAACTATACCGAACTCAGTATTTATTCGGTGATGTGGTCCGAACATTGCAGTTATAAAAATTCGATCAAATACCTAAAGACCTTGCCCCGCGAAGGCAAATCCCTGCTGGTCAGTGCCGGAGAAGAAAACGCGGGCCTGGTGGACATCGGCGATGGCCTGGCCTGCGCTTTTAAGATCGAATCGCACAATCATCCGTCAGCGATTGAACCCTACCAGGGTGCTGCGACCGGGGTTGGGGGCATTCACCGGGATATTTTTACCATGGGGGCCCGGCCGATTGCCGCCCTGAATTCATTGAGGTTCGGCCTGCCGGACACGTCCCATATGAAAAACCTGGTCCGCGGCGTGGTAAAAGGCATTGGTAATTACGGCAATTGTTTCGGCGTTCCCACCGTAGGAGGCGAAACCTATTTTATGGATTGTTACCAGCAAAACATTTTGGTGAACGCGATGTCTGCCGGAATCGTAAAAGTGGGCGAAACCATATCGGCCACGGCCCATGGGGCGGGCAATCCCGTGTTCATTGTGGGTTCGGCGACCGGCAAGGATGGGATTCATGGGGCCACTTTTGCCTCCGCGGACCTGTCCGAGGACAGCGCGGAAGACCTTCCTTCGGTGCAGGTAGGCGACCCTTTCCAGGAAAAACTCCTGCTGGAGGCCTCCCTCGAGGTCATCCGGTCGGGTTGCATCATTGGTATGCAGGACATGGGCGCCGCCGGCATCACTTGTTCGACATCCGAAATGTCGGCCAAAGGCAATTCCGGCATGGTCATCCACCTGGATAAAGTGCCCTTACGGCAAACGGATATGCAACCCTATGAGATCCTGCTTTCCGAAAGCCAGGAAAGGATGCTGGTGGTTTGCCGGAAAGGGGAGGAAAAAAGACTGATGGAAATATTCGAAAAATGGGACCTCGAATGTGCAGAGATTGGCAGGGTGACCGATAGCCCTTACCTGGAGTATTATTTTCACGGGGAAGAGGTCGCCCGGGTACCCGCCCACAGCCTGGTCCTGGGCGGGGGGGCCCCTGTTTATGACCGATCTTTCAAGGCACCCGGTTATCTCGAAAAAATTGCAGGCTTCGACCCCCGCCAGGTGCCCCAGCCCGACCACCTGGGAGAAGCAGCCAGCATCCTCCTGGGCTCACTGAATATCGCGTCCAAAAAATGGATTTACCGTCAATATGATTCCACGGTAAGGACTGGCTCAATGAATACGGTGGAACCTTCGGATGCAGCCCTCGTTTGGATCAGAGGTACGGACAAGGCCCTGGCCCTCACCGTGGACTGCAACAGCGCCTACGTTTTTGCCAATCCAAATACAGGCACCCAGATCGCCGTGGCTGAGGCGGCCCGGAATATTGTATGTTCCGGCGGCACTCCCCTTGCCATCACCAATTGTCTCAATTTCGGAAATCCCTATGACCTGGAAGTCTACTGGCAATTTGTTGAAGCCATAAAAGGGATGGGTATTGCCTGCCGGGCTTTTGAGACACCGGTCACCGGAGGGAATGTCAGTTTTTACAATCAATCACAGGTGGGTGACCAAACGATTCCGGTTTATCCTACTCCGACCATCGGAATGCTTGGACTGCTGCAGGCAGATCAAAAAACGAACCTGTCTTTCCCTTATGCGGGCCTGGAGGTTTACCTGGTAGGCCCAGTAACCGATGACCTCGGTTCCAGTGAATACCTCAGGCAAATTCACGGTATTCAGTATTCTCCGGCTCCCTGGTTTGACCTTTCCATGGAGCTCCAGGTGCAAAAGGCGGTCAGCAAGCTGATCAAAAATAAATTCATCCTCTCTGCCCATGATGTGAGTGAAGGCGGTCTTCTGGTTTGTTTGTTTGAAGCTTGTCTGGGGGGCAACCTGGGTTTTGACCTGGTCAGCATGCCCGGCATCCGCAAAGACAGTTTTCTTTTCGGGGAAGGCCAGTCCAGGATCGTTATCGGCGTGGACCCTATCCGCGAGGATGATGTAGTACAAGCCCTCGCTGGTGACCTTATTCCTTATATCAAATTGGGAAGGACCCGGCAGGACGGTATTTTTACCCTCGACAATGAACCCTTCGGATCGGTGACGGACTGGAATAAGCAGTATGCATCCAGCCTGGAACACCTGATGGAAAGCCAGGAGCAACCGTCTTGAAACTGAGTGGGAAAATGTTTAATTTTGCATTAAATTTTTTAATAATATGATCAAACGATTTATCTATATTTTATTGGGTGCCGGATTGCTGATCTCTGGCCTGAATTGCGCAGGGACCGGTTCCAAAGGCCTGACCATTAAAGGAAGATTTTCGGACGCCTCAAATCTGCGGATCTTTTTTGACCAACTTCCGATCGTTACCCAGAAGGTGGAAGTGGTCGCCCAGTCGGATATTGGATCAAACGGTAAATTTTCCTTGAGCACGGATGTCCCGATGGAAGCCGGCATATACCGGATCCGGGTGGGAAGCCGTAACCTGACCCTTATCCTGGACGGCAGTGAAAGAGTGATTGAAATCAACGGAACCCTGAACGATATGGACAACGGGAGTTGTTCTATCAAAGGCTCTGACGAATCCATCAAAGCCAATGAACTGGCCGGCAAATTATTCCGGAGAGAAATCGGTATGAATGACCTTAAAAAGGCGGTGGCTGCCACCGATAACCCGCTGACTTCCCTGTTCTTCGTCCTGGGTACCATCAATGAGACCAGGGAAGACATCGATTTGCTCAAAAACATTGTCGCTAAGTTGAGGGAAAAGTATCCGAAAAGCGCCTATACTACCGACCTGGACAACATCGCCACCACCCTGGAAAAAAACCTGATGGCCAAAGAATCCGCAATGCTGATCAAGGAAGGAGCGGAAGCCCCCAACATTGCCCTGCCCAACCCGGAAGGAAAAGTGATCGAATTAAATTCCCTTCGCGGGAAAGTGGTATTGCTCGATTTCTGGGCCAGTTGGTGCGGACCCTGCCGCCGGGAAAATCCCAACGTGGTAAACGTTTACAACAAATACAAAGACCAGGGCTTTACGGTTTACAGCGTCTCTCTCGACCGGCCGGGAGGCATGGAAAACTGGAAACAAGCCATTGCTGCTGACAAACTCAGTTGGCCGAACCATGTGAGCGATCTTCAGTTCTGGAACAGCGCTGCCGGAAGATTGTACGGAGTCGATGCGATCCCCAGGGCTTATTTGCTGGATCGGGAAGGCCGGATCGCAGGCGTCAACCTGCGCGGCCCCGCCCTTGAGCCCGCAGTAAAAAAACTGCTTTAAAGAAAACATTCACCCTACTCCCGGCAAAGGGCAATTCAGGCAATGGGTTGCCCTTTGTCATTTCTGGTATGCAACTGCCTTTGCCATTCCGCCAATATGATTCCGGTGGCCATCGCGGCATTGAGGGATTCAGGGAGCGCCTGATAAGCCGGGATCCGGACAGTACAGGTCAACCGGGTTCTTACCTGTTTGGAAATGCCCTGGCCTTCGCTCCCGATGACCAAAAGACCCGAATCCGGCAAGAAATTCTGATACAATGATTCTCCTTCCAGGGCCGCTCCGATCACCGGATAATGATCGTCCAGGGATAAGGCGGATATGGCGCCGCACCAGTATTTCACCCTGCAAAAACTGCCCATGGATGCCTGGATCACCTTCGGATGGACGATATCGGCACAGCCTTCACTGAATCCAATGCTCCGGACCGCAAACCATTCAGCGGTACGCAGAATGGTGCCCAGGTTGCCCGGATCCTGAACCTGGTCAAGGTAAAGGTGGATTCCGGTTTCAAAATAGGACCCTTCCGGGACCATGGGAGGAGGGATGCTCCCGGTCATCAGGATCTCCGGATGGGTATCCAGGTTGGAAATCCGGCTCATCTCCCGGTCCGTCACCTCAATCACCTTTTCTTTGAAAGGCATCAACAAGGTGGAATTCGGGTCGTCGGGCGCCCGGGATATAAAAATTTGCTGAACCTCTTTGAACCCGGATCGCAGAATATCAAACACTGTTTTCGCGCCTTCTGCCAGGAAAAGATTATACTTGTATCGATACTTTTTATGGGAAAGGGAACGTATTATTTTTGCATGGTTTTCTGAAAGCATTTAAATCAAAAATAAAAGTTATCCGTATCGCGGGGCAAAATCGGTGTTTTTTTTTACTGATTCTGTATGTATTCATCCAGTCCTCCTGCGCCATCAACAAATTTATCCCGGAAGGGAAAGTACTCCTGACCAAAAACAGGGTAAAACTGGAGGATTCCGAACTCACCCGGAAAAAAGCCGACCGCAACCGGATCAAATATGTCATCTCCAGCCCGGAATATGGCCTTGGTAAAAGTTACCTTTATTTTTATTTCAAACACAGCGATCCCGGGGATACCACCTGGTGGGACCGTTTGTTTATCAATAAACTCTCCGAAAGGCCGCAATGGCTCGACACGACCCAGATCGTTCAAAACCAGTCCGACCTGATCAAACACCTCAACGCGGCCGGGTATTACCAGGGATCGGTACTCTATGAGGTAGCCCAACGAAACAAAAAAGCAAGCGTCACCTACACGGTTTCCCCGGGCAGGGCGCTTAAAGTCAAATCCATGGCCTACACCTGCACTAATCGGCATATCCAGGGTCTGCTCGACTCCCTGAAGCCCCTGCTCCGCATGCAGCCCGGTCTTCCCCTGGACGAACAATTGCTCTACCTGGACCAGGGCAGGATCATCCATACGCTTCAGGATGCCGGTTATTTCCAGTTGGGAAAGGCGAATTTCGATTATTTTTTTTCCGACTCCACCAATCAATCAATTGACCTGAAATGCACCATCCTCAGTGCGGAGACGCAGGAGGGATTTGAACCTTTCCGGATCGGAAAGATCAAGGTGTTTTCCTTTGACCGGCTGTCCAATCCGGCATACCGGACGGATACGACGATCAACCTCATCCAGTATTACGAAAGCGACCAGGCCATGGCGCTCAGGCCAAATATTCTGGAGAAATACCTCAAATTCCGTGGGGATGAGCTCTACAATCTCAGCGCCTTGCAACAAACCCGCAACACCCTTCAAAACCTGGGTATATACCGGAATATCAGCATCCTCCCGGAACGGGCCGGCGACCATGTGCTGGATATCAGCCTTCACCTGCCGCCGGTAAAAAAACAGTTTTTCCAGGTCGACCTTGAATCCAGTTACGTAACCAACCGCGATCAGGCGGCGGGCAACAAATTGTTTGATTTCCGGGTGGCCCTGCAATACCGGCACCGCAATCTGTTTAAGGGAGCGGAACAGTTTACCGTCTCCATCATCCCCAATATCGGTCTGCAGGCCATTTCTAAAAAAATCCTGGTGCCCTGGGGCCTCAACACCCAGGCCAGCCTGACCGTGCCCCGTTTTTGGGAAATTGGGTTTGTACGGTTTGCCAACCAGATCGGGCTGATGTCCGACCGTTTTTACGAAAACATCAAAACAACCACCAGGACCAGAATATCCATTGGTAATATCTACGATCTGTTTTACAATTTCTACAGCGGCCGGAACGAACAATCCGTCCAGCGGGAAACCAAAGCCAGTTTTGGGTATGAATTCTCCAAAGACAACCGCATCTTTTACCGCTTCAATCCCATCGGTTTTGATTATCTCAATTATGACCTCTCCCCCGGGTTCGACAGCCTGGCCCCTCAATTCCTCCGTAAAAGTTTTGAGGACCGGCTCCTGACCGGAATCTTCATCAAGGAAATAACCGCCGATATCAACAACCAGTACTCCAATAACAACGCCTCCCGGATCCTCATCAGCCTGGAAACCTCAGGCCTGGAAGCCGGCGCGGTCAACCTGTTTTCCAAAAAACAATTATTACCAAAGATCTCCCGGTTTGTGCGCACGGAACTGGATGCGAGATATACCTGGAGGCTGTCCCGGACGAATGACCTAGGCCTGCGGCTTGCCACCGGCCTTGCCCTTCCTTTTGGCAGGGAGGACAATGCCATTCCTTTTGTCAGGCAGTTCTATGTCGGCGGGCCCAACAGCATCCGGGGGTGGGCAATCCGCGAAATCGGTCCCGGCATTGTAAAAAATGAACAGGCCAGCAATAACCGTTTCAGTTTTTACCAGACCGGCAATTTCAAACTGGAATTCGGATCGGAGTACCGCTTTGACATTTTCTCCATTCTTAAAGGTGCGATCCTGTTTGACGGGGGCAATGTCTGGATATTAAAAAAAGATCCTCTTCTGCCGGGTGGCGAACTCAGTTCAAAATTTTTATCACAATTGTACCTCAGTACCGGAATGGGCTTCAGGCTGGATTTTACCTACTTTCTCATCCGGTTTGATTCAGGGGTCAAATTGAGGACTCCCTATCTTCAGGAAAACGGCACCCACCGTCCACCCACTCGCTCTCTTCGGGACCTGCAGTACAACCTTTCCCTGGGTTTACCGTTCTGACCGGTCCGAACGGTATTTACATCCTGTTTTTCACCCCATACCGTGAACAAACCGGGCATTTGGAGGCCTCGTGGGCCCGGGCCGGACAATATTTCCTTCCAAAAAGGATGATCTGAAGGTGCGCTTTGATCCACTTGCTCCGTGGAATCAGGGACTTCAGGTCCTTTTCCGTTTGTTCCACACTGGAACCGTCGCTGAGCCCCCAACGGTAAGCAAGCCTGTGGATATGGGTATCCACGGGAAAGGCAGGGATATTGAAAGCCTGGCACAATACCACGGAGGCCGTCTTGTGTCCGACGCCAGGGAGCGCTTCGAGGGCCGCCATATCCTCCGGTACTTTCCCCTGATATTTCTCCACGAGTATTCTCGAAGTAGCAGCAATGGCCTTGGACTTGGCCGGGCTGAGTCCGCAGGGTTTGATGATCTGTTTGATTTTCTCGACCGGGACTTTCATCATGTCTGCCGGATTGTCGGCCAGGGCAAAAAGTTCAGGAGTGGTTTTGTTTACCCTTTCATCGGTACAGCGGGCAGACAAAAGGACGGCGATCAACAGGGTGTACGGATCCCGGTGGCTCAGCGGCACTTTGACCTCGGGAAAATAATCATCGAGGATTTGCAGGATGGCCTTTGCTTTTTCACTGCGCGTCATAATCGGGCAAGAAATTTTATGGTGTCCACTTCATCCGCATAATCTTCCAGCCGGGGCGATTGGGCTTCTCCGGGCAGGATGGTGGCCAAGCCCGGAATGGGCTGAGCGGAAACAACCACCTGGATTTTATCTTTTACGGCATTCAACTTGCCGGCGACCTGTTCCGGGGAATCGTAGTATTGGTAGTGTAGACAGGCGATCCGGGACACCAGGTCGGGATGCTCGAGCAAAAGCGCTGACCGGCTTTCCAGGAAGGGTATATTATTCATGATAAAGAGGGTCCTGTTGTAATCGAAATTATTGCGGTAGGCATGATGGTCCAGGAGTTCTGAAAACGGTTCCCAGCTTTTCAGCAAGGAAGAAAAATCATAACCGGCAGGTACTAAAAGGCTGGATACATTTCTGCAACCCAGACCATAATAACTGAATACATCCCTGCCGATGGCGGCCAGTATGTCCTGGGATTCCCCACCAAAGATCACGGCTACCCCCACCCTGTTTTTGCGGATGATGTGCGGATAGCGGTCAAAATAATAATGGAAATACCGGGCGGAATTATCGCTGCCGGTCGCAATGACGGCATCCAGGCCTTTAAGACGGTCCGCAATCATAAAATAATCCGCAGCCGCCTGATCTTCCCGGATCAGCAGTTCCCGGATCGCGGGCCATAAGACCTGGTCCTTTTGCGAAAGTTTCACCAGGGAACGATGGCCCGTGATAAAGACGCAAAGCAAATCATGGAATCCCACCAGGGGCAGGTTGCCCGCCATCACGATGCCCACGGTTTTAGGGACCGGTTCATTTAAAGCATAAGATTGAATCCAGGCCGAAAGTTTTTTTTCATCCAGGTAATGATCCGCGATATTGGACAGGGCCAGCCGGATATTCATTTCGTCAAACCATTTGTTTTGCTGAGAGGCTTCCCGGATGGCGTCCCGAAGGCTTTCCGGATATTCCCGCAGCATCCTTCCCAGGGAGGCCATCAACCGGATTCGTTCATTCAGGTCCATGGCCGGTTAATTTTTTTTGACTGGTATATTTTCTCCATTTATTCAGGATCACTTCGAATTCCACCGGAAGTTCGGAATCAAATTGCATCCATTTTCCGGATTCCGGGTGCACAAAGCCCAGCGATTTGGCATGCAGGGCGTGCTGTGGAAAATCCTTGAAGAGATTGTCCACAAATTGTTTGTACTTGGTATGCACGGTACCCTTCACGATGCGGTCCCCTCCGTATCTTTCATCGTGGAAGACGGGATGCCCCAGATATTGCATATGCACCCGGATCTGGTGGGTCCGCCCGGTCTCCAGCCTGCAGCGGATCAGGGACACGTAATACAATTTTTCAACCACCTCATAATGGGTGACCGCGTGTTTTCCCTGATCGCGTTCGGGAAAGGCTGAAAACAACTGCCTGAACCTGGGATGCCGCCCAATGGGGAGGTCCACAGTACCCTTGTCCGGCACCGGTTCGCCCCAAACCAGGGCAAGGTATTCCCTGGAGGAAGTGTGATCATAAAATTGTTTGGCCAGGTGGGACAGGGCATATTCCGTTTTGGCTATAACCAGAAGACCCGAGGTCTCCTTATCGATCCGGTGGACCAGACCCATTCGCTCAAGGTCCTGCGAAGCTTCAGGAGGATCCCGCGGATCAATATTCAGGTGGAAGGCGACCGCATTGAGGAGGGTATGTCTCGGGTTTCCCAATCCGGGGTGGACCACCATCCCTGCCGGCTTATTGACCACGAGCAAAAAGTCATCCTCGTACACCACATCCAGGTCCAGGTCTTCCGGCAGAATATCGATCGCTTCGTGCCTCGGCACAATCACCCGGATGGTTTGAAGCGGGGCAATTTTAAAATTAGGTTTGATGTTTTTGCCGTCAACGGTGATGGCCCCCGCACGGATCCCCTGCTGGATACGGGTTCTCGATACATTTTTTATCCGGTTATTTAAAAAAGAATCGATCCGAAGGGGCGATTGGTTTTTATCCACCTCAATGATCAGCTGATCCTGCAGGTCATCGCTGTCCGTGAGCATCATCGGTTCATCACCCTGGTCTTGCATGGCTGCAAAAATACGCCCGCACAGGGAGCCCGCCCGGCTTCCCGGAATAAATAATCTTCAAGGGCTTATGGGCAATCTTCCCCTTTGACCCAGTTCAATGATTTCGGGCTGCAGGAGCCGGTCTTCCTTTATCTCAAACCTCATGACCGTCCGGACCAGGTGAAATCCTTCATGTCCGCAGGCGCCCGGATTGATATGGTAATGTCCGAGCCGCTGATCCTTCATCACTTTCAGGATGTGGGAATGCCCGCAAAGGAGGAGATCACAAGGCTCCGAAGAAAGTGCCTTCAGTATTTTTGAGCTGTATTTTCCGGGATAACCCGCAATATGCGTCATAAAAATCCGGAATCCACCCACCTTCCAGCGCAACACTTCCGGAAACTGGTGGCGGATGGCGGGCGCATCGATGTTTCCGTACACCCCCTTCAATGGCTTGAATTCACGGAGACGGTCGATCACCTCCTGTGAACCAAAATCGCCGGCATGCCAGATTTCATCACAATGCTCGAAAACAGTAAGTATGTGCGGGTCGAGAAACGAATGCGTATCGGAAAGCAGGCCGATTTTCATATACAGGCCAAATTTATCCAGATCAAGGTTTAACCGGATATTTTCCCCTGGTATTGGGCATCAAAAACGGGCAGCCGGCCAAAAATGCCTCATTCCAAAACCACCATTTTCTTAACCAATACCTGATCCCCAAAGGCCAGTCTGTAATACAGGACCCCGCTTGCGGGCAAGTCCGCTTTCTCAACCCTGATTTGGTGATAACCTTTGCCAAAATCACCACGGATCGCTTTCAGGGTTTTACCTGAAATGTCGGTGATGGTCAGCACTGCTGAGCCGGCCTGTGGAAGTTCCAGGCCAATCAGGGTATAAAGTTTAAAAGGATTCGGGGTATTCTGGTGCAGGACCATTTTGGACGTGACCTGCTTACTGCCGGTAAACATAAGCCGGACGGCCTTGGTTTCATCGGTGCTGGAATAGGCTTCGGCCGGGGTCAGTTTAGAATGAATGGACAGCACTTCCGACAAGCGCACCTTCTTTTTGGCTTTGAGGCGGATCGTGAACAAGGTTTCGTCCTTTTGCAAGGATAAAACAGGTTCGGTATTCCAACTGGTGCTTATCCAGCCCTGGTCCAGGTGATTGAACCCGAAATTGGAAGGATCCAGCCGGAGACTTCCGCTCTGGTATCCATCAAATTCCAGCGCCTGCGGGTCCAATCCAAATGTAAACTGATAACCCAGCAGTAAACTGCCGATGGCATTCCTGAAGGGTACTTCATAGCTTTGCCCCGGTTCCAGGACCAGGTCATCCACGGCCAGGACCCATTCCTTTTCATTGTTCCTGGATTCGGTGCCCAATAAATTGTGGGCGGTCACCGACTGGTTGACATCTCCTATTTTGATGCCGACAAAATCGTGCTGGAAACCCGATTGGAGCAAGCCTTTCATTTCAATGATTTCCCGGATCGCATAAGGATAACGGTTGTCGGTACTGGATTTCTCGGCGAAACGCCAGGAGGGGTTGGCCGGCAGTTTATCATATATGCCCAGGATGAGTTTGCGTAATTCCACAAGGTCTATGACATTGACTTCCGACGAATGGTCGATGTCGGCGGCAATCAGCTTGTACATGGATTGGAGTGGTTTGACCCCCAGGACGTGTTGCTGGATGATCACCAGGTCCAGGGTGGACACCCCATTCATCCAATCCCCGGTCCGCGCGGGAACCACCTGGTAATTTTTATTAAACTGAAGCCCTTCGAAGGCATATCTTCCATCGTTCCCGGTGATCATCTGGAAGGGCAGGCCGCTGGGGGACTTGAGCTCCACCTGAACATCCTGAACCGGTTCCGCATTTTCCGTTTTAACATTTCCCCCCAGGCCAAGGAGGGAAGCCACGGAACAGACCCTGGGATTGCTGTGGTCCTGGATTTCCACATAGGTGGTGCAATAATCCCCGTTGCCCGCTTCATCAACCACCCAGATGCAAAGCAACTGGAAACCCAATTCCTTGCAGGTAAACGTTTTACTGGGTTCACCCGGTCCGGTACAATCCTCATTGCCAAAATAAAATTTCAGATTTTCTTTGGCCGTGCAATTGTCGAAACTGCCCGCGTTAAAGTCACTGGCCCAGAGCGTGATTTCTCCGGTCCGCGGCATCACGACGGTGGATATCCCGTTGAAACAATAAGGGGTAGGCTGTTTGCAATCCTTGACTGTCAGATTGATCACGCAGGTATCGTAATTGCCGCAATGGTCCGTTGCATAAACCGTAAGCCGGTATTGGCCGCTGGCCAGCTCTTCACTGAAATTTTTTACATTCGGGATGCTCCTTTTCTCAATAGTCCCATCGCCTCCTGCATCCAGTTCCCATTTGTAGCCGATCTGGCCGGATGGGGTACAATTGTCCGTAGCGGAGAAGCTGAAACTGAATCTTTCCTTGCACCCGTCGACATAAGTGCAGAGCAGGCTGTCTTTGCAGGTCAGTACCGGGGCTAACTCGTCCACCACTTTAATGATCTGGGTGTAGACCATATACCCATCCCCGTCGTCTTTGAGGTTCCGGATCACGCATGCGCGGTTATTTTTATCCGCTACGAGGCTGTCGTTTACGATAATATCCGGTGCGCGTTCCTTTTGCAAGGGATCGTATTTACACCAGTCGATGAGCGTCCACTTCCGCACGATTTTATAACAACCGTCCACCACGATATCATAGCGGGTGTCTTCATAGTTGACCCCGACCAACTCACATTCGTCATCCATGATCATCACCTGCCCTGTGATTTGATCCAGCCCGGGATAAAGGCTCGCGGAATCCATGCAGGAAATCACGACATCGGGGGGAAACAGAACTTCGAAGTCTGAGCGGTGGACGGCATTGATCTTCTGATCACAGATGGTTTTATTGCCGCAGCGGTCCGTTACCGTCCAGGTCCTTTTGAGCCATCCGGCGCCGCATGGGTCGAGGTATTCGGTATCTTCGATTTTCACCGCGGTGTCCAGCTGGCAATTGTCCCAGATATAAAAAGCATTGGAACCCGCCGGCTCCGCCGGTTTTCCGCCGTTCTTGAAGATGGCTTTGGAAAAGAAGGATTTATAGTCGGTTTTACGGCCGGTATCCAGGCTGTCCAGGCACAACCATTGTTTGCAATAAACGGGTTTCCAGGTGTTGTACGGCTCTTCGCAATCCGCCGGGGAAGGGCCATGATCGTCATGATTATACACCAAAATGGGTCCGCCGTAATATCCGAATGGTTTACCCGTGGGATCGGTGGCATCGGAAAGGTCCCCATCCCCTTCTTTGCGGCATTCAATGGCATAAGGCCATTTCCCTTTTTCCTTCCCGTCACTGCAGCTCCAGTATTTGGCCTGGGCATAGGTATAGTTACCGGACTGCCCGTCGCAATAAACCGTGAGGTCTTTCGGTTTTTCACAGACCGGCGGGGTTTTGTCCGCAACCGCGACGCGGACCATACAATCGTGATACAGGTTTTTCGAACAGGTATTGCCCGGTTCAAAAACCGTGAGGGCTTTCATTTTATTCACATAATCGGGTGTAAAGTCCAGTTCCAGGCAATTTTTGCTCAGATAAAAGATATGCCGGAAATGCCGGAAATCTTCAAATTCAATGGAGCCTGGAAATCCTTCTTTTTTGTCGTGATCCCTGATTTTGAGGTGAGTCAGCCAGGCGTACAGCGAATCCCCGCAAAAAACCGGTGGGGCCCAATCGCAATTCCTGGGCGTGAGGTCTTTGAACCATTTGTCGTGCTTGTCAAACCAGTTGAAGTTAAATTCTGCCCTGAACAGGTGGCTGGTATTGTAACAAAACCAATCGTGAGGGGAACAGGGAAAGGTGTGCGGGTCGTACAGGGGTATGCCGCAGGCTTCATACACCCGGAGCACGAGTTGCACATTCCCGCATTCAGTGAGATCGACGTAATCATTGAATACATAACAGTTGATCCAGTTTTCGATATACGCATCATAAAAGGCCTTCTTGCCCCAGTATTCATTTCTTCCGCAGACCGTTTCAATTTTAGAGATGGCCTGGGCCCGGGTGCTTTCGACCTGACTCATTGGGGCCACGGCAAAATGAAGGAGGTTGCAGCAATTGTCCCTGCTGCCGTTGTCCAGGTCCTTCGCATAAACCCTGGCCCAGCAAGTGGCCGGGTCCACGGTGACCTGGGCGCTTTCATCGCACAATGGGGTTGGGGGGCTGAGATCGGAGATACAGGCTTCGAGCAGGGTTTCGGTCTTATTGAGGCAGGGGTCCGTCAGAGCGAGCCTGATTTCAAAACACCGTTTGCCGTTAATCCCTCCCCTTGCCGTCAAATTAAGACTGGCGGGCAAGGTACCGTTCAATACTATTTTTTTGCCTTTGTCGCCATCGGCATATTCCAGGTAATAGGTTTGGAGGACGGGGTCACAATCTTCAGCTTGTAAGGCTTCCAGCGGTATTGGAACGAAGCAATCATGCGCCTTTACACTGCTGTAATAGCGGGTCCTGCCCCCGGTGATGACCGGTGCCTCCTGGTCCTCAATTTTGATGTATTGCACACATACTGTATCCCGCTGAGCACACCAGTCCGCTATTTTCCATTCCCTCCTGATCTTAAAACCGCTGCCGCAGACCGGTACGATATGGTCTTTATATCCCAGGCTGATCTTGCAAAGGCCTCCCCTATGGCTGCCTTCGGTGGTCCACATGTTTACACAGGTGTCTAGGGCTACACAGGTATCGCTGGAGGCCAGGCCGCTAAGTCCTGAATGGGCAGGGAAAGGGGTATTCTTGAGAACCGCGACAATGAGAATGTCCCGAATGCCCGGCACAATCATGGAATCCCGCGGGATGCAGGTCCTGGTATTGCTGCCGAAAGTATCTCTTTCCTGAAGTTGAAGCAGGAATTCGGGGCTTGGATAGAAGGGATGACCGGGGTCTGGAGAAAATTGGATCAGTTCAGGGCCGCCTCCCGGTTTTTCACAGTTGATGCGGCAGTTGAGCTGAAGGTGGTCCGGACATTTGATATGATGTAAACTGTCCTTGCGGATGCGAAGGGTGTCCATACAAAGGGATGAATTGCCCCACTGGTCATAGGTACGGATGGTCCGGAAGACCCGGCCAAGAAACGCCGAATCACAACCGTATTCTACCCAATACAGGGCGCTGATGACCGCCTTACCCACCTGGGAACAATTGTCCTGGACCTTACCCAGGATGTCGTTGAAGCGGGCAAGCTGGAAACAACTGATTTCAATACTTTTACATACCGGTTGCGGAGGAAATTTATCCTCCACCAGGATATAACCCCAGCAGGAATTCCGGTTTACCGTATCCGTAACCCGGTAAATAATGGTGTACCCCAGATGCGTCCGGTCGACCAAGGGAGACGAATACGAATGCGTGCCGTAAGGGTAAGTCAGTGAAACCACCGCGTTCTGGCAACTGTCCGGGTTTTCCAACACATCGTCCGGCACCAGGATCCTTTGACAATTTTCATCCAGGGAAATATTGATCTGGTCATTACAGTTCAGCGGGCAGGCGCTTTGAGCCCGGAGCAGCCCGGTCAGGAAAAAAATTAAAATCAAAACCGGAAAAACCCTGGCTAAGTTATTAGCTGCGATGATCCTTGTCTGATATCTCCTTGCCGGAATTGAAGTGTACATGTACGGATTGGGATTACAGGTTATTTAAAATTTGGCTTACCTTCCGAATCCTTGGCAGCAAGAAATGTTCCATAAATTATAAAAATTTATAATATGATAATATTTTATAAAATATAAACTATTGATTTTCTTTATTTAATAAAGTTTTTTATCATATTAAACTTTTTTTTAATTTGTTTCCTTTTTATGGCAAAATCCACCTTCCACAATACCCGGGTAGGGAAAAGGATCCTGAAGCTCAGCAACCTGGAAAAAGCCATCTACAAACAGGAAGGCATCCTTAAGGCGGAAGTCATCCAATATTACCTCCAGGTGGCCCCGACCCTGCTCAAATACATCCGGGGGAGGCCACTGAGCCTGATCCGCTATCCGGATGGCATCGAAGGGGAAGCGTTTTACCAGAAAAACAGGCCGGACTGGACACCGGAATGGATCGACAGTATTGAATTGGGCAAGGAGAAGAAAAACTACCTTCTTGCCGAAGAAGAAGCCACCCTGGTATGGATCGCAAACCTGGCCGGATTGGAACTTCACATGGCCACCTGCAAGAAACCGGAATACAATAAGCCGGACCTCCTGGTTTTCGATCTGGACCCCCCGGAAGAGGGATGGTGGGATAAAACCAAAGGAATAGCCCTGGCACTCAGGCAATTTCTATCGCGGTATGATTATACCGCATTTGTAAAGACCAGCGGCAACAAGGGCCTGCATCTCTTTGTTCCCATAGAACCCGATCATCCTTATGAAGTGGTCATCGAGGTGCTTAAAAACCTCACCCGGGAATTTGCTGCCCTCCACCCTGATTTATGCACTCTCAACATCCGAAAGAACCAGAGAACGGATAAGCTGTTTATCGATATCCAGCGAAACCACGCCTCACAGACCATCATAGCTCCTTATTCACTCAGGGGTAAGCCGGGAGCGCCGGTATCCATGCCCGTGGATTGGAACGCCCTGGACCAACTTGAAAGTGCAAAAGCCTGGTCCATCCACAATGCCATGGAACAAATCTCCAGGCATGGGGATGCCTGGGATGGATTTTACAGCCTTGCCGTGAAGCTGCATCCTTTCCGGCCGGTCCAGGCTAAGCCCAGGGCCCATAACCCGGAAGGTTCAAAACACAAGAGCCCCGAGCAGCTCGCCAGGTACAAACAAAAAAGGGACTTTGCCAAAAGCCCCGAACCGGCTGTATCGGATGCTGATGAATACACCTCCCCAAACGCCTTTGTCATCCACCGCCACCATGCCTCCCGGCTGCACTATGACCTGCGGCTGCAATTGGATGGGGTCCTCCGGTGTTGGGCCGTTCCCAGAGGCATGCCGGATCAGCCGGGCATCAAACGCATGGCGGTGGAAACCGAACCACATCCCGTGCAATATCTGACCTTCGAAGGGATCATACCCAAAGGAGAATACGGCGGAGGGGCCATGTGGATTTTTGCCCGCGGCCGGTTTGAGATCACCAAACAGAAAAAAGATGGATTTTATTTTCGCCTCTACAGCCCGGAACTTGAAGGAGAATTCAGAATGCACAACCTTAAGGAAAAGGAATGGCTGCTGGAGCGGGTAGATCGTGCACAATGGGACCGGAATACTTATATCCCCCCGATGCTGGCCAGTGCTGCACAAGATCTGCCGGTCGCAGAGCACCAATTTCAGTATGAAATAAAATGGGATGGAATCCGGGTCGGCTTGCAGATCCAGGAAGACGGGCTTAAAATATTCTCGCGTTCGGGACGGGATATCACCGCACAATTCCCTGAAATCAGTCAGGCAAGGGAGCATCTCAATGCGAATGTAGCCGTACTGGATGCAGAAATCGTTTGCCTCGACGGCCAGGGCAAGCCGGTGTTCAAGGATGTGATTTCAAGAATGCACGCCGGTCAAATGGCGATCGAAGCCCTACGCAAACAAAAACCAGCATGCTGCTATCTCTTTGATGTCATGTACCTCGATGGCCGGCCCCTGCTCAAAGAACCCTTGCTGCGGCGCCAGGAATGGCTCAAGGACATTCTCAAGGTAAAAAACACTTACCGGATCAGTGACGTATTTGCGGACGGGCGTCAATTAAAAATGGCAGCGGAGCGGCTGGGGCTGGAGGGCATCATGGCTAAAAAAAAGGACAGTCTCTATACTCCCGGAAGGCGAAGCACGGACTGGATCAAGATCAAATTCAGGAATACCATGGATTGTTATATTGTCGGGTTTACGGCCGGAAAAGGAGACCGGGAACCCTTATTCGGCGCCCTTCAACTCCTATCCAGGAACGAAGACGGAAGCTGGGTTTACCGGGGACGCGTAGGCACCGGATTTGATTCAGCCCTGATGAAAACGATTCGAAAAGAGATCCTGGAACCCTCCAGGGTCCACAAAAAACCGGTTGGCCTGACGATGGAGGAGGAAAAAAATACGACCTGGGTAGAGCCGGAACATATCTGTGAAATCCAATACGCTTCCATCACGTCCAACAAGACCCTTCGCGAACCTGTATTTATCCAGCTGAAGCCAGACCTTGAATAAGGATGGAATAATTTTTGCAGATCCGTCGGTTTAACCCGCTTAACTTTGAAAACATGAGGTCAATCTGGAAAGGCCATATCCGCTTTTCGCTGGTCACCATCCCCATCCGTTTATACAATGCGATAGAAACCAGCCAGTCCATCAGTTTCAGGCAGTTGCATAAAAAAGACATGGGCCCTATTGGGTATGATAAGAAATGTAAAACCTGCCTTGAATCCGTCAAAAGCGAGGATATCGTGAAAGGGTATGAATATGCCTCGGACCAGTTTGTGATCATGGAACCGGAGGACCTTCAGAAAGTCCGTCTAAAAAGTACAAAAATAATTGATATTGAGGCCTTTGTAAGCAAAGACGAAGTGCATCCGGCCTTGTTTGACACCCCGTACTTTGCAGGTCCCGATGGCGAAGTAGCCACCAAAGCATACGGCCTGCTCAAGTCTTGTCTCGACCAGACCAACCGCCTGGCGGTGGGCAGGGTGGTCCTGAGGGAAAAGGAAGAGGTGGTCCTGATCGCCCCCAGCGGCCCGGGCCTGATGATGTATATGTTGCGCTATCCGCACGAACTGAGGAGCATTGAAAACATACCCCAACTGGACCTTCATGCCAAAATCGATGAAGCCCAGCTAAAACTGGCCAATGTCCTCGTGGAAACCATGACCAAATCCTTTTCCCAACTGGAATTGAAAGACCGTTATTATGAGTCCCTCATGGAAATAATCCAGGCAAAAATTGCCGGCAAGGAAATTGTTTCAGTAAAAGAAGAAGAGGCCCCGGTCATCGACATCATGACAGCGCTCAAAGAAAGCATCAGCCAGGCCAAGTCCGAAATTAAACCCATGGTGAAGGCCACCGGAACGGCAGGAAAACAAGCGGCTAAGACAAGCAAAAAGAAATCCGCCTGATCCAGGGGAGCTTGAAAACCATTTCCGGTTTCCCCAGCCCTGTGATGAGGGTCAATTCAGACCATTCCATCATTCCCAAATCGCCTATCTTTACCATCCATGGCGAAAGTGATCCCCTATCAGGCGAAGCGGTTTCAGCCCATAGATTTCAAGCGGGCGGATGACCACGCGGGTAATCCGGGCCAAGAGGGCCAGCTTGATTTGTTTTCCCAAGTCCAGCCTCTTCAGCTCCCCCTCGCCGAAAATACATTCGAACTCGCGCTGAAACTTGACCTGCGCAACGACCCTTCTGCCGAACAATACTACCTGAAATCCATTGAGAAAAAGGAGCATATTGCCCATTCCTATTGCAACCTGGGCGTGATCGCCGCCCACCGCCAGAAAATGGCCCAGGCCATTGATTATTTCAGCAGGGCCCTAGTGGAAGAACCCCGTCATTGTGAATCACATTTTAACCTGGCCAATGTATACTTCGTGGCCGGCAATACGGGACTCGCGGTGCTTCATTACGAAGTGGTCACCCTTATTGACCCTGAATTTGCCGATGTCTACTACAACCTGGGCCTCGCCTTCCTCGAGATGGAAGAACTCAAATCCGCCAAAGACTGCTTTCAGAAATTCAAGAAGCTGTACCCAGGCCACGAATCCGACAGCGTAAACGTCCTTCTGAAATCGTTGTCCAGCCTGGTTTAGCCTGCCGGCTTCAAACTTTCAGCATCTATCCTTTTTTCATTAAATTGGGCGCACCAAACTGCGCCACATATGTCTTCCCAGGATATTGAACTTATTTTATCCCGACAACTGTCGGAATACCTGGCCGTACCCATGGCCCTGATAGACCATGATGGTAAAATGGTTTATTATAATGAAGCCGCCGGATTCATCCTGGGTAAACATTTTGATGAAGACGGGGAAATTGACCTTCGGGATTGGGGCGGTCGGTTCTTCAACCACGAGGGTTTCACGGAAAGCACGGATTTACATGAAATTCCCTTCTTTAAAGTATTAAGCGTACGCCACCTCGTCCAGGGGGAATACTATATGAGAAATTTCGAGGAGATCAATCAGAAACTCATGATCGTATGCGTCCCCCTCGTCGGCCTTTCCCAGAGGGAATTGGGAGCGCTTATTTTTATAAACCTCGTCAACAGGCTATGAGGCTGCGATTCTGGGGAACCCGAGGCTCGCTGCCCACCTTCAACAGCGATACCCAGGTATACGGCGGCAATACCAGTTGCCTGTCCGTGGAAAACGAAGGGGAGTTGATCATTCTGGACGCCGGCTCGGGAATCAAACCCCTTGCCGACAGCGAACTGGTAAAATCCATCCGGGAATTCCATATCCTGATCACCCATATGCATTTTGACCATATCCAGGGATTGGGATTTTTCACCCCCTTTTTCAACAGCGAATGCCGGGTTAATATTTATGGGCCTGCATCCAATTCCGAAGAACTCTTCAAAATACTGACCAAATACCTCTCCCCTCCTCTTTTCCCTGTGCGGATAAGGGATTTTAAGGCAGATCTCCAGTTCCACGCCCTGCCCAGGCGAAGTCTTCGAACCAGCCACTTGTCGATCAACGCGTCCTTTGTCTGTCATCCCGGGCCAACCCTTGGGTTCCGGATAAGCGATGACACTCATAGCTTTTGTTATATTCCCGATCATGAAGTCGCCCTGGGTGTCCCGGCCTTCCCGAAATCCGCCGAATGGACATCGGGATATGAGCTCGCTGCAGGTTGTGATGTGCTCATCCACGATGCCCAGTATGATACGGAGCAATACCCGGCTAAAACGGGATGGGGACACAGCACCTACGACCAGGCCATAAAGTTTGCCGAGTTGTGCAAGGTCCGGCAATTATATCTTTTCCATCATGACCCCATGCATTCCGACCTCAAACTTGAAGAAATGCTGGCCAGGCATAAGGACGAAGCAAGGAATACAACCGTCAGCCTGGCGCGAGAGGGCGACTGCATCGATCTTCCTGTTTAAGGCTTGATTTCAGGGGGGCGGATGGCCGTCTTTCCCTTGTAACGAACCAATTCCCTAGAGGAGTAATATTCAAACATCTTCTGCTGTTCGTCCGGGGAAAGCGTTGGAGAGTCGTCATAAAAGCCTTTCAGTTTGCGCTGCCTGTAACCTTCGTAAAGGCTGACGGCGCAGGCCACTGAAATATTAAGGCTTTGTACCATTCCTACCTGGGGAATCACAAAATTTCCGTCGACCAGGGCGGCGGCTTCATCGCTCACTCCAAGATGTTCATTGCCGAACAATAAAGCCACCTTCCGGCTGAGGTCCAGTTCAAACAGGCTTTTACTCCCCTCCACAATCCGGGTGGCCCAAATCTGTTCATAGCCTTTGTCCCGAAGGGTATCCACTGCGGTTTTTATGGCATCAAACTCATAGACATCCACCCATTTGCGCGCTCCGGATGAGGCCCTTTTCCCCAGCACAAACCGGTCTTTTTCCCGTTGGTCGGAATAAACCAGGAATACCTCCCGGATGCCCACCGCGTCGCAGGTGCGCAGGACCGCCCCGATATTGTGAGGGTCCCGGACATTTTCGAGGATCACCGTGAAATGGGACTGCCGTTTTGCGATCAGGTTGCGGATCTTCTGAGCACGCCTTTCCAGCAGGTGGCCATTCATCGTATAATATTAAACCTGAACTCTTCGAACCGGAGGATATGAAGGGCTTTGTTTTCGACACAAATGACATTTCTCAAACGGTCATCCACCGGCTCCTGGGTATTGATCACTTTTTCCAGGCGGAAAGAACTCGCCAGGCCATCATAAGTCTGAAGGTCTTCTTGCAGATGAAATTTGCGCCCGCTACTGGCAAGTCTCTGGACCAGGTATTGAATGGCATCATAACCCTCAAATGCTTCCTTCAGCGGAAAGGTCTGATAACGCCGGAAAAATAACTTTTTGAATTCGTTCACCTTTTCCTGGCTGTAATCGGGATGGGAGGAAGCGCTGATAGTCACTCCCAGTTGTGAAAAAAGGTTAATAAAATCAGTACCGTAATCTTGCCAGGAAGGCATTCCGATCACCGTGACGGGCCGGTTGTTTCTCATCAGGTTGATATGCCGAAGCAGGTTAAAAACCACATTGGGGTCTTCATATTCCGTGACGATATATACTTTCTTGGTGCTGTCCAGGTATTGGTAATCATCCCCAAAACGGAAGTCATCCTTGATCAGGATTTCCCTGAACGGCTTTTGAAGGGGCCCCTTGAATTCAGTCAAAAAGGATTGAAAATAATTCATCAGGGGTTTGAATCTTTCCCTTCCCAAAAGGCAGATTTCTTCGCCATTGAAGTTTTCAAGCAGGTACCGGGTGAGCGCCTCGCAATGTGTCGGGAGCGAAGAACGGAGCAGGATGTAGTTTGGATTGATGTTTTCTATGGTCCTGAATGCGTTCCAGGGCGCCGCTATGGGAATATCCTTCTGCAAAGAAAACCGGGCGGCCTCATTGAGATGGTCCCTCCGGAGTGGGCCGACCAGGAGATCGGCCTGCTGCAGCGCAGCGGATTGGAGAATGGGCTGCATGGCATAAGGATTGGCGTTGACATCCAGCACATCAACCCGGATATTGGGATATTGGATGGCCATATCCTCCATACCCATTTTCATCCCTGCGTAATAGTGAAAAAATTTATCGGACCCCTCGGCGTTCAGGTCTTTATTCAAATCATCGTCGGAGAGGGGAAGCAGCACGGCGATCCGGTAGGCTGATTTGACCGAAGCTTCGTCGGCCCCAACGGTCATTAAATCTTCATCGGTAATCCAGGCTTCGGCAGGCCGTGTCCAATGAACCGTATCGACCCGGGTATTGGAGGGAGTGGCCGGCTCATACCTCCCGCTCCTGGGATTATAAACCTCTTTGGCGATTTCCGCGGGAACGGGTTCTTTGGGCGCTGCCGTGGACTTTTTGGCGGCCGAACAACTGGAAATGAGAGTCCATAGCACCGCGCTGACCAGCAGGAGCAGCTTATTCCCATTCAATGGTGGCCGGCGGTTTGGTGCTGATATCATAAACAACTCTGTTTATCCCTTTTACTTTATTTATTATTTCATTGGACGCTTCGGCCAGAAAATCATAGGGAAGCCTGCTCCATTCTGCCGTCATGCCGTCCATTGAATTCACTGCCCTCAGGGCCAGG
>Ga0116142_10000538_pt1 | contig 50050 bp, 46 predicted proteins | sample AD_UKC033_MetaG_FD_89785 | JGI IMG/M metagenome (GOLD analysis project Ga0116142, IMG submission 89785) | Active sludge microbial communities of municipal wastewater-treating anaerobic digesters from USA - AD_UKC033_MetaG | ecosystem: Engineered > Bioreactor > Anaerobic > Digestate | place: USA... | reverse complement strand
GGATTTACAGGGCATCGAGCCCTGTAAATCTGAGCAAAACAGGCCGAAGCAACTCCTGATATCATCTCTGAAAAAGCAGGAGGCTAAAGTTGAAAACGGTCAACCAAATTCAGGCATGGACAGTTTACCACCCACCAACCACCACCCACCACCCACCAACCACCACCCACCACCCACCAACCACCACCCATGAAGCAAGACTTATTCACAAAACACTGGAACATTTACCAGGAAATTATCGCGCGGAATTATATGCAGCACCGGGAGTTCGGAGAAGAGATCCGGCAAGTGCTCGACCGTCGGTTTCCCGACCAGCCGCTCCGGGTACTGGACCTGGGCTGCGGGGATGCGCGGCAAATGGCCGATCAATTGAAAGGCAGGGCCGTGGAATCTTATACCGGTTTTGACCTTGCCGGCCCCGCCCTGGTTTTGGCCCAAAAGAATATGCAAGGCCTGGCCCAGGAGGTTCAGGTCAGGGAAGGCAAAATGGAAGATTGGATCACTCGAGAAGAAGGAGCATTTCATCTGATCTACAGCAGCTATGCCATCCACCACCTGTCCGACCCTGAAAAAAAAGCCCTCCTGGCGGAGGTCCGAAAAAAGCTTGCCCCTGGTGGTTTATTTATCCTCATCGATACCTACCGCACGGGAGGGGAATCGAGGGAAGAATATTTGGATACCTACCTCAAACAGAATCTGGATCAGTGGGCGACCCTCAGCGCCGAACAAAAAGGCCTGGTCAGGGACCATATTGTGAATTATGATTTTCCGGCTATACTCAGGGATATGATGGAATGGGCCGGTGAGGCGGGTTTCGAGCTTGAAGAAAGTCCGGTGTATGACCGTTTTCACCGGATGATGGTTCTAAGTGAAGGGTTGACTGAGAGTCACCCTATTTCTTAAGAACTAAAAGATATTCCAAATTTTCAAAATTTGGAATATCTCACCACCCTGCAATGATCCTCAACGGCCCCCCGCTGCCTCCTTTTATTTTCATGGGCAAGGCCACGATATAAATTCCTTTCACCGGCAATTGATCCAGGTTGGCCAGGTTTTCAAAACCGGGCAGATTGGCGCCCATCAGGATCTGGTGGGTTTTAAAATCGGTGGACTGGCCATAGTCGAGGCTGGGCGTATCCAAGCCTACCGCCTTGACCTTCCTCTGATCCACCAGCCATTGGGCCGCTTCGGGATGGATGGCGGGGAAGTGCAGTTCTGGAATCGCTTCAGGTCCCTTTTGGGCGGTCCCAAAATACTTTTCACGGTCCGGATAAAATTTTCCGTACCCGGTCCGGAAAAGCACGATCGTATGGTCCGGTATCCGGCCATTTGTTTTTTCCCAATCTTCAATATCCTGGGGCAGTATCCGGTAATCCCGGTCAGCAAGCGCCTTTTGTGAAACGTCCACCACTACGGCTTCGCCTGTCAGGCTGCTGAGGGGTATTAGGTCGGACGTGAGTTTTCCTTCCGCAAAATGGATCGGTGCATCAAGGTGGGTGCCTCCGTGTTCCGGAGTACAGATGGAATAGGAAGCATAATAATATCCCTGGGCCGTGGTTCCTTCGGCATCGGTATGGATCTCAAAATTTTTAAGGTTGTTGGGCCAGTACAGGGTGGTACTGTCGAACGCATGGGTGAGATCGATCCAGCTTAGGTCCGTGAATCCTGGTTTTACCGGTTGCGAGCAGGCAAAAAGAAGGAACAAGAGCCAGGGACAATGTTTTTTCATGGTCAGGTGGATAGTTTTTTAATGAACATTTAAAGGTACGAACTGAAAGGGAGGAAGGGAGGAAGGGGACTTTATTCTTCCGCTCCTTCCAGCAAGAACAGCGATAAGGGGGTCTTCGAAAAATACTTTGAAAAAAAAGGTTTGAAGGGGGGGAATTCCCTGAACGACCTGGAGGGTTTGAATCGTTTGAAACCTTTGATCGGTTCAAATTCGGTGAAAAGGCTCATGGCCCCTTCGATGAATCCTACGGCATCGCCATCGTGGGTGTACAGGATACCTTCTTCGTACCAGCCCAGGTGTTTGCCGTTGAAGCCGTAAATATGCGTTTCGCCGCCCTCCTTATACAGGTAGGCGACCGGTTTTCCGCTCCACATATAGAGGGTCTGCTCCTCGCTCACCTCAAGGAAGGCAATGGCCTTTCCCTTTGAATTAAAAATTGCGATCTCTTCATCCTGGGCATGAACGCCGGATGGGAGATTCAGAAGAAATAAGGCAAGGAAGGATTTGAATGGTGAAAATTTACGAAGCGCAGACCGGATCATTGCAAACAAAGTTCGGTAAATGTCAGAATATACTGACTCCTGACCCCTGACTATTGACTCCTGACCCCTGACTATTGACTCTTGACTCTTGACTCTTGACTCTTGACTATTGTTTATTGCCCAATCCTGCCGATACCCGCCTTTGCCTTTTGATGCAGGCCGGACCGGTAATCTTCCGGATTCATGGCAAGGCATTGTTCATAATAGTGGCGTGCCAGAAAATGGTGATGCAGGGTCTCGTAAATCATTCCGGTGTAAAGGGCCGCGGCGCAGGCATAATAGGAGGGATCTTCCCGGCCCTCCTGGATGACGTTCAGGTAATGGCTGATCGCAGCCGTAAATTTTTTTTGCGCCTGGTAAATCCGGGCAAGCCGGTAGGCGGTTTCCAGCCGGAGTTCTTTTTGATTGATCAGCAGGGCCTGATTTTTTTCAAGCATCGCCTGGGCCCGGTCCAGGTAACCTCCATCATACAGGAGCCGGGCCTGGAGCAGGAGCGGATCCGGCTTCCTTTTCAGGCGGGCTTCGCGGGTGGCTTGTTTGTCTTCTTCCACCGCATTGTTACCCACTTGCCGGACCCTTTCCATATATTGGTAATAACCGGTTTCATTTCCGCGGATCAGTTCAAACCAGGCCAGTTTCTGAAAACATTCTTTGAGATAATGGAGGCCTTTGAATTCACGGCTGAATTTTTTTAAAGGAAGGTCGGCATCGGGGTCCAGCCGGCGCAGTTTGGCCAGGCCCAGCATATAATCGAGGTATTGGAGGGGGAAATATTCCGGTCCCGAAGGTTGTTTTTCCAAAAGGTCTACGGCTTGTTCATTGTAACCGCACTTAATAGCCAGGCTGGCCAGTACAAAGCAGGCGAGGGGGCTTTTTTGCGGATCAATTCCACTCTGCCGGACCATTTGCCAGGCTGCTTCCGGTTCATTGTCAAAATGTGCCATGATCAGGCCATAAAGCACCATGGTCTCCTCCGAAAACAAGTAGTTGTTGGAACGGGAATATTCGTATACTTTTCGAAGTTCTTCCCGTCCTTGTTGGACGGTTCCGTTGATGCCGCCGAGAGCCCTTACCATCCATTTTAATTCATCCGGTAAAGTACCCAGCATGGCATGGAGGATACCCAGGCTTTTAAGGCTAGGGAGGAATTCAGGAAAGAGGTTGTTATTTTCTTCCAGCAGTTTATAGGCCCTTCGGATCCGTTGGAACGCCGGCAGGTAAGATCCAAATTTGAGATAAACCAGTCCCCAGTGCAGGTGGATTTCTCCCAGGGCATAGCGGGTATAAGGCGAGTTGGGATCTCCATGGGTCTCAATTGACTTTAGCCTGGCTGCCTCTCCGGCCTTCCTTTTTTCAAGCAGCCCTTTGTCCTCACTGATATAGAGGCTGAAAAAGTCAATATAATCTTCAATAAAATCAACGGCCAGGTTTTCCGGTTGTGCATTCCGAACCTGATCAAGCTGGCGCCCTGCCTGGTCAAGACGGAGTTCAAGGATAAGCCTGTAAGCCTGGGTAATGTCTTTATTCCAGTCAAAAACCGGACGGCCCGGCACTACATTGCCCGGGAGACACAAGGAAAATATTAAAAAGCTTTTAAATAATGGCTGGGAGGGCTCAGGCCTCAACCAGTGCGATGCTTTCATCCACAAGTATACGCCCGCAATGTTCACAAACCAATACTTTTTTATGTTGGCTGATCTCCAGTTGGGTCTGGGGCGGGATCTTATTATAACAGCCTCCGCAGGAATCGCGGCGCACGGTGACCACCGCCAGGGAATTGCGGTAGTTTTTACGTATGCGTTCATAAGCCATCAGCAACCGGTCGTCAATATCCTTTTTGGCTTTGTCCGATTTTTTGGTGAGTTTGGCCACATCTTCCTCCGTCTTGGCGATGACTTCGTCCAGTTCCACTTTTTTGGCTTCGAGGTCTTTCTTTTTCTGCTTGATTTTTTCTTTGGTGGCTTTCAAGGCTTCCTCCTTGGACACGGACTGGGTTTCGGTGTCTTTTATTTTTTTCTGAAAGAGCTCGATTTCAAGTTTCTGCAATTCAATCTCTTTCATGAGGGCGTCGTACTCCCGGTTGTTTTTGACGGTATCGAGTTGTTTTTCGTATTTGCCGATCATGTTTTTGGAATCCTTGATGCCGGATTGGAATTTGGCCACCTCCTTTTCCACGTTTTTGATGCTCTCTTCCAGTTTTTTGCAGCGGGTGTCCAGCCCGGCCAGTTCATCTTCCAGGTCGCTGACTTCGACCGGCAATTCACCTTTTAAGATCTCAAATTCATTGATCTGGGAATCGATCTGTTGCAGTTCATAGAGTTTTTTTAATTGAATGGCTACGGGAACATCGTTTTTTATCATTGGATATCAGTGTTTTAGAAGTGAATGAACCTGGTGCTTTGAAAAAAGCGATGCAAAAGTACGATTTTTTTGCAAAAATCACAGAAAATACTGTACCGGATTGGTAATCAGGCTGGTTTTGACCAGGGGAGTACCGTCTGATTTGTCTATCAGATAATCGTGGATCAGGTCGATGGTGTGCCGTTCACTTTCGAAATGACCAATATCGCCCAGGAGGATACGGCCTTCCGCATCAAAAAAGTCATGGTATTTAAGGTCTGAAGTGAGGTAGACATCGGCTTTGGTTTTGTGGGCCGCCGGGATGAGAAAACGTCCGGATCCGCCGCAGAGGGCCACCCGGGAAACGGGCTTGCCGGTGAAAGCCGAATGCCGGATCACTTTCAGCTGAAGCGTATTTTTGACGTGCTGTAAAAAATCCTTTTCCGAAAGGGGCTTGATCAGGCCGCCGATAATCCCGGAACCGTTGGGCATGATCAGGGCGGGATCATCGACCGGATGGGGCTGCAAGACATACATGTCGTGCAGTCCAAGGAGGTTGGCGATTTTATAGTTTACCCCATTGAGGATATTGTCCAGATTGGTATGGAAGGCATAAAGCGCGATGCCGTGCCGGATGGCCCGGATGACCGCCCGCTCCACATAGTTTGCCCCATTCAGTTTTTTTAAGCCGCTGAAAATGATCGGGTGATGGGCCACGATGAGGTTGCAGCCTTTATCTATGGCTTCCTGCACCACCTCTTCGGTACTGTCCAGGCAGATGAGGATCCCGGTAACTTTCGTGGCGGGGTCGCCGGTCAGCAGGCCCGGATTGTCATAAGACTCGGCAAGGCGGAGCGGGGCCCAGATTTCCAATAGTTTGGTTATTTCCTGTATGGTCATGATTGTTGTTTGATTTTTGCCTCTATCGCAGTGGTGGAATAGCCTTCAAGATAAGGAATCGTCGTCACCCGGCCTCCATGTGCAATGACCCATTCGGCCCCCGCGATCTTCGAAACCGCCCAGTCTCCGCCCTTGACCAGGACATCGGGGCTGATGGCCCGGATCAGTTCTTCGGGGCTGTCTTCTGAAAAAACCGATACCGCGTCCACAAAACCCAGGGCGGCAATGACTGCGCAGCGGGTTTGTTCATCCTGGATGGGGCGGTGGGGGCCCTTAAGCCTGTGGACGGAATCCTGGCTGTTGAGGCCAATGATCAAATAGTCCCCCAGAAGGCTGGCCTGGTAAAGGTATTCCACATGTCCATAGTGCAGGATGTCGAAACAACCATTGGTGAAGACGACGCTGGCCATTTCCAATTTCCAGGACCTGGCCTTTGAAATCAAGCCCTCCCGGGTCAGGATTTTAGGTAGGTAGGGGTGAATCAAGGGCTTTGGTTTTTTTTGTTCTCGATAAAACGGCCATCCCGATGATTCCAAAAAGAGAGATGGTAACCACCTGGACCACGATAAAGCTCAGGTTGGCATAGGAAAAGCCTTCAATGGAACTGATGCCGTAAATGCCCAGGGCGCTCATGGTGAGAAAATGATAAGGCCCGATGCCCCCGGGGGTGGGAATGATCATGCCCAGGCTGCCAATGATAAAAACGATCATGCCCTGCAAAGCCGTGATGCCGGAGGTGGGGCCAAAAGCTTTGAGGCCAAGGAGGGTCATCGAATAATACATGATCCAGATTCCTGCGGAAAGAAGGATGACTTCAAGGGGGTTCCCGGTTTTAACCACACTGACCACCCCTTCCCGCAGGCCATGAATTTTACTTTTAATTTTTTCAATGACGGGATGATAAAATCGGTCGGTCCGGAATAAAAAAATAAATATAGCCATGACCAGGAGACCGGCAATTCCCAGCACCATCAGGTGCCACAGGGAGATGCTTGCTTTCCGGCTGAGAAATTCATAAAGAATCCTGAATTGAAGAAAAAATCCGAGGCCGGTGAACAAGCCGAGCACAATAAGGTCAAGCAACCGGTCGGAGATGATGGTGCCCAGTATTTTTTCGAGCGGGGCATGGAGCCTTCGTGCAAGGGTGCCGGCCCGGGCCAACTCACCCATGCGGGGCAGGGCCAGGTTGGCAAAATAACCCAGATGCACGGCCCAAAAGGTCTCCCAAAGTCCGGCCCGGATGCCCATGGTCCGGAGCATGATCACCCAGCGGCGGGCTCTCATGATATTGCTGATCACGAAGCCAAGCATGACCAGGAAGATCAGCAGGCGGTCCAATTTTTTAATGTCTTCCAGCAACTTGGCCCAGAGCGAACATTTGCCGGCCTGAGCAGGATTTTGCATGCATTGCTCCCGGTAGGCTTCCTGCTGGCTGCTGAAAACATAATAGAACAGAATGATGCCTATGGATAAAAACAACAGGAACCTTAAAAAGGAGGAAACCGACGATCTTTTCATACTTCAGGGATTCAGCCGGTTGGTTTCGTCCGGATAAACGGTGACCGGGGTAAAAGACTGGGCTTCTTCCGGGGTCATCAGGGCATATGAAATAATGATTACGATATCCCCGACTTCCGCTTTACGGGCCGCCGCTCCATTGAGGCATACGTCTCCCGACCCCCTCCTGCCCTTGATGGCATAGGTATCCAGCCGCTCCCCGTTGTTGACATTGACCACCTGCAGTTTTTCACCGGGATAGATCCTGGCAGCCTCCATCAATTCTTCATCAAGGGTGATGCTCCCCACATAATTCAAATTTGCTTCGGTAACCCTTGCACGGTGGATTTTGGACTTAAAAACCTGAAGTAACATTGAGGCAAAGTTAAGGATTGGTTCCGTTTTTTGGCTTCCGCACCTGCAGGAGCCGGATGGTCGCGTGCCCAAATTCGGGGCGCAAGTAATATTATGATTTTTTATACTATATTCGCCTTGAGAAACCTTGCTTTTATAACCATACTGTTTAATATCACCTAAAAACCATATCATGAAAAAACTTTTAATCCTGTTTATCTTTTTCGTGGCAGTTGGTAATACCCTGTCCGCCCAGTTAAAAACCATTGCTTCCGGGCTCAATGGAGTCATCGGCATCAGGGTCGATGATTGGGGCAACAAATGGGTCGCCGAGTCCGGAAGCGGCGCCGGTGATGGAGCCCTGGTGGTCATTACTAAGACCAATAAAAAACATACGGTGATCAAGGACCTTCCTTCCACAGTGAATCCGGTCAATATGGATGTAGTGGGCCCCTGGAGGGCGATCCCCATGTCTTATGGCAGGATGGCTGTGCTCATCGGAGGATGTGAACCGCTCCTCGGGCCCCATTTCGGCTCGCTGATGATTTTTAACCTCTCCGGATATACCCCGGGCACGGATGAGCCGCTCACCATGGACGATGCCGAAAACAGCATTGACATCGGTACTTTCTCCTTCAACGCTTCGGACAATATGGATTCCAGTCCGTTTTCCGCCGTACAGGATGAGGACGGTCATTGGTATGTGACGGATGCCGGAGCCAATGCCATCATCCGGGTGAGCCGCAATGGCCAGAATATGTCCGTCTTTGCCAAATTCCCTGAATTTGCAAATCCCACGCCGGTCGGCCCCCCGATGGTGGACCCGGTGCCTACCGGGATCGTGGCCCTGCCCAAATATGGGGGCTTCCTGGTCACCACGCTCACCGGATTCCCGTTTGTGAATGGCCAAGCTGGGATCTATTTTGTTGACCGTCAGGGCAATGTGAGTCCTTACCTCCAGGGTTTGACCCTGTTGACTGACATTGCCATGGATAAACACGAAAATATTTATGTGAATTCTTTTGGAAATTTCTCCCTGGAGACCTTTAATTTTGCGCCTGCAAGCGCAAACGTGATCAGGGTAAGGAAGAAGTCAATCATCGATACGGTAGCTACCGGTTATGGTCCTGGCCCCAGTCTTTCCCTGAATTACAACCGAAGAAAACTGTTTGTGACGAGTTTTACCGGCGAAGTGCTCGAAACCGAAATTCCAGCTGAAAGCAGCCAGGCGCTCGGACTTGAATCCAGGTCCATTGAAAACAAGATGGATTTTTCACTGAAAACCTTTCCAAATCCTTCCACACAATATGTTAATCTGAGTTGGGAACTGCAAAATCCGGACAGCAAGCTAACCATCCAGTTAACCGATGCCGCCGGCAGGTTGTGGTACGAAAGGAAAAACATTAATCCCGGTGACCGTTTTCACCGCATTGATTTGAATCAAATTGCTTACGGTACATACATGGTGAAACTGAGCTCAGGCTCAGGAAGCCAAATTCAAAGAATTATTGTAAACCATTAGCAGCTTCAATTACCGTTTACATTAAGGAGGGCAGGATAACGATCTTGCCCTTTTTTATTTAATAAAATTCATTGTCGATCAAACGGACGCCTTCCAGCCATACCGCCGTACAGGCGACGCAGAGCCTCCCGGACTCGGGCCATTGCTTGATTTTTTGCAAAGTCTCCGGGTCCACGATTTCAAAATATTCAGGATCAAAACCGGCCTGCCGCAGTTTTTCCAGGCAGGCATCCATCGTCTGCCCCGGAGAGAGAACCGGCCTTTTTGATTTTCCATACTGAAGGATCTGGAAGATCAGGTTCGCCTGGTCCCTTACCGGCTTGCTCAGCCGCCTGTTCCTCGAACTCATGGCCAGCCCACCAGGCTCCCTGGCAATCGGGCATACAACGAGCCGGACCGGCATCTTCAGTTGTTCGATCATCCTCCCTATTATGGTAAATTGCTGAAAATCCTTTTGCCCCATAAACAACTTATGCGGCCTTATAATGTCCAGCAAACGGTGGACCACCCGGACCACTCCATCGAAATGGCCTGGCCGGTGCAGGCCTTCCATCACCTGGTCCAGGCCGCCCAGATCCGCTTCCACCGAAACAAAATCGTGCGGATAGATTTCTTCCACCGAAGGAAAAAAAAGCAAGTCCGTGGAGGAATCCGCCAGCAGGGCAAGGTCCGCTTCATAGGTCCTTGGATAAAGAGCCAGATCCCTGGGATCATTAAACTGGGCAGGATTGACGAAAATGCTGCATACGGTCAGGCCGCATTCCCTTTTGCTGGCTTCGATCAGGGATAAATGGCCCTCATGGAGGGCCCCCATGGTCGGAACAAATCCAACGACCCGGCCCCCCGCATGCCGGTCCAGCCAAAGCCTGATCTCACGGACCGTGGTAAAAATAAGCATGGACGAATGTAACGGCTGAATGGTCATTCTCCAACTAACAAACTTGCAAACTTGCTCACTTACAAACTTGCCAACTTGCTAACTGATAAACTGACAAACTAAAAAGGGACCTGCATCCGCAGCGTCCCTAAACCTTAAACTTATATGAATGATTAAAAAACTTACCGGAGTTTTCGTTCCCTGACCTGTTCAACATCCAGGCTGGAAACGGTTTTGTCGCCGGCCATGTAGACCGCCGTGACATCGAGGCTGGTGGCGCTTTCGATCACGAGGAATCCTTCAAAGCCGTGGATCAGGTGCAAGCCGTATTCGTGAACATTTTCACAGGAGATGGTCGCGACCCCGTCCGGCTTGAGTTCACCTGGGAGGAAACGGGAAATTTCAATGGGCCAGGCCAGTTTGGACCGGAACCTGACCGGTTTGGTCAGGGGATTGTGGATGTTTACGATCGTCTGGTAATGACCGGGCAGGAAGGCTTTGTTTTGCTGGGAAGTGCCCGGGATATGGCTCATGCAAATAAATTTTACGGCATATTGGAACAAGGGTCGCGCAGGAGGTACAAGAATGGGTTTGGGAGATTGTTTTTTAGCAGCCATAATCAGGTGTTTTAGATGATTTATAATATGATGTAAAAAGGAAGTAAATTATTACCCCTGAAATGTTAAAAAATCATTCAGTGGCAGAAATGGCCCTGCCAGGGGCTCCAAAAATGCATTCCGCTGCGGGCAAAGCAGAAAAAATAATCCGGATTTAAGGCCTCCCTGTACCCGGCGATCGTTACTTTCACGTTTTAAAATCTTTATTATGCCTTTGACCGTTTTTGATATTGAAACTTATGGCATCCGGCTGGGTTTTTCCGGATCGATCAGCAATACGCAGATCACGCTGAATGGGGCCGATGGGGAGGGCACCGCTTATTCCGTGGTTATCAAATTTTCTTCCAATCATCCGCTGCCTGAAGATGCTTACAATGCGAGTGCAAGAATGTATCTCAGCTTTGTTCCTTTTCAGCATTTACCCCACTATGTCGATTTGCTGCGTAATGAAGCGCCCCTGAAAGCCAGTTTTAATAAAGAACATCCGGCCGGCTGCATGATATATACCGGGCATGAAACCCCCGGCGAAGGAGAAGAATAAAAAGGAGGTCGGAAGCGGAATCGAACCGCTGTACAAGGTTTTGCAGACCTCTGCCTGACCGCTCGGCCACCCGACCTGTTGAACGAGGGGCAAATATAAGGAGATTTATCCATTGCCATGGTAGCCCTTTCCCCGGATGAATGGTAAAATTTGGGTAAAAAAAAGATTCTCCAAGTATCTTGGACCTTAATTTATTCGAAGGTGGAATCCGGCATTGTAAAAGACTCCTATTTCCAGTTGTTTGGCTCTTCCCCGGACTGGACCGTCAGGGCCCCTGGCCGCATCAACCTTATCGGGGAACATATAGATTATTACGGGGGCTATGTGATGCCCGCTGCCATTGACCGCTGCACGGAATTGCAGATCGGTCCCGGTACGGCTTCGAAAGCCATGCTGTATTCCAGAAAATACGGGGAATTGGTAAGCTTTGATAAAGATCCGGTCCCCTCCAGCCATTGGTCAGCCTATCCGGATATGGCTTTGCAGATCCTGCGCGAATCGGGTTATGAGACGGCGCCTTTCCGGCTCTGGATCGGTTCCGACTTACCGGCAGGCGCCGGCCTGGCATCCTCTGCGGCCCTTTTGTGCGGATTCATTACGGCATTGAACCGGTTCAACGGGTGGTCCCTCCCGGCTTCCAAAATCGCCTACCTTGCCCAGGCGGCCGAACACCGGTTGGGCACCCCTTGTGGACTGATGGATCAGTATGCCTGCCTCTTTGGGAAAAAAGATACTTTCCTGCTCATGGATTGTGGTGACCTGACGATTAAATATATCCCCGTCGACCTCAGGCAGTATGAGCTCATACTGGTCAATACCCTGGTGCATCATCAGCTCAACGACGGGGGATTTGCCCGCAGGCGCAAAGAAGGGGAAGGCGCGCTGGAATCCCTCAAATCCTATTTTTCAAAAACAGGGACTTACCGGGATTTTAATCTGGATGAGCTTGACGAGATCCCGGTGCTCACCGATACGGAAGCCCGCAGAGCCAGGCATGCCATTTCCGAACACCGGAGGGTCCTTCGCTTTGCGGAAAGGGTCGGAGAGGGGGATTGGGAAGGCGCCGGTCAATGCATGTACGAAACCCATGCCAGCCTGCGCGACGATTATGAAGTATCCTGCGCGGAAGCGGATTTTATTGTCGAAGTTTCCAGGGCGACAGGGGCCGCCGGGGCCCGGATCATGGGGGGAGGATTTGGGGGTTGTGTACTCTGCCTGGTGGACAAAGAGAAAAAAACTTTTATTTTGAATCAAGTCGTAGAAGGATATGTTGAAAAATTCAGGATCGCGCCTGAAGTAATCGAAGTCAAATTGGGCGAGTTGGAAATATCCGGAAGCGAATAAATCCCCAAATCCCAAATCCCAAATCCTACAATCCTACAATCCTATCAATCCTACAATCCTATCAATCCTATCAATCCTATTAATCCTATTAATCCTATCAATCCTATTAATCCTATTAATCCTATTAATCCTATTAATCCTATCAATCCTATTAATCCTAGCATCCTACCATGAAGATAAACCTGACCCAATTGTTATCCGCCTGCCGCTACGAAACCTCCCGGAGCAGCGGTCCGGGTGGCCAGCACGTCAATAAGACCGAGACCAAAGTCACCCTGTATTTTAATATCGGTGATTCGCCGGCCCTCTCGGAAGAGCAAAAAGCCATGTTGCACGCCAAATATCCCAACCGGATCAACGAGTCGGGAGAACTCTATATCCACGCATCTGCCAGCCGTTCCCAGTCCGCCAACAAAGAAGCGGCCATCCTGAAGTTGTACACCCTGGTCACAGAAGCCCTCCTGCCCCGGAAAAAAAGGGTCAGGACCCGGCCAACCTCAGCCAGCAAGGCCCAACGGCTGAAGGTGAAAAAAATAAAATCGGAGAAGAAAGAGGGGAGGAGGAGGAAGTTTGACTGAGCATTAGAAGCTGGAAGTTAGAAGTTAGAAGCTGGGGACGCCGGCTCCTGGGATTATTGCATATTCAGAGATTTTCGCCAGCTTCGGTTCGAGCTTCGAGCTTCCAGCTCCCAGCTTCGAGCTTCGAGTTTCGAGTTTCGAGCTTCCAGCTCCGAGCTCCCAGCTTCCAAGTTAGAAGTTAGGGCGTTTTAGCCTGGCAGTCTCGGAGGTTTAGAAGTCCCTCCCCTAGCTTCCAGCTCCGAGCTTCCAGCTTCGAGCTTCCAGCTTCGAGCCCCCAGCTTCGAGCCCCCAGCTTCGAGCTTCGAGCTTCGAGCTTCCAGCTTTTTTCTATCTTTCGAAAAACAAGCGAAACCCCAATGACCTTAACCGCATACGATTACCTGATCATCATTGCCTACTTTCTTTTTGTGGTGGGGGTGGGATTCATCATCAAGAAAAAAATCAAGTCGAGCAACGACTTCCTCCGGCAGTCGACCCGGATCCCCCTCTGGATCACCAGCCTGGCTTTTATTTCCGCCAATCTGGGGGCTCAGGAAGTGCTTGGCATGGTCGCTTCAGGGGCGAAGTACGGGATCATGACCGTTCATTTTTACTGGGTGGGCGCCATTTTCGCCATGGTCTTCCTCGGGGTGTACATGATGCCTTTTTATTATGGGAGCAAAGCGAGGAGCGTACCCGAATACCTTTCCCTTCGTTTTGATGAAAAAACGCGAGGGCTGAATGCGATCTCTTTTGCAGCCATGACTATTTTTTCTTCGGGCATTTCGCTTTATGCCCTGGCCAAACTGCTGGAAATCATATTGCATTGGGATTTTGACGTTTCCATTTGGATCGCGGCCGGCATCGTGATGATCTATACCTTTCTGGGTGGCCTGACCAGCGCGGTATATAATGAAGTCCTGCAGTTTTTTCTTATCGTACTGGGCCTTTCCCCCCTCGTGATCGTAGCCCTGCAGGATGTGGGCGGCTGGGCGGTGATCAAAGAATCGCTGTCCCCGGAACTGACCCATGCCTGGAAATACATGGGCTCGGCGGACGACAATCCCATGGGGCTGCATTTTATTTCCCTGATCTTCGGGCTGGGTTTTGTGATGTCCTTTGGCTACTGGTGCACGGATTTCCTGGTGGTTCAGAGGGCCATGATCGCCAAAAACATGACGGCCGCCCGCCAAACCCCCATCGTGGCGGCCATTCCTAAAATGCTGATGCCCATCATCGTCATCCTGCCTGGGGTCCTCGCCCTTACCCTGATGACCCCGGCCCTTCAGGCCAAAGGTTATTCCATTCCTCTTGATGACCAGGGCGGCCTCGATTATACCATGACCCTGCCTTCCATGATCGCTCACTATTATCCCAGTGGATTGCTGGGAGTGGGCATCACCGCCCTGATGGCTTCTTTCATGAGCGGCATGGCGGGGAACGTGACCGCCTTCAACTCGGTTTTCACCTACGACATTTACCAGTCCCATATTGCCAAAAACAGATCGGACAGCCATTACCTTCTCGTCGGCAAGCTGACTACGGTGGTCGGCATCCTGGCCTCCATGATGACCGCTTATATTGCCAAGAGCTTCAACAATATCAATGACTTCCTGCAATTGGTCTTCAGCTTCGTAAACGCCCCGCTGTTCGCAACTTTTTTACTCGGGATGTTCTGGAAAAGGACCACCGGGCACGGCGCTTTCTGGGGACTCGTCGGCGGGACCCTGGCGGCCATGTTGACGCATGGGCTTTCTGTGGCGGAGGGCAAAGGGGGCTGGATCGCAGAATGGACGGTGATCAAGAGCGGCATGGGCCAGGCTTTTATTATCGCCTCCATCGCCTTTATTGCAAATTTCTTCATAACCATCCTCGTCAGCCTCCTGACCAAACCCAAACCGGATGAAGCGCTCCGCGGACTGGTCTGGTCCTTAACTCCCAAAGTGGCTGCAGCCGAAGGACCCTGGTACAGCAAGCCGGCCACCCTGGGCCTGATCCTGATCGCGCTTACCATATTGTTAAACCTTATCTTTTTCTGATCATGCAACCCCTCCTGAAACGATTTGACGAACTCAATTTTGTGATCGGTCTTTTTTTTACCGTCCTCGCCCTGATCCTGTTGCTGGGTTATTCCATCAATGCGGAGATGAAACAGCCCATTACGGTTTATACCGGCCTGGCCTTCCTTTTATTCGGAGGGGTCATGATGTGGCTCAGGGGTAAATCCAATCCCTCGGAATAACCGGATCTTTTACCTCAGAGGGGAATAAGGTTGCTTCCACTGACCAGGATCTCTTTGTTTTTTAAATCACCATGCCTGATCTCGACCCAGCCATCCAGGGACATGCCGGGAACGATTTCAATTTGTTCAAAATGGATGACGCCCTGGATTTCCTCTTTTTTGGCCAGGACGATATGGCTTTGGCCGATGCGGATCACGGCCGATTCGGGCACCGCCGGACTGACATGGCTTCCCGTCAGCAATTTCGCCTTCACAAACATGCCCGGGATCATGGCCGATTCCGGGACGCCCCGGCCGGCATGGGCATGGACTTCCACGGTACGGTCCTTTTCGCTGACTTCCTTCCCGACGAGGGCGACCGTGCCTTCATATTCCTGGTCGGTTCCCTGGCCGAGGGTGAATATTATTTTTTGGCCGGGTTTAATTTTAATGATGTCCGATTCCAGCACATAAAGATCCACATGGTTATCGGCGGAATTCAGGATCTGCAGGGCCACGTCTTCGGGGTTAATGTATTTTCCGTTGGTGATCATGATCTCGGTGATGTGTCCGGGTATGGGGGCGGTAATGCTCATGCGGGTCACCAGGTTTGAAATGGTCAGTTTTTCAGGAGGAATGCCCATCAGCTGCAATTTTTTACCGGCACTCTCAAACCGGGCCAGGGAAGTTTTATAGGCCGACTCGGCGCGAAGGGCTTCTTTCTTACTGCTTATGTTTTCGGCCGACAAGGCAGCCTGGTTTTCAAAATCCGCTTTTAAAAAGGTCAATTGTTCCTTTAACTCCAGATATTCCCGCTGCAGGTCGATAAAGAGTGGATTTTCTATATAAAACAAAACCTGCCCTTTGCTGACCCGGTTGCCGGGAAGGAGGTTGAAATTTTGTACATATCCTCCAAACATGGGGCTGATGGAAGCCCTGGCCGAAGGAGGCGTTTCAACCTTGCCGGAGGCATGGACATATCCGTAAAAGGTCTTTTCCTCCAGCGTGCCCCACTTCATGGCGCTGTGAGCGAATTGTTCGGTGGTGATGGTAGCCTCCATCTCCGGTTCTTCCCCGGCCGTTTCAGCTTCGGGTGCTTTGCCTTTGCACGACGGGTGAAGCAGGCCGGCAGCGATCAATCCCAATAACAGGCTTAGGCGGCAGGGTTGCGCGGGGTGGCAGGCGAGGATCTTTATAAACAATTTCATGGTCGCGTTTAATTTAAATAGTTGATGAGGATAATGGTTTCGTTGTATGATTTTCGGGCGGCGAGTTCATTCAGCAAGACCCGGGACACTTCCTCCACCGCAAACACATATTGGAAAAAATCAAGGATACCCTGTCTGAACGAAAGATCGGCCGATCGCTGGATCTGGCTGGCGAGGGCCAGGCCCTGCCGGTTGTAATAATCAATGGCCTGCCGGTGCTTGCCGGCCTGTAAAAGCAGCTCGCGGTATTGGGTTTGTAGCCTGATGCGGTTGGCGTCCGCTTCCATCCGGGCGATTTCATGCCCTGCCGTTTTAGCGTCTATCATGGCGCGGCCGGCTTTTTTCCACAGGGGCAGGGCGAGGCCGATTTGAATTCCGGGATAGAACTTGTTTTCGTTGAATATATTGGAACCCATAAAATACTCTGCGGTCATTTCCGGTTTCCATTTTTGTTTTTCCCAATCCAGTTCGGATTGCCTGGCCAGGTGGATGCGTTCCAGCACCTCCTGGCCCGGTTGACCGCCGGCTGCCGGGGGAATGGCTGTAAGCAGATCCAGGGAGTCCGGGACCACGATGGTTTTGTCGCTGCTGTCCCGGATGAGGTAATTCAACTGCTGGTAGGCCTGCCTGATTTCCAGTTGGAGTTGCTCCAGGGCCAGCTCGTATTCGCTTTTTTTATTGTCCGCCAGCAGTTTTTCCAGCAAGGTGCTTTCCCCGCGATCAAAGCGCTTGGCAGCTGCCAGTCTGTAAAGTTCGAAGAGGCTGTCTATCTGCTCAACCTTTTTTTTCCTGGTTTCCAGGTAGATCAGTTCATGATAAACCAGGGAGATGTTTTTTTCCAATTCGTAACTGGCCAGGTCCTTCAGACTTTCCGTAACCGCGACTTCGGATTCCAGGTATTTTTTATGCATTCTGTAATAGGAAGGCAGTTTAAAATGCTGGGAGGCGCCTACCGTATTCAGGATATATCCGGTTTCGGTAATATTGTTTTGGTCCCTCAGAAAATAGAAGGACGTTTTATCCAAATCCTGATACGAATTCACCAGTGCCCTTGAACGGTTGATTTCCTGGGATTTAATCGCCAGGAGAAGGTTGTTTTGCCGGCCCGTCCGGATCGCCTGGTCGAGGGTCCAGGCAGGCTGGGACCGGAGTTTCCCGGAGGCTGTACAGGCTAAAAGGAAAAACAGGATGCAAATTCTTTTCATGCGTTTTGTTTTTTGAAAAAACTGTAAAGAATGGGTAGGAGCACCAGGGTAAGCAGGGTGGAGGTGACCAATCCTCCGATGACTACGGTCGCTATCGGGCGTTGTACTTCGGCCCCGGCAGAAGAGGATACCGCCATGGGCAGGAAGCCGAGTGCCGCGGATATGGCCGTAAGCATGACTGGCCGGAGCCGCTGCCGGGCGCCCTGTATAATGAGTTCCGTCGTATTTGCGAAGTTCTTAACATTCAATTCACGGTAGTGGTCGATCAGCACAATGCCGTTGAGGACCGCAATGCCAAAAAGGGCGATAAATCCCACCCCTGCGGAAATACTGAAAGGCATATCCCTGAAATACAATAAAAAGATGCCCCCGATCGCGGCCAGTGGGATCGCACTGAATATGATGAGGGCGTCGCGGAGGGAATCAAAGGCGAAAAAAAGAAGGACCAGGATCAGGGCCAGGGCAATCGGTATGGCGATGATCAACCGGCTTTTGGCGGACCTCAGGTTTTCAAACTGGCCTCCGTAGGTGATGGTATATCCCGGGGGCAATTTTATCTTTTCATCGACGATGGACTGGATATCGGTCACCACCGATTCGAGATCCCGGTTCCGGACATTGATGCCCAGACCGAGATTCCTGCGGGTATGGTTCCTGGATATTTTGGCCGGGCCGGTTTCTACGGTGATGGTGGCAAAGGATTGCAGCGGGAGTTGACCTCCGCCCGGGATAGGAATGGGAAGGAGGTGAATGTCCCCGATTTCCCGGCGGTAATTTTCATCCAGTTTTACCACGAGATCGAAAATTTTTTCCCCTTCAAAAAAGGTACCGGTCCGCATGCCCGCGAAGCCCATGGAGATGATATCGTTGAGCTGTGCTATGGTGATCCCGTATTTGGCGATCTGGTCACGGTCGTAACGGATCAGCGTCTGGGGCAGGCCGCTGACTTTATCCATGATGATGTCCGCCGCGCCCGGAACCCCGGAAATGGCATTCTTGATCTCATTGCCCAGCCGGTTCAGTTCGTCCAGGTCCTCTCCATACAGTTTGATCGCAAGATCTTCCTTCACGCCGGTGATCAACTCGTTAAAACGCATTTCGATGGGTTGGGTAAACTCAAATTCGACCCCGGGGATCACGGATAATTTTTCCTTGAATTTATCGGCGAGTTCATCCTTTGTTTTTGCAGAAGTCCACGTTTTGATCGGTTTCAGTTTGATGATCACATCGGCTTCCTCAAGGGACATCGGGTCTGTGGGGATCTCAGCGGCCCCAATCCGGCTGGCCGTTTTTTCCACTTCGGGGAAGGATTGAAGTATTTTTTCAATTTCAGTAATGATGGAAATGGTCTGGGTCAGGGAGGTCCCCGTTTTGAGGACAGGCTGGATCACAAAATCGCCTTCATCCAGGGTAGGGATGAACTCACCGCCCAGTCCGTTCAAGGTCCTGATGGCTACCGCAAACAATACGACAGACAGGGCCAGGGTCAGTGCTTTTAATCTCATTGCAAGCCGGATCGCCGGGTGATAGAGGCGGTCCAGAAACTGGTGGATCGTTCTTCCGATATTAAAGGCTTTTGGATTTTCGGGCCTGAGCAAAACGGAGGACAGGGCCGGCACATAGGTAAAACAAAGGACCATGGCTCCGACCAGGGCCAGGCAGAATGTCATGGCCATGGGTTTGAACATCTTGCCTTCGATCCCGGTCAGGGAGAGGATGGGTATAAAAACGATCACGATGATGATCTGGCCGAAGATGGCCGAATGCATCATGGTGGACGCGCCTTTGGTGGAAAGTTCCTTAATCAGGATCCTGGACTCGGACCGGCTGGTGACCATACCCGGACTGAACCGGGCATTGATCTGAAAGGAAATATATTCCACAATGATCACCGCCCCATCGATGATGATCCCAAAATCGATGGCCCCCAGGCTCATCAGGTTGGCATCGATGCCCAGCAAATACATCATGGAGATGGCAAACATCAGGCTCAGCGGGATCACGGAAGTGATGACCAGGCCCGAGCGGAAATTACCCAGGAGAATGAGCACCACCAGGATGACGATCAGGCAACCCAGGATCAGGTTTTCCAGGATGGTGGAGGTGGTCCGGGAAATCAGTTCACTCCTTTCCACAATGGGATTGATGCTGATGCCGGCAGGCAGGGTTTTCTGAACGGCTTCAATCCTTTCCTTGATATCCCGGATGACTTCGTTTGAATTGGCGTTTTTCAGCATCATGATCTGGCCCATGACCGTTTCCCCGTTTCCATTCGCCGTGATGGCGCCAAAACGGTTGGCGTATCCGGATTTGACGGTGCCGATGTCTTTGATATAGATGGGGGTGCCGTTCCGGACTTCAATGCTGATGTTCTCGAGTTCGTGGATGCTTGCAGCAAGCCCCTGCCCCCGGATAAAAAAAGCTTCCCCGTTCTTTTCGATATATCCTCCCCCGGCGATGCCGTGGTTTTTTTCCAGGGCTTCAAAAACCTGGGGAATGGAAATGTTAAGGCTGAGCAGCCGGTCGGGACGGACGGAGACCTCGTACTGTTTGAGATAACCTCCCCAGGTATTTATTTCCACCACTCCGGGGATGCCCGCGAGCTGCCTCTTTACGGTCCAGTCCTGCAGGGTGCGGAGGTCCATGGTCGAATACCGGTGGCGGTACTCAGGGGCAACCTCAAGGGTATACTGGTAGATTTCTCCCAGGCCGGTGGTAATCGGCCCCATAAAAGGGGTGCCGAATCCCTGCGGTATTTTTTCTTCGGCGGCCTTGAGTTTCTCGGCGATCAGTTGCCGGGGAATATAAGTGCCCAGATCTTCGTCAAAAACGATGGTCACCACCGACAAGCCAAACTTGGATATGGAACGGATCTCCTGCACACCGGGCAGGTTGGTCATTTCCAGTTCTACCGGGATGGTCAGGAACCGTTCAACATCCTGGGTCGAAAGGTTCCTGGAAGTGGTGATCACCTGGACTTGATTGTTGGTAATGTCGGGTACCGCCCCGATGGGAATATGCTGCAGGGAATAAATCCCGGAAGCCAGGATAGCCAGGGTGAATAGCAGTACAATGAATTTATTGTTGATGCTAAACCGGATGATTTTATCAAGCATGATGCAGGAAAAAATGAAAAAAGCGGTATAAAATAAAATGAACGGTCACCGGCTTAAAAATCCGGTGAAGGGTATGCGGAAAACTAAATGGCCGAAGGAGGGCCCCGCCTGGAGAGGCCGGATTTTATCCCGGTATCAATGGGTGGATCCGGGTCGCTGAACCGGGCCTTGTGGATACGGGATGACTGAGGGAGAAGGGTTAAAGCCTGAATAAAGGGAAGGGCACACAGGCCTTCCAATGCAACGGCCTGAACTTGAGGTTGGCTTCCGGCTTTGGCAAAAAATTCCAGGTGATCTTCTCCCAGGTCCGTGTTGAAAAGGCCTTTGAGGATGCCGAAAAAGTCAAATTCATGATCGGCCACCTGTTCGAACACCGCGGTGAAAACCCGGTCGTGACTATGAGGAATTATTGTATGAAGGCAGAGGATAAGCCCCGATACATAAATCAATATAAGTCTGATTGCTTTGATATTACAAAGATAATCCGGAATCCGGAGTCCACATCACCTTGAGCCTTCAATCTTCTCCCTCAACCCTCAACCCTCAACCCTCAAACCTCAAACCTCTCTCCTCAAACCTCAATCCTCAAACCGCCCCATTGTCCCCAAACACCTGCACCGGATGGCTGGGCTTTTCAGGGAAAGGTCTTGGGCCGATCAGTCTTTCCACATCAGACTTGACCAGGACTTCTTTTTCAAGAAGGGTCTGGGCGATGAGGTCGAGTTTGTCGCGGTGGTCACGGAGCAATTGTTTGGCGCGGAGAAACTGGGATTCCACCAGTTTGCGCACCTCATCATCGATCAGCCTGGCGGTTTCATCCGAGTAGGGCTTCTGGAAATTGTCCTGGCTCATGCCATAAAAAGAAACATTTCCGACTTTGTCATTCATGCCGAAAATCGTGACCATGCTGTAAGCCATCTTGGTCGCCTGGTCCAGGTCGCTCTGCGCACCGGTGGAAACCTTATTGAATACGATGGATTCGGCTGCCCTTCCGCCAAAGGTCATGCACATCCGGTCAAGTAGGGCTTCCGTACGCGTAATGTATTCTTCCTTGGGCAGGTATTGGGCATAACCGAGGGTGCCGATCCCCCGGGGTACGATGGTCACCTTCACCAGCGGGGAGGCATGTTCCAGCAACCATCCGCAAACCGCATGACCGGCTTCATGGAAGGCGATGATCTCCCGCTCTTCAGGTGAAATGATTTTATTTTTCTTTTCGAGACCGCCGATCACCCGGTCCAGCGCGTAATTAAAATCATCCATGTCCACCGCGGTTTTGTTTCGGCGGGCGGCGATGAGGGCGGCTTCATTGCACACGTTTGCAATGTCCGCGCCTGCAAAACCGGGGGTCATTTCGGCGAGGATGACCGGATCCACGTCGTACCGGAGTTTGATGTTTTTAAGGTGGACATTGAATATGGCTTCTCTTCCTTTGAGGTCCGGCGGGTCAATACCGATCTGCCGGTCAAAACGCCCCGGCCTGAGCAGGGCATTGTCGAGTACGTCGGGACGGTTGGTAGCTGCCATGAGGATCACGGCTTTATCGGTGGGGAAGCCATCCATTTCCACCAGGAGTTGGTTCAGGGTGCTTTCCCGTTCATCATTGCCTCCCTGCCAGGTATTTTTGCCCCTGGCCCTTCCAATGGCGTCGATCTCATCAATGAATATGATGCAGGGCGCTTTCTCGCGAGCCTGTCTGAAGAGGTCCCTCACTCTTGAGGCCCCGACTCCCACAAACATCTCTACAAAATCGGAGCCCGATATGGAAAAGAAGGGTACGCCGGCTTCTCCGGCCACGGCCTTGGCGAGCAGGGTTTTACCCGTTCCCGGAGGGCCTACGAGCAATACGCCTTTGGGTATTTTTCCACCCAGGGCGGTATATTTTTTCGGATTCTTGAGGAAGTCCACCACCTCCATGACTTCCTCCTTTGCTTCGTTGAGGCCGGCGACATCGGCGAAGGTTACGGTTGGAGTGGAATCTTTTTCAAAAAGGGTGGCTTTGGACTTTCCGATATTAAAGATCTGGCCTGCCGGTCCTCCTCCACCGCCCCCGCCGACTCGGCGCATGATAAACATCCAGATGGCGATGATGAGGAAAAAGGGGATGACCCAACCCAGGATCGGTCCGATCCAGTCGGTCCTTTTGGTATGGGTTATATAGATCCGGTTGGATTCCGGCAATTCCTTGTTGAGTTCGTACACCTGGTTTTCCAGGGATTCGACAGAACCTACGGTAAATTCGAAATGCGGGTATTCGGAATTGGGTGAGGTCTGCGGAGCATTGGGATATTTCGCAAGGCTCTCATTTTTGAGGTAGATATAGGCTTTCTCCTTATTGATGACTTCCACCTTTTTGACATCCCCGGCCCTCACCATTTGCTGAAACTGCCCAAAATCAATTTCGGATTGTTTGTGCTGGCTCAGCATCATCTGCATGATGAGGATAAAAATGACGATCAGTCCATATATCCAATAGATATTGAAATTAAATTTCTTCAGGTTCTTCTTATTGTTCTTCTCTTCCATGCTGCTTTTTCAAATTTAACAGTTATTTCATAAACATTTTTAACCGGGTATTCGATTCGGGTGAAAGGTTAAAGTATTCTAAACCTGGTGAAATTCGACGGTCTTGGCGTCACTCCACAACTGGTCAATTTCATAGTATTTCCGCGTGTCCCGGTAGAAAATATGGACCAGGGTGGTAAAATAATCCATAAGGATCCACTTGGCCTGGGCTTCGCCTTCGGTATGGTTTGGGGTGACGCCCAGTTTGGTCTTGACCTCCCGGTAGATATGGTCAGAGAGCGCTTTGGTCAGGGTGATATTGTCCGCTTCGCAAACTATAAAATAATCCGCCGGTCCGTCCAGGCCCCGCAGGTCCAGCAGGTTGATATGATCGCCTTTTTTATCCAGGATCGTTGCAATGATGAGTTCGTTGAGGGGGTCTTTGGGTGCCTTTTTGACGGCAGGTTTTTTTTCTTTGGCCAAGCGCTGATTTTATTTTCTTTGGAAAATGTAGGTTATTTGTTTTACAAAAGTATGGAAATTAGGGCATTTCGGGGCCAGGGAATAGGTAAAATGAAAATCCTCCTGGACGCCATTGATTCGACCCAATCCTTCGCCTCGGATCTCCTGAAAGACTCCCCGGTTTCCCACGGCACCCTGGTCATGGCCCGGTTTCAGACCCAGGGACGCGGAAGAGGCGCGCATTCCTGGGAAGGGGAGTGCGGAAAAAACTTTTATGGCAGTCTTGTTTTAAAGCATGCATGGCCCACCCCTCCTCCTCCCTTTGCACTCAGCCAGGCAGCGGCCCTCGCGGTCCGGGACCGGATCGAAAGCCAGACCGGTATGCAAGTCCGCCTGAAATGGCCCAATGATGTGATCTGTGCGGGAAAAAAAGTGGCCGGCATCCTGATCTCCAATCAATGGAAAGGGGCCTCCTGGGAATCCAGTATCCTTGGCATCGGCATCAATTTGAACCAGGCCGGTTTTGGCGAGGATAACCCGGATGCGGCCTCCCTGGCCACCCTTACGGGAAAATCCATTCCGGTCCATGAAATCACCAATGGCCTGATGGATGACCTGGATCGTTATTATGGTTTCCTGTTGCGCGGAGAGACGAGCCGGCTCGCAACCGATTATTATAATCACCTGCATGGAAGCCGGTCGGCCGTCCGGATGCAACGAACCGGCGATAAAAGCACTTTTCTTGGGCAGGTCGTCAGACTCGAAAACGATGGCAAAATATGGATAAGGGCCGGGCGGGAGGCCTTGAAATCCTACGATGTGGATCAAATCAAATTTCTCCTTTCATGAAAACCATTCTATTGACGATAGGCAATGAAGTGCTCAACGGACAGGTGGTCGATACCAACGCGGCCTGGCTTGCTCAGGAATTATTGGCGGAAGGCTTGCCCGTCGTGGAAAAATGGTCGGTGGCGGATGAGATTCCTGCCATCGTGGAAGCCCTCGGCCATTGCCTGGATAAAGGGGACCTGGTCATCACCACAGGAGGCCTTGGCCCCACCCAGGACGACCTGACTTGCGAAGCCCTGGCCGTTTTTCTGAAGGTCGGTCGGGTATTCCATGCTCCAACTTATGAAGGGATCGAACAATTGTTCCGGAAACTTGGACGTTTACCCAGCGCTTCCCATTTAGACCAGGCGAGACTTCCTGAAGGCGCCGGCATCCTCACCAACCCGGCCGGCACTGCGCCGGGCATGCATTTCGTGCACATGGGCAAACATATTATTTCCATGCCAGGGGTCCCATTTGAGATGAAAGCCATTTTCAACACCCAAGTCAGGAAGCTGGTTCAACAGTATAAAACAGGCCCCAAAAGGTTCAGCCATACCTTCAATACGGTGGGGGAGGGCGAGACCCTGCTGGAAGACCTTATTCATGACATCACCGCCGGGGCCCCCTCCAATATCCGTTTTTCCTTTCTTCCGGATCTGTACCGGGTACGCATCCGCGTCGACCTGGACAGCGAAAATCCGGAAGACCATGCGGCCTGGCTGGATATCATTCAACAGGTAAGGCTGAAACTTCACAGATACATTGCCGGTGAAAATGAGACCACCCTGGAACTGGCTATTGGAAATATACTCCGTGAAAAAGGCTGGATGATGGGAACCGCAGAAAGTTGTACGGGAGGAATGATAGGGCATATGATTACCCGCAACGCGGGTTCCTCGGAATATTTCAAGGGAGGGATCCTGGCCTATTCCAACGAACTGAAGTCAAAATTCCTCGAGGTGGACCCTCTAACTCTTGAAAAAGAAGGCGCGGTAAGCGAAGCCACCGTCCGCCAGATGGCGGCTGGTGCGCTCGACAGCCTGGACGTGCAGGTGGCCGTTGCCGTCACCGGCATTGCAGGCCCCGGGGGAGGTTCTGCCGAAAAGCCGGTAGGCACCGTATGGATCGGTGTGGCGGATATCCATGGCCGGATCCTTTCCAAAAAAATACAATTGCGGAGGGACCGACTGCTGAATATTCAGGCAGCCTCCACCATGGCTCTTATCCTCCTTCACCGGTTCCTCTTGGGTGAATAATTCGTACTTTTGCCGCATATGGAACATGACCTGATCATGCCCCGGATGGGAGAAAGCATCACCGAGGCCACCATTCTGCGGTGGCTGCTCCGGGAAGGGGATGAAGTGGATCTGGACCAGCCTGTTCTCGAGATAGCAACCGACAAAGTGGACTCGGAGATCCCCTCCCCGGTGAAAGGAAAAATCAGCCGGGTGCTTTTTGCGGAAAATGAGGTGGTGCCGGTTGGAGCAACCATTGCCCTCATTCAGGTGGATTCGGAACTGAATCTCCCGGAAATACCCACGGATGAAATCCCGATGGCCCGCGAATCCGGACCTGTTGAAACCCAGGTTTCCGAGCCTGTTCCCTATGTACCCCCAATGGTAAGTCCGCCTGAGCCCGAGCCTGCCTTCAGGTCTGCTCCCACCGGATCGGGCCGGTTTTATTCACCTCTGGTCAGGACCATCGCCCGGGAAGAAAACATCAGCCTGGAAGAATTGGATAAGCTGGACGGCAGTGGACAGGAGGGAAGGGTGACCAAGCAGGACATCCTGAATTATGTGGATCGAAAGAAAAAAGGCCTGACCGATACGGTGCCACCACCGGTGGTTTTTCCGCAGCCAACCCCGGTACGCCCCGGCCCGGTAATCACGGGTGAAGGGTCCGGGGGCCAGTCCGAGATCATTGAAATGGACCGGATGCGAAGGCTGATCGCGGACCACATGGTCCATAGCAAGCATACCGCCCCCCATGTCACTTCCTTTGTGGAGGTGGATCTTACCGAACTGGTGCACTGGAGAAACAAGGTCAAATCCGAATTCCAGAAAAAGTATAATCAAAACCTGACCTTTACCCCGATCTTCATGCAAGCCGTGGTGGAAGCCATCAGGGCCTATCCGCTGCTTAATTCGTCCGTGGATGGGTATAAAATTATCCGTAAGCAGGATATCCACATCGGCATGGCAACCGCCCTGCCTTCCGGTAATCTCATCGTCCCGGTGATCCGTCATGCAGACCGCCTGAACCTCCAGGGCCTGGCCCTGGCCATCAATGACCTTGCGGCCAGGGCCAGAGCGGGCCAGCTTAAGCCGGAAGAGGTTGCCGGCGGCACCTTTACACTGACCAATGTCGGGTCCTTCGGAAGCCTCATGGGGACGCCGATCATCAACCAGCCCCAGGTCGCCATCCTGGCTACCGGATCCATCAAGAAAAAACCCGCGGTTTTAGAAACCGTGCACGGCGATGTCATTGCCATCCGTCATATGATGTTCATGTCCATGTCCTACGACCACCGGGTGATCGATGGATTCCTGGGAGGCAGTTTTTTGAGGAAGGTGGCTGACCTGCTTGAAAATTTTGATATTGCCCAATCCGTTTAATGACAGATGGTCAATCCCTTCAGAGTCTCCAGCATGATCTTATTCCTGTTCCTGGCGTGGGAAAGCCGCGGCCAATCCATGGAATATCTCCGCCTGCAGGCGGAAGGACTATACCAGTCCAAACAATATCTTCGGGCTGCGCCTGTTTTCAGGCAACTCCAGGCGCTGGCGCCCCAGGACTATGAGGTCAAACTCAAAAGGGCGGTTTGCGAATACGAAGCCAATAACCTGGATACGGCATTCGCCCTCGCGGTAAGTTTGATCCCTGTACAAAAGCCCGAGACCCAGTACGCGGGATTTCTCGCGGGGAAAATTGCGCAAAGCCGGGGGGATTTTGCCAACTCAGTGGTTTATTACAAACAATTTCTCGGGCAGGCCCTCCCGGGAAGCAAACTTTACCTGGCGGCGATCGCCGAAATCAAAAGATGCGGGTCAGCCCTTTACATGAATCCGGATTTGCGGGCCAGCCTGGTCGAACCGGCCGGTGACGAAGTCAATACCATCTGGAATGAGGTCCATCCCGTACCCAGTGTCAATCTTGATTCGAGGATCTATTTCAGCTCAAACCGCGAACCCGCCGGCTTTCCCCTCAATTATTCAGCCGATTACGAGAGCCCTTACGATATGTATTCCAGTTCCCTGAACAATGGGGAATGGTCTGAAATTTCTGCTTTAAATCCGGTTTTGAACACCCGGGACCATGAATTGCTTTCCGGGTTTAATGAAAACGGACGGATCGTCTATTTCCGCCGTGGTGAAAAACTTAACCGGTTGAACTTGCTCGCCGATACCTTAAGGGCGGAAGGAATGTCCCCGGCCACTTCGGCCATCGATTTTCCACACCTGGGTGCGGAGGACGAGCTTTATTATTTTACCGATTCGATCCTGATCCTTTCAAGCAACCGACCGGGAGGACTTGGTGGGTTTGACCTGTATTATTCCATTCGTTCCGGAAGCCAATGGTCATCCCCGGTGAACCTGGGCATCCGGATCAACAGCCCTTTTGATGAAGTGAGCCCTTCGCTGGCAGAAGACGGGCGGACCCTGTTTTTCAGCAGCAACAACCTGAACAGCATGGGGGGATTTGATGTCTTCACCGCTCATTTTGATGATCACACCGAAACCTGGTCTGAGCCGGTCAACTTCGGGATGCCGGTAAACTCCGGGGACGATGACCGTTATTTCCGGATGTTGAAAAATAAACTGGGCGCCGTATTTGCATCCAACCGTAAAACCGGCACTGGGGGATTCGATATTTATTTCGCCTATTTTCGCCAGTCTCCGGCCCCCCAGGGAGAACGGTCACGCCCCTTGTTTTTTGCCGAAGTCCCTGCGTATAAATCCTCGCAGCAAAACCCCGGCGGGAGCCTTGATCCAAAAAATCCAAACCTCCCGGGGAGCGGACAAAAGGCCCAGTTAAAGGTGCCGGTGATCTACTACCTCAACGATGAACAATTGAAGTTGCCGGCTATCCAGAAAAAAATGGATGAAGTCGTTCAATTGCTCAAACAAAACCCGGCCGCCCAGGTGATCATCGAGGTCTTTTCTGACCGGAGCGCAGCTACCATTTCGGACGATTTGATGTATTCCGTGCTGCGCGGAGAAACGGTACGGGACTATCTGGTGCAGGGCGGGGTTCGACCATCCAGGATTTCGGTGAAGGGATATGGCCAGTTCTTCCCGGTGGCCAAAGAAAAGATAGACGGCCTAGCCAATCCGGCAGGCAAAAGCCTCAACCGGCGCATAGAATTCACTTTTTACCACCCGGCTCCTGAAGAGGCCGGAAGTATTTTCAATCAAAAAGACCTGGCTGAAGTGGACGCCAGGATGCAGGCGCCTGAAAGGAGCCGCTTTCTGGAATTGGAAAAGGGGTTGAACTATAAAATTATGCTGCTTTCTTCCGGCAATGCGGCGAACTTCCGGACAGATCATCTGGACCAGGTCTTTATAGATAAAAACAACCTCACCGGCAAATATGAGCTGATGTCCGGAGTATTTACGACCTTTGCCCTTGCAAACCAGGCCAGAAAAAAGTGGATGGCTTCGGGGTATGAAGATGCCCTGGTCGTGCCTTATTACTCCAACCAGCGTATTCCCCCTCAACTTTTAAATAAATGGAGTGAAAAATTCCCTGACCTGACCCAGTTTATATACCGGGGTGAATAATCAATCAAGAATCCGTGATGAAGAAAACAAAATTGTTCCTGGACCAAAGCCTCAAAAACCTGATGACCGTGGGGACCTTCACCCGCAGTTCCTCCTTCCTGTGTAAAGAGATCGTCAGGCAAATTGAATTCACGCCCGGCCAGGTTATCCTGGAACTCGGAGCCGGGGACGGCGTGATCACCAAATACCTCCTGGATAAAATGGCTCCGGATGCCAGGCTCATCGCTTTTGAGGTGAATCCTGTTTTTTGCGAAGAATTAAGACGCCTGGAAGACCATAGGCTCACCGTCGTAGACCAGGACGCCGCACGGATGCATGAGATCCTGGCGGCCCTGAACATCTCCACGGTCCAGCATGTGGTCTCCGCCATTCCATTTGTGATCTTTCCGGAAACGGTTGCCCTGCACATCATCCAGGCCGCTTTTGATCATTTGGAACCTTCGGGCAAATTTGTCCAGGTACATTATTCCCTGCTGGCAAAAAAACTGTATGACAAAATTTTCGGTTCCGTCCGGATCCGGTTTGTGCCTTTCAATATTCCTCCAGCCTTTCTCCTGATCATGCAGAAAGCTTCCGTTCCTGCACCGGTACAGGCTCTTGCCCAATGAGGGCGCCGATTTCCGGATCTTTTGACCAGAGCAGGTAATAACCTCCGCCTCCTTTACCGCAAAGCTTTACAGCATATTTCCCGGATTCCAATCCCTTTTGCCATATCCCTGCCACGCCGGCCGTGATCAGCGGTTGAAACCATTTCCATTGCAAACCTGAAACCTGGAAAAAAAGGTCCTCCGCCGCCTGGAGATCCTGCTCAAACCAGGCCTGCACCAACCTATGGTTAAGGTCATTCAGTTCCTCTACCACGGGAAGGAACACCGGCTGTTTCAATTGCTCCAGGTACCAGGAAATCGCATGAATATGGCCCCTGGCCATCCCTGAGTCTATGACATAAAGAAAGGACATCAAAGGGCCAGAAGACAAAGGGTCAGGTACCCGGACCAGGCTCTTGCCGATCCAGGCAATCCCCTGTCCCTTATAGGATACCAGGGGATCAAAACCTGAACTGGTCCCATGGAAATAATCTTCAACCCCTGCCAGTTGTTTCTGCAGGATTCCGGTGTCTTCACTTATTTCCCTTCCATAATGATAGACCAGGGCGGCAGATAAGGCTCCCGAACTTCCCAGGCCATAACCGGGAGGAATGGTGGAGCGGAACTGCCAGCCTTCCAGGATATCGTCGTGAAGCCTTCCGCTGTCGATATAATCTATTTTTTGAAGATATTGAACCAGGGGCAGGAGGGAGGTATCGGGTTCGGCTCCTCTTTCCCAAATTCCGGCAAATTTGGGAAAGGGGATGGCCAGGGCATCCCCGCCCCGGATGACCGTAAATTCACCGCTGACCAGCAATTTGGCCGGAAAAGGTCTGGCAGGCTTCAATGAAAATAAATTTGAGATCTAAAATACATCATTGTTTCCCCTGGCGGGCTACCCTGAACAGGATGGCGGCGAGTCCGGCAAAACAGAGGGCGCCGGTGAAATGATATCCGAAGGTTCCGAAAATGGCTTCCATCCGGGCTCCAATGCTCAGTTTTTCCAATTGGTCCAGGTATTTAACGGACAGCAGGGCGATGATCACGCCCGCCAGCGCACCACCGGCCACCAAACCGGTGGCAAACAGTTTTCCCTTGCTGAGTTCTTCGTCTTCTTCGATCACGATGGTATCGTGTTTGGACCTCCAGTCCACGAGCCCTTTGACCAGGCCCCCGATGAAGATGGGCAGGGTAGTGCTCAAGGGAAGGTAAAGTCCAACGGCAAAGGAGAGCGAATTGGTCCCGCACAATTCAATGACCATGGCCATGAAGGCCCCGACCAATACGAACTGCCAGTCCAGGTTGAAAGACAGCAAGCCTTTGATCAAGGTGGCCAGCAAGGTTCCCTGCGGCGCCGGATATTTATCCGAACCAATGGCATGTTCCACTCCGGTCCGCAGGACCTCGGCGTCCTGGTCCAGGTAGCGGATGGTGTAGCCGATTACGACGGAGGACACCAGGGTACCTATAAATAAGGCCAGTTGCTGGTAGCGGGGAGTGGCCCCCAGCAGGTACCCTGTTTTGAGGTCCTGGGAAGTATTGCCTGCATTTGCAGCAGCAATACAGATGATGGATCCCACCACCAGGGCCATGGGTTCATAAGCCTGTCCAGTCCAACCCATCGCGATAAAGATCAGGGCGGTTCCCATGAGGGTGGCGATGGTCATGCCGCTGATGGGATTCGAACTGGTGCCGATCAGGCCGGTAATCCGGCTGGAGACCGTCACAAACAGGATCCCAAAAACCAGGACCAGCACCCCGATCATCAGTTTGGAAAGGATGCCGCTGCCCGGGATCCCCGGCAGGAGGGCAATGATGACTATGAGGGCCAGGCTGCCAAACAAGACGACTTTTTGATTCAGGTCACGGTCGGTCCGTCCCTGACCCTCCCCGTTTAACTCCTGGTTTTCGCGGATGGAACTAAAACTGTTTTTAAAAGAGGAAATGATGGTGGGAATGGTCTTGATCAGGGTCATGAGCCCGCCTGCGGTGACCGCGCCTGCGCCGATTTGGCGGATAAAAGCACGGTAGAGGGCAATTTCAGGGTTGGCGAAGACCTGATTTTCCGGGTCCCATACCCCGGGGCCTCCGGGGGTTTTGATATCCGCGAGGTAGCCCAGTTTGACCAATTGGGCCGCAATGGTCTCTGCCGGGACCAGCGTGGCCAGTAAAGGATTGAGCGCCAGCCAGGCCAGTACGCCGCCTGCGACCAGGACCCCGGCAATCCTTGGGCCGATGATGTATCCCACACCGAGGTATTCCGGCGTGACATCCGCGTTGAAGGTGGCCGAGGGCAAAAATTTATTTTTCGCCTGGGTCACGAAGGTGGGCGTTTCGGCAATGAAGTGAATGATCTTTTGAAGAACTGCATATATGGTAGCCACTGCCAATCCCAGATAGGCGGTCCTTGCAAAATCACCGCCCTTTTCGCCGGCGATCAGGACCGAAGCACAAGCAGTGCCTTCAGGATAAGGAAGGCGATCGTGTTCCTTGATGATCAGTGGCCGGCGCAGCGGGATCATAAGCAGGGTCCCCAGCATCCCTCCGATCATGGCCAGGGAAAGAATGGTCATATAATTGAAATAGGATGCGCCGGAAACCGACTGGTCTTCATTGGCCGATAAGAAAAGGAAGGCGGGCAGCGTGAAAGCCACTCCGCCGGCAATGGCTTCCCCGGCAGAACCGGTAGTTTGGATGATGTTGTTTTCCAGGATGCTTGTATTGAACAAACGCCTCCCGATCGAAATGGCCATTACCGCGATGGGAATGGAAGCGGAGATGGTAAGGCCCGCCTTGAGCCCGAGGTAAACCGTGGCAGCTCCAAAGACCACTCCGAAAAAGGAGCCCAGTAATACAGACCTCCAGGTGAATTCAGGCAGGATGGTGGGGGAGGGGACATAAGGACTGAATTTTTTATTATCCATAAGTCTTGGGTCTTGACGGAAGTGGATTATTGCATGCCTGTCTGTCCGGATTTATTTGACCTCTCCCATCAGCCTGCGGGTCCAGGGCGTGAGGATCAGGAGGATCAGTGCAGAAGCCGCGCTGAATACAAAAACATAAAAGAATATCTGGTTGACCGGGTAGGTTTCAAAAAGGCCGCCGACCCGGCCCCCAATCCAGTTTCCCAGGGAGGCGCCCATAAACCAGATGCCCATCATCTGGCCGACGATCCGCTCCGGTGCCAGTTTGGTCATGGCGCTGAGTCCGACCGGGGATAAAAACAATTCTCCGACGGTGTGCAGAAAATAGGTGCACAACAACCATATGATGCCGACTTTTTCCACTCCGCCGGCCGATATTTTTGCTGCCGGGACCAGCAAAAGAAAGCCCAGGCCAACAAAAAACAATCCCAGCACAAATTTGAACGGGGTGGAAGGTTCCCTCTTTTTTTTGGCGAGGGTAAACCAAAGGAGGGCAAACAAAGGGGAAAGAATCAGGATCCACATGGAATTGACCGATTGCCAATACGATGAAGGAAAGGGAGTGCCAAAAAGGGTATTATCGGTATTGCGGTCGGCAAACAGGGTGAGGGTCGAACCGGCCTGTTCGAAGGCTCCCCAGAACAAGGCCGCCGCCAGGTAAAAGATGATGATCGCCACAATACGTTTTTTTTCATCCGGATCAAACCCGCCCCGTGTGAAGAGGTAAAAGAAGTACACCAGGGGTATGATGATCAGGGCGCTGCCCATTATGTCGGAGAGCCTCCGAATGGAAAGCCTGTACCAGCCAAACCAATGGAGGCCGGCCATCAGGGCAATGAAAAGGGTCAGGTAGAGCAGGGATTTTTTTAATAAACGGGTGGTTGGGTTTGCTACTCCTTCGGGGACCGCGGTGGGTTTTAAACCGGCTTCACCAAGGAAGCGACCGCCCCATTTAAAGAGGATCAGTCCCAAAACCATGCCGATGGCCACGGCGACGAAACCGTATTGCCATTTGATGTTCTGCCCGAAATATCCGGTGATCAGCGGGGCAAAAAAAGCGCCGAGGTTGATGCCCATATAATAAATGGAAAAGGCGCTGTCCCTCCGGCTGTCACCGGGCTTGTACAATGAGCCGACCATGGTGGATACATTGGGTTTCAGCAAACCGGTGCCCACCGCATTGAACAGGAGCCCGGTATAAAAGCCGGTCTTGCTTGCCGTAAGGCCGATCAGCAGGTTGCCCACCGCGATGATGATGCCGCCCCAGAACACTGAATTCCTGGCCCCGAGGATTTTATCCGATATCCAGCCTCCGGGCAGATTGGTCATATACACGCCGGATACGTACAGGGCATATAAGGCGGCTGCTTCTTCCACGCTCATATTCAGGCCGGGGTTCTGGCCGGTCACGGAGGCGGTCATGTATAGGATCAACAGGGCCCTCCCCCCATAATAACTGAAGCGTTCCCACATTTCCGTACCGAATAATATGGCCAGTCCTTTCGGGTGGTTTTTAAATTGGGGTACCACGATGATCGCCAGCAAAACAAGAAATACAATCAGTCCGTAAATCATAAGGTCTTTTTATTGGTTTAAGGTTTTTACCGAATGGATCGGATGAAAGGCAGTTCATCAAGCATCCAGAGCCCGAAGCAGCATGGGCCGGGATGCGGTAAAATGACATTTCATGACCCCGGGTTAAAAATAGTCAAATCCGGTTGATTTGCATCCGGCCCCAACCGTCCTGCCGGAATTCCCCTACCCTTATTTTTATTACATTTGTTACCGATGGATATTTTCGATTTTATATTTCACATTGACCAGCATCTCGAGGCCTTCATCGCCCAATACGGGCTCCTGGTTTACGGGATCCTCTTTCTCATCGTTTTTTGTGAAACGGGCCTGGTCATCACCCCTTTTCTGCCTGGTGATTCCCTCTTGTTTGCGGCGGGGGCCCTTGCCGCAAACCCGGCTCATGGCCTGAGCATCTGGACCATCATCCCCCTGCTGATCTCCGCGGCCCTGCTGGGGGACAACACCAATTATTTTATAGGCAAATACCTTTCCAACAAGGGGGTGGGGGCCAAACTTTTCGGGATCTTTACCATCAAACAGGAATACATCGACCGCACCCATGCATTTTATGAAAAATACGGCCAGCGGACCATTATCCTCGCCCGGTTTGTTCCGATCGCGAGGACTTTCGCACCTTTTGTTGCCGGGATTGGAAAAATGACCTATGGCCGGTTTATCAAATATTGTATCGCGGGCGCAATCCTTTGGGTGGTCCTGCTGACCTTCGCCGGGTATTTTTTCGGAAGCCTGCCCTGGGTAAAAAACAATTTTGAAATCGTAGTACTGGGGATCATCGCGGTATCCTTGCTGCCTATGGTCATAGGCTATTTCAGGAGGAACCGGGCTTGATCCCTCCGGTCAGTTGACCAGGCTCATGGCCTTGTCGATGCCAGCCAGTGCAAATTGAAGAATGCCCTCGGAGCCCCGGCCGAAGACGTCTTCCATTTCTTTTTGCTCATCCTTCGTCCAGGCTCCCAGCACATATTCGGATTGCCTGCCTTTTGGAAAATCCTTGCCAATGCCTATCCTCATCCGTGGATAGGCCCTGGTCTCCAGCATTTGTTCAATGCTTTTTAAACCGTTGTGGCCCCCGTCGCTTCCCTCTTTGCGCAAGCGGAGTTTGCCGAGTGGCAAATGAATTTCATCCAGGACGACCAGGACCTGTTGGGGAACAAGCTTTAATTTATTCATCCAGAAAAGCACCGCTTTGCCACTCAGGTTCATATAGGTATCGGGTTTGAGGAGAACCAGGGAACGGCCTTTGATCTTCAGGTCGCAGCGCATGCCAAAACGATCGGATGCCCAGTTTGCTTTTACCTTCCCGGCCAGGAAGTCCAACTGCTGAAAACCCACGTTGTGGCGGGTATATAAGTAATCCGGGCCTGGATTGCCCAGCCCGACGATGAGAAACTTCATGACTCAGCAGGACTTGTTGTAGGGTGGCAAAAATAATCGATAATCGAAGACTGAGGTTATCACCCGATGGCCTGGTTGCCTTCTGATGCTCTCTTCGCCTTTCACCCTTCACCCTTCGCCTTCGCCTTTTTCGCCCCTTACCCTTTATGCTCCTTTCGCCCTTCACCCTTCGCCTTTCGCCCTTTACCTTAAGGTTGAGGTTAAGATTAAGGTTGAGGTTAAGGTTGAGGACCCTGATTATCTTTGAAAGTCATGTTCAGGGCAAAATTGAAAGACACCTGGCGAATGTTTCGGCGGATGACCATCCGGAAGGCAGTCAATGCCCTGAAGGTTTACCTTTCCTTCCATCTTGGCAGGTGGAGCGGGACCGCGCTTCATTGGGGCATGCCGGTCAGTTTTGCGATTGAACCTACTACGGCCTGCAACCTGCGATGCCCCGAATGCCCCAGCGGCTTGAGGGCTTTCACCCGCCCCACCGGAAACCTGAAAATGGATTTTTTCAGATCGGCCCTGGATGCCCTTAGTCCTTATGCCTGCAACCTGACCTTTTACTTCCAGGGAGAACCCTATATCAATCCTCAATTCCTGGATATGGTCGCTTATGCGGAATCCCGGGGGATTTATACCGTCACTTCGACCAATGGCCACTTCCTGGATGATAAAAATGTGAAGCGAACCCTGGATTCCGGATTGTCCAGGATCATCCTTTCCATCGATGGCACCACCCAGGAAACCTATGAGCAATACCGAAAGGAAGGGGACCTGAAGACGGTTTTGCAGGGGGCGGAAAGGCTGGTGAAAGCAAGACGGGAATCCGGACTCGACCATCCCTATATCATCTTTCAGTTCCTGGTCACCTCGGCAAACGAACACCAGGTTTCTCAAATCCACCGGCTGGCAGAGACGATAGGGGTGGATGAGGTGAGGCTGAAAACCGCCCAGTTTTACCATTTCGAAAATGGAAATGACCTGATGCCGCGGGATGAACGGTATAGCCGTTATACCAGGTCCGGGGATGGACGTTACCGGCTGAAAAACGGACTGGAGGACCAGTGCTGGAGAATGTGGCATTCCTGCGTGATCACCTGGGATGGCAAGGTGGTCCCCTGCTGTTTTGACAAAGATGCGTCGGTCCGGCTGGGGGACCTGAAGCTACAAGCCTTCGGCGCCATCTGGAAGGGGGAGGCCTACCGGGCGTTCAGGCAAAAACTCCTCCGGGGAAGGAAGTTTATAGATATCTGTAAAAATTGCTCCGAAGGGAGCCGGGTCTGGGCCTGAAACCGGTTGGGAAAAAGCGGACTTAAAATTTCTTTAATTTTTTTGCCTTTTTTTCCTTAACTTTATGGGTTAGAAAGGGTTCAGGGATATTTAACTCCATATCTGGAATTTTACTAATTTATAGTCCATTGACTTAGTAGTATTTCGATCAAAAATCGAAGTATGGAATGGGTATGCCAGGACCGAATGAATGACCAGGCTCATGAATGCAGCATTAAACAATCCTGTTTTTTATAAATCCATCTTCCAGGGAAGGCTGGAATTTGGCACAGGAAAAAATATAGAAAAAGCCTTTCAGTTGTACCAGATCCGGGCTGAACAGTATTACCGAAATGAAGTCATGTTCAAGGCCGAGCAAATTTTTAATGTGGAATTTGGATATATTGAAATTCCCAGGCTGGTGGCCCAGGCCAATGAAAAAACGTTTACCAATACCCTGAACCTCCTCGAATACATTGCCCAATTTGCCGCCGCGGGTTCCATGGGGGCCTGGCTCATCGACCAGGGAAAGGTATTGAGGCATAAAATGATTGAACCGCAAAGCGATAAGGTTGCCGTCCAGGAATATTTGCGCGGCCGCAAACTGGTGGGCACCAAAGGGAAGGAAATGGAGGCCATCCACGCCCTCAACCTGGCCATCGAAAAATACGAGAAACACAGCCAGGCTTATGAAAGAAGGGGGTATGTAAATTTCACCCTCAAAAACTACAAAGACGCGCTTTCCGACTTCAACAAAAGCATCCAGTTTGATGAAAATAATGCCCTGGCCTATTTCGGCAGGGCGCAGGTGCACCTCTACAATGGCGATGTTCCGAAAGCCCTCCTGGACCTCGGGTTGACTATTCAGAAATCCCTGGCGCTCCAGATGGTGCATTGGCAGGCCCGGTATCAAAAAGGCGAACTGCATTACCAATTGAAACAAAATAAGGAGGCCGCTTTCGAGTTGAAATTGTTCTGCGACCGCAAGTTTGACCCGAAGGACATCAACTATTTGAAAAAAAGGGATGCCAACTATTTTTATGGACGCATTCTGATGGAACAGGAACAATTTGACGAAGCCGCGGCCCGCTTCAATGCCGCCCTCGCCGCCCTGGATGAAAATCCCAAAAGCACCAAGTTTACCAAAGCGGATATCCTCCTTCAACGCGGGCTGGCCAAAAAGCTGGCGGGTAAAAACGGGTTTATGGCGGATGTCAAGGAGGCGGCTACCCTGGGTAGTAAAGAAGCCAAAAAAATGTTGCAGGCCAAAGCATAATTTCCCACCCTGGCCCGTTTTCGCTCCAAGCCCATGATCCGCTTCAACTCAAGGACGGTTTCTTTCGTTTTTTATTTTCCGCTGCTGTTCGCAGGCTGGATGTGCCGTCCTGCAAGCCTTGCGGCCCAAACCCAAACGAAAGCGGCTAAGCTGTTTGAACGGGCAAAATCGGATATCTCAAAAAACAGGACCTCCGAAGCCATCCTGAAACTGGAGGAAGCTATTGAAGAAGATCCCACCTACCGGGAAGCATACCTGGAATTATTTCGCATCTGGCAATCCCTTGACAAACCGGCGGAGGCGATTTCCGTTCTTCAAAAAGCCGCCCTCTCGGTCCGCTCCGGCCAGGCCCCGCTTTGGTACAACCTGGCCCAACTGGAATTGCAGCAAGGCTGGTATGCCAAGGCTCATGAACATTTCACCACTTATCTTTCGCTGAATACTCCCGATGCAGCCACCCGGGCCATAGCTGCATGGCTTTTGTCCAAGACCGGATATGCCCTCAAACATCGGAAAGACAGCCTGGATTTCCGGTTTACACCTTTGAAAGGAATGATCAATACCGCCGATCCGGAATACCTGCCTTCCCTGGATGCCACAGGTAAAATGATGGTATTTACCAGGAGAACCGGCAACCAGGAGGATCTGTGGATCAGTTTCCTTCAGGCCGAAGCATGGTCCGCACCTTCCCCTTGGGCGGGCAACAGCAATCAGAATGAAGGCGCCCATGTAATCAGTGCCGACGGGAAAACCATCGTGTTTACCGCATGCGGCAGGGAAGGCGGATTCGGCGGATGCGATTTATACAGTTCGGATTTCCGGCAGGGAAGGTGGACCCGGCCGAGGAATATGGGGCAGGTCATCAACAGCCGGGCCTGGGAGAGCCAGCCCAGCCTGAATGCCAACGGCAGGATCCTCTATTTCGTCTCCGATCGACCCGGCGGGATGGGAGGATACGACATCTGGATGAGTTTCAAAGGGCCGGCCGGATGGACCCCTCCTGTCAATGCAGGGCCAAATATCAATACCGAAAAAGATGAATTAAGCCCCTGTCTCCATGCCGACGGCCTCAGCCTGTATTTCAGATCGGAGGGCTGGCCCGGCTTTGGCTCCCAGGACCTTTTCGTATCCAGGAAGTCCAGGGAAGGCAACTGGGAACAACCCATCAACCTTGGGTATCCGCTCAATGACCACAGGGACCAGGGAGCGATGGCGGTGAGCCTCGATGGAAAGTCGGCTTATTATACCGATCAGAGAATCGGTTCATCCAACCAGCTATTGGCTTCCGATATTATCAGGCTTGAACTGCCACAGCCCTTCCGTTCCCTGGCCTGCACCTTTATCAGGGGCAGGATTTCCGACCTCTCCTCCAATGCAGCCCTGCCGGGGGCCCTGGTCACCCTTGCGGGGGGAGAAGGCCTGTTTATTAAAGACTCGGTGGTCAGCGATCCGGATGGTGAATTTCTCCTTATAGTGCCACTGCAACATGCTTACCAGATCCATGCAAAACTGGACGGATATAACCTGTATTCGGAGCGTTTGGTTGCTGAGGAGGCGTTGGCCGCGGGGTATGAAAGGACCCACGATATCAAACTGGAACAGATCAGACCCGGGGTGGAGGAGCCTTTGAAACCGGTCGTCCTGGAAAATGTATTGTTTGAAACCGCTTCCTTTATCCTGTTACCCGAATCCTTTAATGAACTGGACGGCTTGTCTGAACTCCTTAAACAAAACCCATCTTTCAGCCTGGCCATCCACGGACATACGGACAATACTGGGGACCCGGAATTCAACCGGACCCTTTCCGGCCGGAGGGCCCAGGCGGTCTACAATTATTTACTCACCCGGCAAATTGAAGCTTCCCGCATGACCTGGGAAGGATTCGGTGACCGCAGGCCCATCGCTTCCAATGATTCGGAGGAGGGTCGGAGCAAAAACCGCCGGGTTGAATTTATTTTGTCCAAAGGAAAATAAGGCATTACCAAACGCATCGCTCACCAGCACAAACCGAAAAAGCGGATATGGGAAAATCCAAACAAATGATTGCAGAACAGGTCCGCATCTTGGACATGGGGGACCAGGGCATGGGGATTGGGAAGGACCCGGAAGGCCGGGTGTACCTGGTCCGGGATGCCGTCCCGGGCGACCTTGTGGATATAGAAGTAAAAAAACACCGCAACCGGCTGGGAAACGGGCGTCCGGTCAGGATGCTTGAATCTTCCTCCTGGCGTACCCATCCGTTTTGCAGCCATTTTGGGGTCTGCGGCGGTTGTAAATGGCAGCACATGAGTTATGAGGGCCAGTTGTCTTACAAATTCAAAAACGTCGCCGATGCATTAAAACGCATCGGCGGGTTGCCGGATCCACAGGTGCGGCCGATCTGCGGTGCACCCGAAGACCGGTATTACCGCAACAAACTGGAATTCAGTTTTGGTAATTCAAGGTGGCTCGAACCGGATGAACTCACCCGGGAAGGCGCCCCGGACAGGAATGCCCTTGGTTTTCACCGGCCCGGCTCCTTTGAGAAGATCGTGGACATCACCCATTGCCATCTTCAACCGGAGCCCAGCAATGCCATACGCAATGCGGTGAGGACCTGGGCCAAAGAAAAGGGCCATACTTTTTACGACGTCAAAAATCACAGCGGTTTTTTACGAAACCTCATCATAAGGACCACCACTCTGGGCCAGGTAATGGTGACCCTGGTGACCGGAGAAGACCTGCCGGAAGCCCTGGAGCAAATCAACCAATTGCTGCTGCTTCAATTTCCGCAGATCACCACTCTTTATCATATCCACAATCCGAAAAAAAACGACACCATTTTTGACCTGGACCTTCATCTGGTCCATGGGCCCGGATATATCCTCGAGTCGATCGGGCAGTTACAATGCCGCATTGGCCCAAAGTCTTTTTTCCAGACCAACAGCATTCAGGCCGCAAGGCTTTACGGGTTTGTGGAAGAATTTGCCAAGCTTACCGGCCATGAAATCATTTATGACCTGTATTCCGGTACCGGCACCATCGGCCTTTTCCTGGCCGGCCGGTGCAGGCAGGTGATTGGAGTGGAGGAAGTCCCCGAAGCGGTGGAGGATGCTTACCTGAATGCCTCCCTCAACCAGATTAAAAACGTGGTTTTTCACACGGGGGATGTGCGAAAAATGATGATGGAAGGCTTGTTTGGCAGGGAGGGAAAGCCGGATTTGATCGTATTGGATCCTCCGCGGGCCGGACTGCACCAGGATATCCTGCCCCTTTTGATCGACAGCGGAGCGCCCAAAATCATTTATGTGAGTTGCAATCCCGCCACCCAGGCCAGGGACCTGAAGGTGCTTTGTACCGCCTATGAGCACCGGATCAGCCAGCCGGTCGATATGTTTCCCCACACCGCCCATATTGAAAACGTAACTTTGCTGGAGCTCAAATCGTGAACCAGATGCAAGTGAGTACAGAAAAATTCCTCGTGTTGCAGGAGGAATTGAAAGTTTACCGGAATGCGCTCAATAAGGCGTTGGACATTATGCTGGAACAGGGCATCACCGAGTACCCGATCTTTATCGCGCACCAGGCCACCTTCCATGGAGGCATCCCCATCATCAAAAGGTCGGAGGTGAAAGGCAACTGGAACATCAACGTCTCTTCCCTTGAAGAATTTATCCAGAAAAAGATCATCAGCAGCCGCAAGGTGGCCTCGTTTAAACAAAGCTACCGGCCCGCCACCGATTATATTTGTTTCTTTGTGTTGAGCGAATTAGGGGCCCAGTTTATATTTTTACCCCGCGTATGATCCTCAGGTAGCGGTTTATGAAAGGAATTATTTTGGCCGGTGGGCTTGGCACACGATTGTTTCCCCTTACGCTCGCCGTGAGCAAGCAGCTGATGCCGGTTTATGACAAGCCCATGATTTATTATCCCCTGTCCATCCTGATGATGGCCAATATCCGGGATGTCCTGATCATCTCCACTCGGGAAGACCTTCCCGGTTTTGAAAAATTACTCCGGGACGGCTCCGACCTGGGCTGCCATTTCTCATATATGGTCCAGCCCGAACCCAACGGCCTGGCCCAGGCTTTTGTCCTGGGTGAATCCTTCATCGGCCGCGAGGCCTCCTGCCTGATCCTGGGGGACAATATTTTTTATGGCGCCGGCCTGGGCAATATCCTCAAAAGTTGCCAGCAACCGGACGGCGGGATCATCTTTGCCTACCAGGTTTCGGATCCCGAACGGTATGGAGTCGTGGAATTTGACGAAAATTACAAAGCCCTTTCCATTGAAGAAAAACCGGAACATCCCAGGTCAAACTTTGCGGTACCTGGCCTTTACTTTTATGATCATTCCGTCATAGAAGTTGCTAAAAACCTGAAACCAAGCCCAAGGGGAGAATACGAAATCACGGATGTCAATAAATATTATCTCGAAAGGGGAAAACTTTATGTCAAGGCCATGGGAAGGGGTTTTGCCTGGCTCGACACCGGCACGCACCAGTCTCTCATGCAGGCCGGCCAGTTTATCCAGGTGATTGAGGAAAGACAGGGTTTGAAAATAGGCTGCATCGAGGAGGTGGCCTACCAGATGAAATTTATCGACGCGTCCCAGCTGGAGAACCTCGCGCAGCGATACCTGAAGAGCGGTTACGGGCAGTATTTGCTGGGTTTATTACACCATAAATTCTTTTAGCGCCCGGGCCCATGGCTGAAGAATTGGAAAAAGGACCGGAGGACCACGAGGATGAACAGACCCGTTCGGTCCTGAAGTCATTTAAAAGCTCAAAAATCTGGTTGCCTATTTTTATCGGCCTGGCGGTGGTCGTGTACATGCTCTCTGCCAATTTTGATCCGACCGCCCTCGCATCCATAAAATGGAATCCGCATACCACCCTCTGGCTCTTCCTGGCTGTTGCCTTCCTGGTCATCCGACACCTGGCTTACGCCTTGAGGTTGTATTACCTGGCCGGAGATACCATTGGTTTCTGGAAATGCATAAAATTGATCATCATCTGGGAATTCAGTTCGGCCGTTTCACCCACCGCCCTGGGTGGTTCGGCAGTTGCCGTATTTGTATTGTCACAGGAAAAAATGGGGACCTCCCGCACCCTGGCCGCTATCATTTATACGGTAGTGCTGGACAGTTTGTTTTTCGTTGCTTCCGTGCCTTTACTCCTGCTGGTGATTGGGGCCAATGTGATCAATCCATCCTATGTGGATTTTTCCTCCCTGGACAAGGTCGCTTTTTCGCTCTTCTTTTTTTATGGCCTGATCCTGGTCTACGGTTTGTTTTTTGCCTACGGACTTTTTTACAACCCCAGGCAATTTAAAAAAATACTCGTTTTTTTTACGACCTGGCCCCTGCTCAACCGGTTTAAAGGGGCAGCCCAGAAGTTGGGGGACGAAATGATGGATTCCTCTTACCAGATTGCACACCGGGACAGAAGGTTTCATTTAAAAAGTTTTTTGCTGACGGCCACAGCCTGGGCCTGCCGTTTCCTGATCGTCAATTGCCTCATCATCGCCCTGATTGACCCCGTGAGTTACCATCCCTGGGACCAGCTCAAGATCTACGGCAGGCAGGTGATCATGTTTGTATTTATGATGTTCAGCCCGACGCCTGGGGCGGCGGGTTTTGCGGAAGTCTTTTTTGGCAGTTTCATTGGCGACTATATTCCCAAAAGCGCAGCACTGATCATCGCGCTGATCTGGCGGTTCATGACCTATTATTTGTACCTGGTCGCCGGAGTATTGGTGATTCCTGCCTGGCTGACCGGTGTGATCCGAAACCGGAAAGAAGCCAGGGCCAAAGTCGCCCAGGAAAAAGCAAGCCGGTTTCAGAATCCTGAATCCTGAAAACGGGTGGAGGAGATAAGACTTACCTTTGCCGGTCCATGTTAAACCGCAGACTTCAAACCTTCCTGGCCATCATTCTGGGCGCCGCAATCCTGATGCTTGCCCGGTATTTTTATTTTCAGCCCGGGGTGAAAGTGGGAGAAGAATGCCCTCCTTTCCAAACCCGCCTTGCCGACGGGACGGCTTTCGAAATGGCATCTCTGAAGGGGAAATATGTATTGATCGATTTTTGGGGTAGTTGGTGCGCGCCCTGCAGAAAAGAAGCTCCTGAGTTGAAAAAATTTTACGAATCCTGGCGCCAGACCGGATTCCGGGATGGCTCGGGGCTGGAACTGGTGAGCATTGCCATAGAAGAGGATAGGAGCAACTGGGAAAAGGCCATTCGCGAGGACTCAGCCACCTGGCCGGTCCATATCCTGGAACTGGATCTGTTTAATTCTTCCCTGGTCAAAACCTTCCAGGTTCGGGAAATCCCTACCAAAATCCTGTTGGATCCCTCTCACCGGGTCGTTGCGGTCAATCAGGGATTTGAGGAGATGGCGGTCTTGCTGAACTCCCGGATTCAAAAGGACTGACATTTTGGCTCAAATTCTTCGAATGGTCTTATTATTGCAGATGCGCATTAGAAAATAACATTTAATAAATGGAACAAGAAGGAAAGGATATCCTGGAGGAATCGGGCGTACAACCGGAAGATATGGCAGATCCTGTTGAAAACCAGCCAGATGTTGAACAAGTGGCCAATGAGGAGGAAACTACGGTCCGGGACTTGAAAGATAAATACCTGCGCCTGTTGGCAGAGTTTGACAATTATAAGAAAAGGACCAGCAAAGAGCGGATCGAGTTTGCCAAATTTGCCGCCCAGGACCTGGTAGTCAGTCTGCTTCCTGTACTCGACGATTTTGACCGGGCTGTCAAACATGGTCAGGTCTCGGAAGGCACTTCACTCATCCATCATAAACTGGTTCAGGTTTTAAAACAAAAAGGGCTTGAGGAAATGCAAAGTCAGGGACAAACCTTTGATCCCGCCCTGCATGAAGCCCTGACTGAGATCGAAGTCCCTGAGGATCAGAAAAATAAAGTAATCGAAACCCTGGAGAAGGGGTATTATCTTGCAGACCGGATCATTCGATTTGCCAAGGTGGTGGTCGGTAAATAAAGGGAAATGGCAAAACGCGACTTTTACGAGGTGCTGGACATATCCCGGGATGCCGACGAAATAACAATTAAAAAATCTTACCGGAAAATTGCCATGCAGTTTCACCCCGACCGGAATCCGGGGGATAAGGCTGCCGAAGAAAAATTCAAAGAGGCTGCAGAAGCTTATGGCATTTTAAGCGACCCGGATAAAAAAGCGCGCTACGACCGGTATGGTCATGCCGGGGTGGATCCCAATATGGGGGGAGGATTCAGCGGAGGCGGCATGAATATGGAAGACATTCTCCGCAACTTTGGGAATATCTTCGAAGACAGCCCCTTCGAGTCCTTTTTCGGAGGCGGCGGAAGGGCGGAAGCAGGCGGTCAGCGCGGATCCAGCCTGCGGATCAGCGTCACCCTTGATCTCCATGAAATTGCCACCGGGGTCTCAAAAAAAATATCGGTCAAAAAACAAGTGACCTGCAATACCTGCGGGGGGTCCGGCGCTAAGGATAAAAGTTCGAAAAAAACCTGCAACACCTGCCATGGCAGCGGTTATGTAAGACAGGTCAGAAATACTTTCCTGGGCCAGATGCAAACCACCACCACTTGCCCGCAATGCCATGGATCCGGCCAGGTTATTACTTCACACTGTGCGACCTGCAAAGGCGATGGGAGGGTCATGGGCGAAGATACTTTTGATATCGATATTCCGGCAGGGGTGGAAGACGGGATGCAGTTGTCCGTCAGGGGCAAAGGGAATGTCGGCGCCAAGGGGGGACCATCCGGGGATTTGATCATTCAGATCAAAGAAAAGGCCCACGAATCCCTTAAACGGGACGGGTCCAACCTGGTCTATGATCTCTATCTCAATTTTGCCGATGCGGCTCTCGGAGCTTCCATCGATGTACCCACCCTGGATGGCAAGGCCAGCATCAAAGTCCCCGCGGGAACCCAGGCGGGTAAGGTTTTCCGCCTCAAGGATAAGGGGCTCCCCTCCGTGCAGTCCTACCAGAAAGGAGATTTGCTGGTACAGGTCAATATCTGGACCCCGAAACAATTAAACGAAGAAGAAAAAGAGATCCTTGAAAAGCTTAAACAGCTGCCCAATTTCCAGCCTAATCCCGGTAAAGCGGAAAAAGGATTTTTTGAAAAGATGAAAAGTTTCTTCTCATGAGGCCGGCTTTGTTTATAGGCATTTTGGCTTCCTTATTCGTTTCCTGCGATCCACCGGATTATATTTTTGAAGAAAGCCGTTCCTTTATCGGACAACCCTGGGTTTATCCCGATTCGGCGGTCTACCGTTTTAATATCAAAGACACGACCAGATATTACAACCTCCTCCTCGAATTGGACCATGGCCGGAATTATCCTTACGAAAACCTGTATGTCCGCTTTGAAACCGTCTTTCCCGATGCCAGCGTCAAATCCGATGTGGTGAGTATTTCACTCGCCGACGAGACCGGGGCCTGGTATAGTGATTGCCGGGGCAGGACCTGTACTTTTTACCTTACCCTGCAGGAACAGGCCATCTTCTCCAACACAGGCGAGTATCAGATCAAAGTCAAACCCTGGATGCGGTCCGATACGATAGAAGACGTGTACAGGCTGGCTTTCCGGGTGGAACGGGGGGATAAACGGCCGAAAATCAAACAATAGCATTCTTTTTAGAGAAAGCATTACTTGACTGAAACCATGCAGATCACTCCATGGCGGGTTTATACAGGGAAAATTATTCAAATGAGCGAGGATTCAGAAAGGCCTCACCCGACACCTAAATATTATAAAAGATTCAGGCTTGTAAAAAGGACAATTTCCTAATACTTACAAGCCTGCATCCAATTGTACTAGCTAAAAAAACGTGTAAAGGGTAAATTGCTAGTTCAAACAACAGCAAATTGGATTTGCAATTGATACTACAAAAATCAACATATTAATTAGTGATTTCCTAAACCGGAGTGTCAATTTATTATAGACTGGTCAGGAATTTTATATAGATTTGATATAGACAGGTTGATTTTTTAAATTAAATTAGCCTCTGCGCATGTTTTTACGAGCCAATATTAACGACCCTCTCACCCGGCATTTTCTTACCAAAAATGTTGAACGTCAGTTTCTTATCTTCAAAATAGGCATAGTGACCTTCTTTTTGATGCTGGGAGTGGATTTTATCAATTGGCAAAAAGGACTATTGAATACCAATCCTTATGTTCAGGCCACAACGATATTCCGGTACCTCGCCCTTAGTTTTTTTATTTCGGTATACCTGCTCCGTAAGAGGTATAATTCTTACACTCCCAATAAGTTACGATTTCATGTAACGCTCAATATCTTCCTTTTTGTCCTCACCCTTTTTCCGAGGAGCCTGTTGATCATGATGGATCGGCAGGTGACCGGTTCCTATTATATTTTTATTTTGATCCTGAATGTGGTCTTACTTCTGGACCTGAGGCCAAGGATATTACTTATGGGTATATCATTGATACTCATGCTATTAACTATCCATCAGGCTGCCAATCCCTATGAAATACTGAAAATCAGCCTGGCTATTGAAGTTAGTTTTGCCACCGTACTGAGTACTTATGTGGGCCATCTGTTGTATAGGGCCGAAGCCACAAACTTTTATGCCAAGAAGGACCTGGAGGAGAAACACCTTGCCCTTGAACGTAGCCTCATTCAGCTTGAAAAGCAAAATGAGGAACTGAATAGCAGTCGCCTTAAGGTCCAGGAACAAAATCTGTTGTTGGAGGAAAGCAAAATTAAGCTGGAAACCTACACCCAGGCGCTCGAACAAAACCGGGCCCTGCTGGAGGAGCAGAATAAGGCCCTTGAAGAAAACAAATCCAGGCTCCAGGAATCGCTGGCCTTCTCACAAAACCAGTTGACCGGCTATGCCTTGTCGATGGCCCAAAAGAACGATTTGCTGCTCCAGTTGAAATCAAGCCTGGAAAAACCGGATGCCTCCCATCATCAGGCGCTCCGACTGGTAGACCAGGGCATCGGGGAAGATGATATCTGGAAACGTTTTCACCATCACTTTGAACAGTTGCATCCCGAGGTGGTCCGGAGACTGGAAAACCTTTATCCGGAATTAAGCGCTTCGGATTTGCGCCTTTTCGCCCTGCTCAAACTAAAAATTACCACCAAGGAAATCGCCGATCTCCTGGGCATCTCCCCGGAAAGCGCCAATACGGCCCGGTACCGGCTTCGTAAACGCCTGGGTTTGAACGAAGGGGAGGACCTTCAGCAGTTTGTGGACCGGTTTGAGTGATTTGCAGGGATGGGTTCGATCTCCCTTGCCCCGCACCCGCCCCTCTTTTTAAATTTTGTAAATCACGGTAGGAATCGGGTAGGTTATGCGGGTTCATCAAGCAGTCGTACCATACATCGTACATCTTTTTCATTAAAATAGTCCTCTACGGCCACCCCTTCGGGATCGATCGAGGACTCGGCCGTCAGTTTCCGGAAGACCTGGCCGATGCTCGGGATATTTTCCATAAAATCGGGAATGAGGACGCTCAGATAATCCCCCTTTTTGATTTTAAAGGTTTCACAACCATATTGGTCCGCCTCTCCTGGATAGGCTTCTTCCGTTGCAGCCCGGTAAATGATCCCCCCGGTCCGGTCCATAAAGGATATCCCGAAATTTTTCCTGCCCTGCGAATCCTTTACCCGGCTGTGCAGGGATTCCCAGGCTGCGGAGATTCCTTCCGGGAAGGAGCTGGCCTGCACATAAAGGATAGAAATATCGTGGTCGAGGTGGTACTTTTCCATAGGCTTGTTTTTTCCAAAATTAAGTTTGGGGAATGGGTCTGCCCGGGGTTGATAGCGGCAATAAAGGGGGCAGGAAGCGTCAGGCCGGTGTATTTTCCTAAAAGTCGATGCTGAGACCGTGCAGGGGTTCTGCCCTCCCCATCAGGGATTTAAACCTTTTTTACAAACTCCGACTTAAGCCCCATGGCTCCAAAACCTTCAATCCTGCAATCTATGTTGTGGTCCCCGTCGGTGAGGCGGATGTTTTTGACCTTGGTGCCGGCTTTGATGGGTCGGGGAGAGCCTTTCACGGGGAGGTCTTTGATCACCATGACGGTATCCCCGTCAAGGAGTTCTTTACCATTGGAATCTAAAATCTTTGGGTTGGTGTTTTCAGCGGCAGCGGGGGCCGCTTCTTCCGGGTTCCATTCATTAAAACATTCCGGGCAGATCAGCAAACCGCCATCGGCATAAGTGTATTCGGAACGACATTTGGGGCAGGGCGGAAATTCAGACATTGGTATAATTTCTTTTTAAGCGGCGGCAAAATTACTTATTTACTGCGTAAAAATTTGATTCGTTCTGATTTTAAAAGGAAACCCGAGGGATCTCCTCCTGCATTCTGCAATACACTTTGCAGGTGCGGAATTATTATGGATACCTTTTAGCCTGATCTCCCTTCCGTCTTTTCGTCCATCTCAAACCAAAGATTACCACCGGGGAAATCGCCGGTCTCCCGGGCATCTCCCCGGAAATCACCAATACGGCCCGGTACCGGCTTCGTAACCGCCTGGGTTTAAAAGAAGGGGGCCCTAATCAGTTTGTGGACCGGCTTCACTGATGTTTGGTGCCCGTGAGGGGCAGCGGCAACTTTGTGTCGCGGTGTGAATGAGCCGCTACGCGGCTTTCCCGCTATGGTTTCCCACGAAGACACGAAGGACACAAAGGGGAGGGTGATCTCTTACATTTTCTTGGTGGTCTTCGCTTCGCTGTGTCTTTGTGGGCGCCAACCTTTGTGCCGTCGTGTGAATGAGCCGCTACGAGGCTTTCCCGCTATGGTTTCCCACGAAGACACGAAGGACACAAAGGGGAAGGTGATCCCTTACATTTTCTTGGTGGTCTTCGTGTCTTCGTGGGCG
>Ga0116142_10000534_pt1 | contig 50215 bp, 41 predicted proteins | sample AD_UKC033_MetaG_FD_89785 | JGI IMG/M metagenome (GOLD analysis project Ga0116142, IMG submission 89785) | Active sludge microbial communities of municipal wastewater-treating anaerobic digesters from USA - AD_UKC033_MetaG | ecosystem: Engineered > Bioreactor > Anaerobic > Digestate | place: USA... | reverse complement strand
GGCGCATGCCCCCTTCCACCCCGTGGCTGCTCCACGCGCTCGGATCGGTCCGAACCCTCTTCGCTGCAAGCCTCCCGCAACAACCAACCCCCGTGCCACCGCAGCATACACCCCGCCAGGGCGAACTCTCCCTTGCCACCGTCCAGGTCAAACGCAACGACCTCGTTGACGCCGACATCGAGGTCCACCCCCAGCCAACCCGCCCCACTGACGACACCCGCAAGCCCAAGACCCGCCTCTGGCACCGCTGGACCGAACGCTGGTCCACCCCCCGACGGCCGGCCCTGACCGGCCTCTTCAACCGGTGACCGAATTCAACCATCAACCCGTCATGCTCCGCGAAGTGCTCGCTGCCCTCGATCCCAAGCCCGGACGCTGGGTCCTCGACGGGACCTTGGGCGGCGGTGCCCACGCCGAGGCAGTCCTCGAACGGAATGCCCCTGCCGGCCGTCTCCTCGGCTGCGACCGCGACCCGGATGCCCTCCGCGCAAGCAACGCACGCCTCGCGCGATTCAAAGACCGCACCGACCTCCGACTCGGCGACTTCGCCGATGTTGCGACCTGGGTTCCCCCCGCCAGTTGCCAGGCAGCTCTCCTCGACCTCGGCGTCTCCTCCCCTCAGCTCGATACCCCAGCACGCGGCTTCAGCTTCCGCGACGATGGCCCCCTTGACATGCGCCTCAACCCCGGAGCCGGCCGACCCGCCGCCGACTGGGTCAATCTCGCCTCGGCCGATTCGCTCGCCCGCATCTTCCGCGATCTTGCTGACGAACCCGATGCCCGCCGAATCGCCCGCGCCATCGAGCGCGAACGCCAACACCACCCCTTCACCAGCACCCGACAACTCGCTGACTTCATCGCCCGAACGGCCCCCCGCCGGTCCTCCGCCATTCACCCAGCCACCCGCTGCTTCCAGGCCCTCCGGATGGCCACCAATGACGAACTCGGCTCCCTCCTCCGCGGTTTGCCCGCCGTCTGGCATACCCTCCGCCCCGGCGGCCGACTCGTCGTCCTCACCTTCCACTCGGGAGAAGACCGCATCGTCAAGCACTTCGGACAACGCCTCGCCAGGAACTACGACCTCGATGGCCCAGTCGATGTCCCCGATTTCCGACGCCCGCGGCCTCCCCAGCTCCGTTGGATCGGTCGCAAACCCCAGACTCCCACCACCGAAGAACTCACCGCCAACCCAAGAGCCCGAAGCGCCAAACTCCGGGTCATGGAGAAGCTTCCTCTCTAAACCCCCTCCCATGATGCCCGCCTTCCGTCCATCCCAGTCCGGTTCCGCCCGCGGCGGCCCGTTCCTGCTCGCCCTGACGCTCTGTGCCTTCCTTTGCGCTTCCGGCATGGGCTTCGTCTGGCACCGCAATCGCAACGAGGATCTCGCCCGCCAAATCCGCCAGCTCGCCGCCAAACTCGACCAACTCCGGGCCGCCAACCAAATCCTCGATCGCCAACTCGAAGAACTCCGCTCCCCCCGGGCCCTCGAAGCCGGCGTGCTCAAATGGAACCTCGGCCTCGTCATGCCCCCACCCGAGGCCATCCTGCGCCTCCCCCCACACCCCAACGGCGCCGTCACCGGCCCCTTCCACGATTACCATTTCGCCGCCCGGACAACTCCATGAACTCCCCCCTGCCCCACACCGCCTGCCCAGCACCCCCGCCATGCTGAACGCCTCCTCCAACCGAACCCTCGGAGGCCTCGGCTTCGCCGTGCTCCTCGCGTTCGTCGGCCTCGGACTCTGGATCGCTGATATCCAGATCCTCCAGCACGAACGCCTCGCCAAACTCGCCGCCGACAACCTGCGACGCAAAGCGCCCCGCCCCGCCCGCCGAGGCGCCATCCTCGACTCCCGCGGCACCGTGCTCGCCACCAGCATCCCCACCAAGACGGTCTGCGCCGATCCCTCCCTCATCTTCACCCAGCGGGTGCTCGTGGCACGAACCATCGCCCCACTCCTCGACCTCCCGGAATCCCAGGTCCTCCGCCAGCTCGAACCGCGACTCCGCAAAGGCCCCAGCGGACTCTGGCTGACCAATTGCTACGTCGTCCTCAAACATAAGGTCCCCCTCGAACGCTGGCAGCAAATCACCCAGGCCATGGCCGGCCTCGACCTCGGCATCCAGGGCAAACGCCTCCGCTCAAGCCTCAAACTCGCCATCCACGCCCTCCGTACCAAGGCCATCTTCAGCGTCGACGATCACCTCCGCCAATACCCCAGCCGCTCCCTCGCCGCCTCCGTCCTCGGCTTCGTCGCCAGCGGCGAACTCGGAACCGATAACGGCTCCGTCTTCGAAGACCATGGCGTCACCGGCATCGAACTCACCTTCGATAACGTCCTCTCCGGCGTCCATGGCTGGCGAACCACCACCGACGAACTCGCCCCCAGACACGGACTCAACGTCGTCCTCACCCTCGACGCCCGCGTCCAGCATGCCGTCGAAGAGGAACTCGCCCGCACCCTCGAAAAATACCGCGCCGCCAGCGCCTGTTGCATCGTCGTCCGCCCCCGCACCGGCGAGATCCTCGCCCTCGCCAACCTGCCCGGCTTCGACCCCAACCGCCCCGGGGCCAGCCCCAACGGCCAGCGCAACCACGCCATCGCCGACCTCTTCGAGCCCGGATCCACCTTCAAAATCGTCACCATCACCACCGCCCTCAACGACCGCCTCCTCCGCCTCGAGGATACCGTCCATTGCGAAAACGGCCGCTGGCTCTACGCCAATCGCTACCTCCACGATCACCACCCCTACGGCGTCCTCTCCTTCGAAAAAGTCATCACCAAGTCCTCCAATATCGGCACCGCCAAAGCCGCCCTCCGCCTCGGACCCGCCCGCCTCTACGAAACCATCACCAATTTCGGCTTCGGCCGGATCACCGGCATCCCCCTCCCCGCCGAATCCGCCGGCGTCGTCCGCCCCACCAACCTCTGGAACCGACTCTCCGTCACCCGCATCCCCATCGGCCATGAGGTCAGCGCCACCCCACTCCAGATGGTCATGGCCATGGCCGCCATCGCCACCGGCGGCACCCTCATGCAGCCCAAACTCGTCGACCGCCTCGTCGATGAACACGGCACCCCCGTCCGCGTCTTCCCCAATGTCGCCCTCCGCCAAGTCGCCACCGAAACCGCCTGCGCCCAGATGACCCGAGCCCTCAAAACCGTCGCCAGCGAGGAGGGAACCGCCCGCACCGCACAGCTGGACTATTACAGTGTCGCCGGTAAGACCGGAACCACGGAAAAATTCTCTAATGGTACATATAAATCCAGCAAGTACTACGCCTCCTTTATCGGGTTCCTCCCCGCCGATCACCCCGAGCTCTGCATCATCGTCGGCGTCGATGAGCCCGATCCCCGCGTCGGCCATATGGGAGGCGCCGTCGCAGCACCGGTCTTCGCCGCCGTCGCGGAGCGAACCGCCAACTACCTGCGCCTCCCCCCCGATCTCGCGCCCGAGCCCGAAACCACACCCACCCTCAAACCGAAGAGCGGACCCAACCTCGCCGGACGCTCCCCACAGGCCGTCCGCACACGAGCCACCGCCGCCCGCCGTTGATCCCATGAATCTTAAAGACCTCCTCTCCCATCTCCCGGACGCCCAACACGACGGCCCCCTCCAGCGCCCTGTCGCCGGCCTCTCGACCCGGGCCTGGCGCGTCATGCCCAACCATGTCTTCTTCGCCATCCCTCACCCCGAATCGAACCCGGCCGGCCTCGTCCATCGCGCCCTCGCCCGCCACCCCGCCGCGATTGTCAGCGAACACCACGTCTTCACCACCGACCAGACCACGCTGATCACCGTTCCCAGCCTGCCCGAGGCCATGGCCCGAGCCGCCGACGTCTTCTACGAGCAGCCCAGCCGCAAGCTCCGCATCATCGCCGTGGCCGGCAATAGCGATTCGCCCGCCCCCCTCCTCGTGGCCGTCCAGCGCCTCCTCGAAGGCGCCGGCATCCCTTGCGGGCGCATCTCCCGCCTGGGCCACCAGCTCGGCGAACGCATCCTCCCAGCCAGCCGCACACCCCTGGATATCGTCGAGCTCCAGGAGCTCCTCCACCTCATGGTCCGAGCCGGATGCCGAGCCTGTGTCCTCGATCTGGGCCTCGTCGCTCCGCTCGACCGCTGGCCTTCCGGCCTCCATTTCGATGTCCTTCTGACCGCCACCACGGAGACCGCCAATACGCCCGTCGATCCCTCCCTGACCCGCGAGCTGCCGCGAAATGGCTCGGCCCATGTCCGTACCGCTTTCCATGCCCACGTCGGCTCCCAGCCCCAAGCCGCCGGCCCGTGGCACTGGCAGATCGCACTCGAGTCCAATGGCTGCAGCGTCGCCTCCATCCAGGCCCGCCGGGTCGCCACCACCGCCCAGGGCACGCGCCTCGTCATCCAATACGGCGCGAACTCCGCACCCCTGCGCACCGCCTGGCTCGGCCACGACGCGATCGGCCAGGGACTGACCGCGATGGCCCTGGGCCAGATGCTCGGTTTCCCCATCCCCCTCCTCCAGCGCGCCCTCGCCGCCGCTCCCGCTGTCCCCGGCCACCTCGAACTCGTTCGCGCCGGACAACCCTGCCTCGTGGCGGTCGATCATGCCCGCCAGCCCCGTTCCCTCGCCCGCGCCCTCGAAACCCTGCGCCCCCTGGCGCCAGGCCGCCTCCTCCTCCTGTTCGGTTGTCCCGCCGGAACCTCCCAGTCCCACCGCCAGGCCATGGGCCGGATCGCCGCCCAACTCGCCGATCTGACCGTGCTCACCGGCGACGACCCTTGCCACGAATCCCCTGATCGCATCTGCCAGCAAATCCTCCACGGCTACCGGCAATTCTGCCTCGATGCCCCCTTCATCCAAACCGACCGCCAAGCCGCCATCGAGATGATCCTCCGCCTCGCCCGGCCCGGCGACGCCGTCCTCCTCGCCGGCAAGGGCGGCTGCCCCCTCCAACGCGTGGGCGATACCATCGCACCCTTTGATGACGGTCTGATCGCAACGGAAATCCTCGAGAACCTCGGCTACACCCTGCCCGCCCGACGGACGCCCCGCCGGACGCCCGTCTATGGAACCGCGATCGCTTGAGTTCGTCGCACGCGCAGCCGGCGGCGAAATCCGCAACGCGCCCCCCGGGCTCGTCGTACACGGCCTCGATATCGACTCCCGCACCGTCGCGGCCGGCCGCCTCTTCCTCGCCTTGCGAGGCGATCGATTCGATGGTCACGACTTCCTCCGCGCCGCCCGCAAGGCAGGCGCCGCCGCCGTCCTCATCGAGCGCCGCCGCGTGTCCGATCTCCCCGCGAACTGCCCCGCCATCCTGGTCGACGACTCCCGCCACGCCCTCGGCGCTATCGCCCGCGAATACCGGTCCGCCTTCTCCATCCCCGTCGTCGCCGTCGGAGGATCCAACGGAAAGACAACCACCAAAGACCTCGTCGCCAGCGTCCTTCGCACCCGGGGTCCGGTCCAGGCCAGCCCCGCCAGCTACAACAACGACATCGGCGTCCCCCTCACCCTCCTCGGCCTCGAAACCCAACAACACGCCGGCGTCGTCGAACTCGGCACCAATCACCCGGGCGAACTCCTCCGGCTCCTCGAAATCGCCCGCCCCACCCACGCCGTCCTCACCTGCCTGGGCCGTGAACACCTCGAGTTCTTCGGCGACCTCGAGGGTGTCATCCGCGAGGAAGGCTGGCTCGCCGAACAACTCCCCCCCCGCGGCACACTCGTGGTTCATGGCGATGACCCCGCCGTCGAACCCGTCCTCCGCCGCACCTCGGCCCGCATCGTGCGCACCGGATGGTCCCCGGACGCCTCCTGGCAGGCGCTCTCGGCCACCCTCACCGAACACGGAACCTCCTTCACCGTCCGCGCCCCAACGCCTGAACTGAGCGGCACCTACACCCTCCAACACCTCGGCCGCCACCAGGTCGCCAATGCCCTCCTCGCCCTCGCCCTCGGCGCCGAACTCGGATTGAACGCCTCCGCCCTCCGGCAGGGTCTCGCCGCTGTCTCACCGGCCACCCACCGGCTCCAACTCCATCAGGTCGCCGGCATCCGGATCCTCGATGATACCTATAACGCCAATGCCGACTCGATGCGGGCCGCCCTGGACACGCTCCGTGCCCTGCCCATCCCCGCCCGCCGCATCGCCGTCCTCGGCGCCATGGCCGAACTCGGCCCGCACAGCCCGGCCGCCCACGCCGAAGTGGGACGCCACGCCGCCGCCATCGGCATCGACCAACTCGTGACCGTCGGTCCGCACGCCGCCGACATCGCCGACGCCGCCCGCGCCGCCGGATTTCGAAACGTCGAGACCCACCCCGACGCGCTCGCCGCAGCCGACCGCCTGGCCCCTTCCTTGCGCCCCGGCGATCTCGTGCTCGTCAAGGCTTCCCGATCCGCCCGGCTCGAGCAGGTCGTCGAGGCGCTCCTTCGTGCCCTCCGATCGGCCCCTTCAACACCCACCCCGGCATGCTCTACTACCTGAGCCAATACCTCCTGAGCGTGTCGGACCCCGACTGGGTCGATTCCCTGTCGTTTCTCCGGCTCTTCCGGTACATCACCTTCCGCACCGCCGGCGCTGCGGTCACTGCCCTCTTGATCAGCCTCTGGCTCGGCCCCTGGATCATCGCCAGCCTCCGCCGGCTGAAGTTCGGCCAGGAGTACCCGGACGTCGCCACCGTCACCGGCGGCCTCGCCCGATCGCCCGCCGGCAAGCGCGGCACACCCACCATGGGCGGCCTGTTGATCGTCATGGCCGTCGACCTCACGGCGCTCCTCTGGGCCCAGTGGAATGCCTTCACCGTCCTCACGCTCGTCTCGCTGCTCGGTCTCGCGGGACTCGGCTTCTACGACGACTGGGCCAAAATCGCGCAGCAGAGCGGCCGCGGCGTCCACGCCCGGGCCAAGCTCTGGGTGCAATTCCTCCTGGCCGGCTTCATCGCTTTCTACCTTTGGGCGATCCCCGCCACCCGCACCTTGATCACCGACATCATCGTCCCGTTCTACAAACACCCGGTCGCGACCGGCGCCACGATCACAGGCCTCCTCCTGGCCACCTTCACCATTGTCGGCAGCTCGAATGCCGTCAACCTCACCGACGGCCTCGACGGCCTCGCCATCGGCTGCACCCTCATCGTCACCACCGTCTTCCTCGTCCTCACCTACATCGCCGGCAACGCCCGCATGGCCGCCTACCTCCAGGTGCCCTACGTCCCGGGTGCCGGCGAACTGACCGTGATCTGCGGCGCGCTCTTCGGCGCCGGCCTCGGCTTTCTCTGGTTCAACTGTCATCCTGCCGAGATCTTCATGGGCGACACCGGTTCCCTCGCGCTGGGCGGCGTCCTCGGCATCATGGCGGTGCTGATCCACCAACCCTTCGTCCTCCTCATCGCCGGCGGCGTCTTCGTCGTCGAAGCCGCCTCCGTCATCATCCAGGTCGGTTGCTTCAAACTCAGCCGCCGTCTCCGCGGTGTCGAACAACGCGTCTTCCTCATGACCCCCCTCCACCATCACTTCGAAAAGCTCGGATGGCCGGAGACCAAGATCGTCACCCGATTCTACATCCTCTGCGTCCTGTGCGCCGTCCTGGCGCTCGCCACCCTGAAAGTGCGCTGATGCCCGCCCAACTCATCATCCCCGCCCCGCTGGCGCGTGAATCCGCAAGGCGCTTTACTCCTTGCACCCTGGTTTTTTCGTTGTTAGTTAGAAGAAGTCTCTGGTGCGGCGAAAGAACGCCGCCGCGGCGTTGTGGCGATCGTCTCGCCTCGAGTTTCGATTTGTGACATGTCCTGGCTTCAAATTCCATAGTCCCGCCCCCCCTTAACCCATGAATAACCCAACACCCATCGGCCATCTCTCACCCCTCGGACAGGCGTCCAAGGGCAAATCCAACGTCCGCCTCGCCGTCATCACCATCCTGGCACTGCACGGCGTCTTCCTGGGCGGCCTCCTCCTTCAAGGCTGTCGCAAGCCGCCGGAAGAAGCGCCCCTCGCCGGCACCACGACGCCCTCCACGATGTTCGGCCAGACCAACGATCTCGCCTCCCTCACCAACATCAACCCCTACCTCGTCGACACCAATGGCGCCGGCTTCGGCGGCCAGACCCTCACCACGCCTGGCTACGGCGCCATCACCCCAACCAACGCCGGCTACGCCGGAGGATTCGTCGCGCCAGGGGATACAACCCCCATCACGCCCGCCACGACCGAGTACGTCGTCAAGCCCGGGGATAACCCCGGCAAAATCGCCAAGGCCCACGGCGTTTCCCTCAATGCCTTCATGCAGGCCAACCCCGGCATCGACCCGCGCCGGCTCCAGATCGGCCAGAAACTCCAGGTCCCGGCACCCGTGCCCGCCACCACCACGCCCGGCGCCGGATCCCCGCCTGACGGATCGCAGGTCTACGTGGTCAAGAGCGGTGATAACCTCACCCGCATCGCACGCCAATACCACGTCACCGTCCGCGAACTCCGGGCCGCCAACAACCTTAAGACCGACCGCATCAGCGTCGGCCAGAAACTGAAAATCCCCACCACCACGCCCGCAACCCCCGCGGACGCCGGATATGTCCAACCCCCGCCCGCCAATACCCCCGCCGGCCCTGTCGTCTATTGAGCCGGAGTTCCGGCCATGAACCGCGCTACCACGCTGCTGTTGTTCTGCGTCGCCGCCCTCATGTCCGTGGGGATGGTCACGCTCTACAGCATCAGCCCGCCAGACGACAGCTCCCGCTACCTCTCCCGCCAGGTCATCGCCGGCGGACTGGGACTCGCCGGAGCCTCGCTCCTCGTCGCCATCGGACATCAGCGACTCCGGTCCTGGACATGGATCGTGTTCGCCTTGGCGATCATCCTCCTCGCCTGCGTCCTGGTCTTCGGGGTCAAGATCAATGGCGCGCGCCGATGGTTCCGGCTCGCGGGCTTCCAGTTCCAGCCGTCGGATTTCGCCAAGTTCGCCTTGCTCCTGGCCCTGGCTTCCTACGGCGCCGCCCATCATCGTCTCACCCGCACCTTCCGCCATGGCATCCTCGTGCCCGGCCTCATCGCCCTCCCCGTCGTCGTGCTCGTGTTCCTCGAACCGGACTGGGGGACAGCTCTCCTGCTGGCCGCGGTCAGCACCGGCGTCCTCCTCGTCGCGGGCGCGCGCTGGCGCTACCTGCTGCCGCCCGTCCTCCTCGGCATCGCCGCCGTCGGCGGCCTGCTCTACCTCAACCCGGTCCGCATCGACCGCATCGAAGCCTGGCTCCACCCCGAGGCCACACGCCTCGGCGTCGGTTACCAGGCCTGGCAGGCACGACTCGCCCTCGGCGCCGGCGGACCCACCGGGGTCGGTCTGAATGCCAGTACCCAAAAGACGTTCCTCCCCGAACATCAAACGGACTTCATCTTCGCCATCATCGGTGAAGAATTCGGGCTGGCCGGCTCCCTCGGCGTCGTCGCCCTCTTCGCCCTGTTCCTCGCCTGCGGCCTCTCGATCGCCCGCCATGCCGCCGACCGCTTCAGCCAGTTGCTCGCTGCCGGCATCACCTTTCTCGTCAGCCTGCAGGCCATGATCAATATCGGCGTCGTCTCCGGAGCCTTTCCCAACAAGGGGCTCGCCCTCCCCTTCGTCAGTTACGGAGGATCCAATCTGATGATGATGCTCTTGTGCACCGGAGCCCTCGTCAGTGTCGCCCGAGGCACCCCCCAACCCGATGGCGCTCCGGCGGCCCTCGAGGAGAATCACGAACTGCAAATGGTCTGAACACCGAGCGGACGGTATTCCGCGGGTTTGCCCCATGCGCAACGAACGGAAGCCGGACTCTTCCGCCGCACGCGTCAAGCCCTCGCCGGCTGACGCATCGCTCGTCGTGCTCGGCTGCGGCGGCACCGGCGGGCATGTCTTCCCAGCCATCGCGATCGCCGAAGCTCTCGAAACACGCGGCGCTCAACCCCTCCTCCTCGTCTCCGCAAAGGCCATCGATCACCAGGCCACCAGCACCGCTCCCCACCTGCGCGCCGTCCCCCTGCCCGCCGTGGGCCTCGAACGCGGTCGCCTCGGCGCGTTCGTCGCCGGCTTCCTCCGCTCCTTCCAATGGTGCCGACTCGAGTTCCGCCGCCGACCGCCGGCCGCCGTCCTCGCCATGGGAGGGTTCACCAGCGCCCCTCCCGTGCTCGCAGCCCGACTCTGCCGGACCCCCGCCTACCTCCACGAGGCTAACGCCATCCCCGGACGCGCCAACCGCTGGCTCGCCCATGTGGCCCGCCGCGCCTTCACCTTCTTTCCCCAGGCAGCACGCCGCTTGGCTGCTCCCCAAATCGACGTGCTGGGAATGCCGGTTCGCCCCCAGTTCCAACCCCTCGATCCCGAACCCTGCCGCCTGGCCCTCGGCCTCCGCCCCAACCAACCCGTCGTCCTCATCGCCGGCGGAAGCCAGGGCGCCAGCGGCTTGAACCAGGCCCTCTGTCGCGCCCTGCCCCTGGTTCGCAAAACCGAGCCCGATCTCCAATTCCTCCATCTGACCGGCCCGGCCGACGAGGCCCAGATCCGCGATGCCTACCGCGCCAGCGGCGCCACCGCCGTCGCCCGCGCCTTCCTCACCGAAATGGAACTCGCCCTCGGCGCCGCCACCGTCGTCATCGGACGAGCCGGCGCCTCCTTCCTCGCGGAAATCGCCGCCATGCGCGTTCCCGCGCTCCTCATCCCGTTTCCCGCCGCCGTTGACAACCACCAGCACCTTAATGCGTGCGCCTGGGTCGAAACCGGGGCAGCCTCCCTGCTCCCTCAGGCCCAAGCCACCCCCGAAACGCTGCAGGCCCGCCTCTCCGACTTGCTCCATAATCACGTCCTCCGACAACAGCAGCACCAAAATCAGGCCCGATGGCACCAACCGGATGCCGCCGACTGCATCGCGGACGCGCTGCTCGCGGGATCGCCCCAGCGCAAGGCGCACCCGCAAACGCCCGCCAATCCCCTGCCGGTCGCCATCGCACCACTCGAACCTCATGACGGCGCTCCGTCGCGGTCCCCTGCCCCCAACCGCACGTCGCCATGAACCAACACCCCGCCACCGCGCCCCGCCCGAACCCGCCCCGCGCCGGTGCCGCCAAGGATGGCGCCCGACCCCACCCTCGGGACGTCCTTGCCTTGGCCCCGTTGCTCCGAAACCACTTGTCCCCCCCGTCCGTCGTTCGCAGCCGCGAACCGCTCGCACCCCACACAACCCTCCGCGTCGGCGGACCCGCGGACCTGTGGGTCGAACCCGCTGCCGAGGATGACCTGGCCCAGATCCTGAACCTCTGCTCCCAATGCCATGTCCCGTGGATGATCCTCGGCCGAGGATCGAACCTCGTGGTGCGCGATGGCGGCTTCCGCGGCGTCGTCGTCCGGCTGAGTCAACCGTCGTTCCGCACGCTCACCGCGTCCGGCTCGACTCTCCGCTGCGGGGCGGGACTCCCCCTGCCCAAACTCGCGGCAGAGGCACGGCGCCTCGGCCTATCCGGCTTCGAGTTCTTCGAAGGCATCCCCGGCAGCCTCGGAGGCGCGCTCCGAATGAACGCCGGGGCTCACGGGTCCCGCACCTTCGATCGAGTGGCGTCCGTCCGCTGCATGGATCGTTCGGGCCGCATCGAGGAACGTCGCACGGAAACGATCCCGGTCCAGTACCGGGCCTGCCCCCTCTTCGCGGACCGCGTCGCCCTCGCCGCCGTCTTCCTCGGCGAACCGGCCCCCGAATCCGCAATCCGCGAACGCATGGCCGCCTTCAGCCGCCGCCGATGGGCCAGCCAGCCGCGCCAGCCCAGCGCCGGCTGCGCTTTCAAGAACCCGGGCGCCCTCCCGGCCGGCCGGCTCATCGAAGAACTGGGCCTCAAAGGCACCCGCATCGGCGATGCCCAGGTCTCGCTCCTCCACGGCAATTTCATCGTCAACCTCGGCAACGCCACCGCCGCCGAGGTCCTCTCCCTCATCAACCTGATCCGCAGACGTGCCCAGGAAGAACGGGGCGTCGCGCTCGAAAACGAAGTGGAAATCGTCGGTGAAGACTAGCAACGCGCGCATCCGCCGGGAACTCTCCATGCCCTCAAATCGCCCAACACCACCCCGTCGCCCCAAACCGCTCTCCGTGACCGTCATGCTCGGCGGCCCCTCCGCGGAACGCGAGGTCTCAATCCGTTCCGGCACGGCCGTCGCCAAAGCCCTCCGCCAACTCGGCCACCGCGTGACCGAATTGGACCCCCGCAATGCCGCCTGGACACTGCCCCCCAAGACCGATGTCGTCTTCCTCGCCTTGCACGGCACCTACGGGGAAGACGGCGCAGTCCAACATGAGCTCGACGACCGCGGTATCCCCTACACCGGCTGCGACGCCCTCGCCAGCCGTATCGCCTTCGATAAAGTCCTCACCAAACAACGATGCCAGGCCGCCGGGCTCCCCACCGCCCGCTATGCCATCCTGCAATCGGAAACCCGCACCTGGCCCAAGGGCTGGGAACCCCCCGTCGTCCTCAAACCCGTGCGCCAGGGATCCAGCGTCGGCCTCCAGTTTGTCGACCGGCCCCGCCAGTTCCCTAAAGCCCTCGCCCACGCCCTCCAGTTCGACTCCGAAGTCCTCATGGAACAACGCCTCATCGGCACCGAAGCCACCGTCGGCATCCTCGCAGATCAGGCCCTGCCCGTCATCGAAGTCCGCCCCCGCTCCGGTGTTCTCGATTACCGCAACAAATACACCGCCGGCGCCACCGAGTTCTTCCTCCCCGGACGCTTCCCCCCAGCCACAGCCAAACGCATCCAAACCGCCGCTCTCAAGGCCTTCCACGCCATCGGCGGACGGGACTACGCCCGGGTCGACGTGATCGTCCAGCCCGATGGCACCCCGGTCGTCCTCGAAGTCAATACCCTGCCCGGCATGACGGAGCTTAGCCTGCTGCCCAAAGCCGCCGCCGCCGTGGGCTACGACTTCCCCGCGCTCTGCCAGCGCATGCTCGAACTCGCACGCGCTCGAGCCTGCGCCTCCCGTCATTCCGCCCGAAAAACCCACCGCGCCCACGGCCCGCGCGTCACCTCATAACCTCATGCTGTTCCGCTCCCCATCCAGGAACCGACGAGTCGAACGGTCTCCCAGGACCCGTCTCACGCTCCGGGGCAAGCCGGGCCGGCGCGCCCGCTGGCGCCTCGTTGGCAACGCTCTCGGCCTCGCCGTCCTCACCCTGGGCTCCGTCTACCTCGGTCTGGCCGGTTGGCGCTGGGCCCAACGCCAGTTCCTCGATAGCGGACTCTTCGCCCTCCAGTCCATAGAAATCCAAACTGATGGCGTCTGGATCAGACCCGACCAGATCCGCCGTTGGGCCGGCGTCCGCGAGGGCGAGAACCTCCTCCTCGTCGACCTGCCACGCATCCGCCGTGACCTCGAACTCGTCCCCCAGATCGAGTCCGTCGCCGTCGAACGCGTTCTCCCCCACCTCCTGCGCATCCGGATCACCGAACGCGAACCGGTAATGCAAATCCAGGCAGTCCAGCCCGACGGCACCAACGGCATCGCGCCCGCCGTCTATTACCTCGATCGCGCCGCCGTCGTCATGCCCTCCCTCCCCTCAACACGCCCATCCGCCACCTACGCCCAGGCTCTCGAGAACCTCCCCGTCCTCCGCGGCATCAGCAGCGCCGACCTCCGCCCAGGCAATACCGTGCGCTCCCGCTCCGTCCAGGCCGCCCTTCGATTCCAGGAACTGTTCGATCAATCCCCCCTCGCCCCCCACGTCGACCTCCGCTGCCTCGATGTCTCCTCCCCCGTCACCCTCGAAATCACCACCGGCCAGGGATCCCGGATCACTTGCAGCTACGATGGCCTCGAAGATCAGGTCGAACGCTGGCGCCTCGTCCAGGAAGCCGGCGCCCGAATGGCCAAAGCCGTCGCCAGCCTCGACCTCTCCGTCACCAACAATTGCCCCGTCCTCTGGCTGGAAGCCAGCCTCATGCCCCCAGCCAAACCCAAACCCAATAAACCAACCCGACCCCGACGCAAACATGTTTGACTCCAAACCGCCCCTCCTCGTCGGACTTGACCTCGGCACGTCCAAAGTCTGCGTCGCCGTCGGCGAACTCCACGCCGACCGCGGCCTCGGCATCATCGGCATCGGCCAGTCCCGATCCCGCGGGGTGCGCAAGGGCGAGATCATCGACCCCGCCGCCACCGCCGATGATGTCCGCGCCGCCATCGCCGAGGCGGAACAAATGGCTAATGTCGAAATCCGCAGCGTCTACCTCGGCGTCACCGGCAGCCATATCCGCGGCTTTAATCACCGCGGCCATCATAATATCCCGTCCGTCGATCGCGACATCACCGCGGACGATGTCCAGGATGTCGTCAAGAACGCCAAGGCCATCACCCTCCCCGCGGAAAATCATACCGTCCATGTCATCCGCCAGCACTTTATCGTCGATGGCCAGCCCGGTGTCCTGAACCCCGCCGGAATGGTCGGCTCCCAGATCGAAGTCGATGTCCACGTCGTCCACGGCGTCACCCACCGCCTCCAAAACCCCATCCGCGCCGTCAAAAGCCTCCAGCTCGAAGTCGATGACCTCGTCTTCAGCGGCATCGCCTCCGCCCTCGCCACCCTCACACCCCAAGATAAGGAACTCGGCGCCCTCGCCATCGACCTCGGCGCCGGCGTCACTGAGTACGTCGTCTGCGCCGATGGCATCATCCAACACACCGGCGCCCTCGCCGTCGGCGGCGATCATGTCAGCAATGACCTCGCCTACGGCCTCAAAATCTCCATGAGCCGCGCCGAAGCCCTCAAAATCGAACACGGCGGCAGCCTCCCCGACCCCGCCCTCAAAGGCCAAACCCTCACCCTCACCCATGACGTCGGACTCCCCGAACGCTCCGTTAACCTCGATCACCTCCGCCGCATCATGTCCCTGCGCCTCGAGGAAATCCTCGAAATCATCGCCGAGGAAATCGAAGGCGCCGGACTCCTCGACTCCATCCGTGCCGGCATCTGCCTCGTCGGAGGCGGCGCCCGCATCCCCAATATCACCACCCTCGCCGAACGCGTCTTCGGCCTCCCCGTCCGCATCGGACGCATGCAGTCCCTCAGCGGCCTCGCCGCCAGCCTCGACCAACCCGAGTTCGCCACCGCCATCGGCCTCGTCAAGTTCGGATCGTTCCAGCACGCCAACCCCCGCGATCGCGTCTCATGGACCTCGCGCGTCAAACAGACCCTCACCAGCCTCTTCCCCGCTTGAGGCCCCATCCCATGCCCCACACCCCCGAACCCGCCGTGACCGCTGAATCCCCCACCCCCGCCCCCGCCACGCGCCGCCACCCCGCAATCCGCGTCCTCGCCGTCGGCGGCGCCGGACTCCAGGCGCTCGAAGCCATGACCCGCGACCCCCTCGAAGGAGTCGCCTTCGCCGCCATCCATACCGACGCGCGCGCCGTCGCCCAATGCCCCCTCCCGGAGAAAATCCTCCTCGGCGCCAACCTCACCCGCGGCCTCGGCACCGGCGGTGACCCCGACCTCGCCCGCGCCGCCGCCGAAGTCGAATCCACCCTCCTCCGGGAACTCACCGCCACCGCTGACCTCGTCATCGTGGTCGCCGGCCTCGGCGGTGGCACCGGCTCCGGCGCCGCACCCGTCCTCGCCCGAATCGCCAGGGAATCAGGGGCCCTCGTCCTCGCCCTCGTCGCCCTCCCCTTCGATTTCGAGGGCCGCCGACGCCAACAACAGGCCCAGGCCGCCCTCCGCCAACTCAAAACCTCCGCCGACGCCGTCCTCTGCCTCCCCAATCAGAAGGTCGCCCGCTTGCTCGACGAAAACACCAGCCTGCTCGACACGTTCCGCTTCACCAATGATGTCCTCGCCGCAGGCCTCCGCGGACTCTGGCGCCTCATCACCCGCGACGGCCTCATTAATGTCGACTTCGCCGACCTCTGCCGCGTCGTCCGCGGACGCCAGGCCGAAAGCTGCTTCGCCACCGCCGAAGCCTCCGGCGATAACCGGGCCCGTGATGTCCTCGACCGCCTCCTGGCCAGCCCCTTCCTCGATGACGGACGCCTCCTCGCCACCGCCCAAACCCTCCTCGTCAGCCTCGTCGGCGGACCCGACCTCACCCTCAAGGACGTCAGCACCGCCATGGAACACCTCCACCGACACTGCGAACAAGCCCAGGTCGTCCTCGGCGCCGCCGTCGATCCCGCCTTCGCCGGCCGCCTCGAAATTACCCTCGTCGCTACCCGCAAATCCGATCCCGACCCCAACCCCAACCCCACCACCGAATTCAACCCCCCGGTTTCCACATTCCCCACCGAACCCCCCGATACCCCCCGCGCCCAGCCCGATCCCCACCCGCCCTCCCGCTACGTCGCCCCTCCCCCGCAACTCTCCCCCGAACAGGCAGAGTCCATCCTCGCCCGCCAAAACGCCGCCCACGGACGCCGCCGACGTAAACGCGCCGCCTCCCGACAGCAACTCCTCCCACTGGAAGTCGTCTCCAAAGGTCGCTTCGCCAAAAGTGAACCCACCACCCACCGCGGCGAAGACCTCGACACCCCCACCTACATCCGACGCGGCGTCCCACTCAACTGACCCACTGACCCACCGACGCACCGACCCACCGACGCACCGACCCACCGACCTCACCCCGCCCCCGGGTCCCGATGCCCGAGAAACTTCGCCACCGCCTCCGTCCGCGTCCGCACCTGGAGCTTCTCGTAGATCCTCCGAATGTACGTGTGCACAGTCTCGTAACTGATCCCCAGATTGTCCGCGATCTCCTTGTAGAGAAAACCGCGCGCCAGGAAGTCCAACACCTCCGCCTCCCGCGGCGACAGGTTCTCCGTCGGCTGCGGCGATGCTCCCGTCCGTTGAAACGACTGCACCACCTTCCGCGCAATGTGCGTCGTCATCGGTGACCCGCCGCGATGCACCTCCCGGATCGCCTCGAGCAGCTCCGCCCGCGACGTCCGCTTCAGAAGATAGCCGCTCGCACCCGCCGCAAGCGCCGCAAAGATGTTCTCCGTGTCCTCATACACGGTCAACATCACCACCTGCAAACCCGGTATCGCCGCCTTCGCCCGGCGAACACATTCAACCCCGTTCATCCCCGGCAGATTGATGTCCATCAAGACCACATCCGGCCGATCCCGGGGTAACCCCTCGAGCGCTGCCTCCGCGTTCGAATACTGGCTCGCACAGCGAAACCCCTCCGCCCGGTTGATCAGCCGCCCCAGAGTCGTCCGCACCTGCTCGTTATCCTCGACAATTGAAACCGAGATCATGACGCGCTCCTTCCCGCTGGACCGTCAACCGACGCTCGACCGCGCCCCGCCCCCCCGTGCCACGAAACCAGCGGCGCCACCAGCCGAACCCGCGTCCCCCCGTCGGCAGCCGACCCCAGCTCGAATCGGCCGCCCACCTCCTCCATCCGACGACGCATGTTGCTCAACCCGTTCCTCAGCCGGGCCGCCGCCGGGTCCACCGACCCCAACCCGCGGCCGTTGTCCTCAACCTCCACCGCAAACGCCCCGGTCTCGAACCGCACCCGCACCCACACCGCCGAGGCCCCCGCGTGCCGCACCACGTTCGTCACCGCCTCCTTCAACGCCAGAAACACATTGTGCCGCACCTCCGGCGGCAATACCGCCGCCGGCACCACCCCAGGCACGTCCAAACGACATCGCAGCCCCGCCGTCGATAAATACTCCTGCGCGTACTTGCTCGCGTACGTGATCAGGCTCTCCACCGTGTCGTTCGACGGATTCAACGCCCAGACAATCTCGTCCAATACCCGCGTCGTGTCCCGCGCCGTTTGCGAGATCTGCCGCGCGTGCACCTCGACTTCCGCCGGATCCTCCTTGTCCCCCTCCACTAACTCGCCCAATAACGCCACCTGCGTCAGACACGCCCCCAGATGATCGTGAATGTCCCGCGCAATCCGCGCCCGCTCCTTCTCCAAGGCCTCCTCCTGCCGCAACCGCTCAACCTGCCGACGCAACCGCTGCGTCGATAACGTGTGCACCGTGCCCGTTACCGCCCCCAATAACACCACCACCACCCCACCCACAAACCACCACGTCCGCCAAAACGGCGGCTCCACCACCAGCCGTAACACGCTCCCCACCTCGTTCCATAAGCCATCCTCATTGCTCGCCTGTACGTGAAATCGATACTCGCCAGGCGGCAGCCGCGGATACCTCGCCACCCGGTCCGTCCCCGCCTCCGTCCAGGTCGTCTCATCCCCCTCCGCGTCCAATCGATACTTGAACCGACCGCGATCCGCCGCCGCCAGATTCAGACTCGTGTACCGGATCTCAAGGTGCTCCTTCCCCGCCGATACCCGCAGCACCGGCGGCCCTCCATCCCCACCCGCTTCCCACACCTGCGGCTGACCATTGACCAATACCTCCTCGATCCGGACCGGCGGCGGACGCGGATTCGGATTCAGCCGCGAAGGCTGCACCGCCGCCAATCCCCGCGCCGTCGGAAACCAAAGCCGGCCGTCCCCGCCCCGCGCCGCCCCTGGCTGCGAACCCGCCGTGCACTCCCGCGTCGGCAACCCGTCCGGCTTGCCGTACGCCCGGCACGTCACCACCCCCGCACCCCGCCCCGCCACAGCCTCGAGCTCGGCCTTCTTGATCCGCATCAACCCCGCCGTCGACCCCACCCAAAGATGCCCAAGCTCATCATCAAGCAAATACCCCACGCTGTTGCTCAAAAGCCCTTCCCGCGTCGTGTACCGCGTCCACCGGCCCCCCGCATACCGCCCCAGCCCCCCACCCCGAGTCCCGACCCACAAAACCCCGCCCGCTTCCGCCAATAACGACGTCACCTCGTCCGCCGGCAAACCGTCACCCCTCCTGATCGCCTCAAACCGACCCCCGCGAAACCGATTCAACCCCCCGCCCCCTGTCCCTACCCACATGCCGCCAACCCCATCCTCCGCCAGCGCTCGTACTTCGTCCGAACTCAGCCCGTCCTTCTGCGTATACACCCGCCATGCCGACCCTTCCCACACCGCCAGTCCACCCTGCGTCCCCAACCATAACCGCCCCCCTGCATCTTCATAAATCGCCCGAATGACCCGCGGTAACACTTCCGCGCCCGGCGGCCGCTCAAATCGTTCCCCCGCCAGACAGAATAAACCATCGCCCCACGTCCCCGCCCAAACCCGACCACCCCGATCCGCATGCACCGCCCAGACATGCCTGTTCGTCAAACCCTCCGCCGAACCGTATTGGCGCATCTCCCCCTCCCTCCAATGCGTCACACCCCCGCCGTTCGAGCCAATCCAGATACCCCCACGATCGTCCGCGCTCACCGATTGTACCACGTCCAGCGATACCCCCCACGAAAGGTCCCAAACCTCGAATACCTGGCGCCGCACCCGACAGAGACCGCGCCCATCCGTCCCCACCCAAAGCGTCCCATCCCGATCAATGCACAGCGACAATACAATGTTGAATGCCGGATGATCCCCCAAGGATATCCGCGTCGCCTTCCCCTGGCCGTCGTACCAGAAAACCCCGCCGCCCAACGTCCCAACCACCAAATTGCCCTGCCCATCCTCCGCCGCCGCCGATACCGGCACCCGACCCCATGGATACGCGCCCCAATCCCGATCCAGCTGCCCCCCGCGCCATCGCTGCACCACCCCGTCCGCCAAACGCCAATACCCGCCTCCCCCACTCGCAACCAAACGATCCAGCTTCCCCACCGCCACCTCGACCTCGACCTGCGGCTCAAGCCCCCCAGGCACCGGAAACGGCCGCACCGACACCAGCCGATCGTCCGCCCCCACCCAAACGGGCCCCTCGGCGTCCGCCACCACCCCCCGGTAGCTGCTCGGACGATCCAAACCCAACACAAAAACCGAGTACCGTTCCTCCGCCATCCGCCAGAGCTGCCCGTCCGCCATGCAAAACCAAATCCCTCCCGACCGATCCTGACAGGCCGATACCATCCGACAATCCGATCGCCCCTGCCCCACCCCAACGCTCGTGTACTTCCCACCCGACATCCGCACAACCCCAGCCGTCTCCGTCCCAATCCAAAGGTCCCCCTTCCGATCCTCGAATAGCGCCACCACCCGGCTGCTCCCCAAGCCCGGTGTGTTCGACTCGTCGAACACCACAAACTCCAGCCCGTCAAACCGCACCAGCCCGTTCAACGTCCCAAACCATAGAAACCCGTCCCGCGCCTGCAAAATCGAGGTCACCGAATTCTGCGAGCTCGGCGGCAACCCCTCGTCCGTGTCCCAGCTGTCAATCACAAACCGCACACCCCCCTGACCCGACGTCTGCGAGGACGCCGCCAGCTCCATACACCCCGCCCCAAACAAGAACCCCAGAATCACCCAAGACACCGCCAACCCCGGCCGCCAAACGCCAGGCCCCAACCCCGCCCTGCCGCTAATCGCCTTCATGTCGCTCCTGCCCTCCACCGCCATCGCCCGCAAGCCCGACCCTATCCCCAACGCCTCACCCCCCAACCCCGCCGCACTCTTCGCCATTCGCCCGCCAATCTCAAATCTTAAATCCCAAGTTGACAGCCGCGGCATTTACGCTAATAAACGTGTCCATAATTTGGCAGAGGCACCTCGGCGTGCATGGCGAGATGGGGTTACCGCTCGTCTCGTGATGTGGTTCGGTGTGCCGATGGGAATCAATGCGGCAAAACAAGCACCCAGTGCAACTTGCGGAACTCGAGACGCGACGCGACGCTTCCGTCTCGAGATTCCGGTTTCCTCCAAGGTTGAACATGTTGACACGCCCACGCGGATTGATCGGCACCCGGCCCTCGAGCCGGAGTGGATTCACCCTCATCGAATTGCTGGTCGTCATCGCGATCATCGCGATCCTGGCCGCCCTCCTCCTCCCCGCCCTCACCAAGGCCAAAGCCAAGGCCCAGGGCGTGCAGTGCATGAATAATCATCGCCAGCTCTGCATCGCTTGGCGCATGTACACCGAGGACAATAATGACACCCTCCTCTACGCCAGCGAGGACCCCGGCAATACCGCCACCTACGCCGCCAGTTGGGTGACCGGCACCCTCGACTTCGACCCCAATAACCGCGCCAACTGGGACCCGGACGTCGGCATCAAGAAAAGCCCGATGTGGCCCTACTGCGGCAAGAACCTCGATATCTGGCGATGCCCCTCCGATAAGTCCACCATCACCGTCAATCGCGTCGTCAAAAACCGCGTCCGCTCCATGTCCATGAACCTCTACCTCGGCGGCTGGGGCGGCACCGACGGCGGCTGGGGCGCCCAGGTCAGCAATTACAAGATCTTCCTCAAGTACTCCGAACTCGATGACCCCGGCCCGTCCAAAACGTTCGTCTTCCTCGATATGCGCGAAGACAGCGTCGATATGGGCAATTTCGCCGTGAACATGGCCGGTTACCCCAGTACCCCAAGCCAGTATGGCTTCTGGGATCTTCCCGGGTTCTACCATAATGTCGCCGGCGGCTTGTCCTTCGCCGATGGTCACTCGGAATTGCGCCGATGGAAAGACGCCCGCACGATGCCGCCCATCAAGAAGGGTGTGGGCGTCACCGACCGAATCTCCTCGCCCAACAACTCGGATGTCGCTTGGCTCCAGGATCATGCCACACGTCCTAAGTAACATAACCCTCAGACTCTAGCCTCATCGCGCGCTTCGGATGCTTCCGCTCTGGCTGATCCCGGTTCGGCCAGAGCGGATTGCTTTCTTGTCCCCTTCCCGGCCCGTCACCGTCACCACCGCCCCTCAACTCGAACCATGAAACCTACCCACACCAACCCAATCACAAAAACCCTGGGGGCCGCCCTCCTGGCCCTCGCCGCCATCCTCCCCGCCCAGGCAGACTACGAGTCGACTGTCCTCAGTCAGTCGCCGCTTGCTTTCTACCGCTTGGGCGAGACCGTGCAACCGTCTCCGACGCCGACTGCCGCCAATATCGGCACGCGCGGCACCGCGTTCAACGGGCAGTTCATGCTCGACGTGGTGCGCGGCGCTCCCGGCGCCTTGGTCGGCGACCCCGGCAATACCGCGGTGCGGTTTCCCGGCGTCATCGACGGCAATCGCGTCCGCGTCCCCTTTGACGAGGCCTGGAACCCCACCGGGCCGTTCTCGGTCGAGTTCTGGGCCAAACCGGGCCAAACGAACGCCCTCCAATGCCCGGCCGCCTCGGTCGAGTTCATAGGCACCACCCAACGCAACGGCTGGCTCTTCTACCAGGGCGATACCACCCTCACCGGCGGTAACGGCTGGATCTTCCGTCATTACAATAACAGCGGATTGACCGCCCTCAGCGGCGCTGCCGCCACGCTCCCACTCTCGACAGACCAGTGGTACCATGTCGTCGGCGTCTACGACGGCACGAATATCAAACTCTACGTCAACGGAACGCAGGCGGCGAGCTCGGTCTTCACAAGCACACCGCGCCCAATCTCCAACTCCGCAATCCCCCTCACGTTCGGCGCCCGCGCCGATGGCGCCAGCGGCTACTGGACATACAAAGGCTCGATCGACGAAGCCGCCGTCTACCCCGTGGCCCTCACCCCGACCCAAATCCAGGCCCACTACGAGGCCGGTACCAGCGCCTCCCCAGCCACTCCCTACCACCAGCTCGTCCTCGCCGACGCACCCACCGGCTACTGGCGCCTCGCTGAACCTGCCGATCCTGTCGCCGTCAACCTCGGCACGCTCGGCGCCGCTGGCGATGGATCCTACCTCTACGCATCCAAACCGGGACAAACAGGCCCGCAAAGCCCCGACTTCCCCGGAATGGGCGCCGCCAACAAGGCCGTCCAACTCGACGGCGCCAGCGGCTACGTCGCTGTCCCTGCACTAAACCTCACCGACAACGCGGTCACCATCACCGCCTGGGTCAAGCCCAATGGCGATCAACTGGCCAACGCCATCATCCTCGCCTGCAAGAGCAGCAAGACCACCGCCGGCCTGCGCTACGATCCCTCCGACCTCAACGGGCTCACGTTCGATTGGTCCGTCGATGGCACCTTCAAGAGCAGCCTCGCCATCCCGCCCGGCCAGTGGTCCTTCGTCGGCCTCATCACCCGCCCCGATCATGTCATCCTCTGCCTCCATGACGGCACCCAGTTCCGGACCTCTGAACCTTTCTACTTCGACAGTGGCACCCCAGTCCAACCCTTCGACGCCACGACCTGCATCGGCAGCACCAGCGGCGACGCCACCCGCACCTTCAACGGCCTCATCGATGAAGTCGCCTTCTTCAACCGCATGCTCACCATCGGCGAAGTCTACACCCAATACGGCGCCGCCGCCGGTAATGTCCCCCCCACCGTGTTCGGTGTCACCCGACTGCCGGCTGACCCGGTTTACGCAGGCGATACCCTCACCGTGACCGTCGACGCCGGCGGCACGCCGCCCCTCAGCTACCAGTGGCGCAAAGGTGGCGTGAACATTGCCGGTGCCCAAAGCGCGACCTACTCCAAGGCTAAAATCACCACCGGCGACTCGGGCAACTACGACTGCGTGGTCAGCAATGGCTCCGGTACCGCCATCAGTGTCGCCCAGACAGTCACGGTCAATGCCGTGAGCACCGCACCCTACATCGTCACACAACCCGTCGGACGAACCCTCTACGCCACAGGCAGCTGGACCCTCGCCGTTCAGGCCGAGGGCGGCGCCCTCGAGTACCAATGGAAGCAAAATGGCAACCCGATCCCCGGGGCGACCGACGCCACTTACTCCATTGATGGTGCCACCGCCGACGACACCGGCACCTACGTGGTCGAAGTCTCCAACTCCCTCGGCTCCGAGACCAGTATCGAAGCGGTCGTCGAGGTCATTGTCCCCGCCCCAGGAACCTACGCCGCCGCCATCGTCGCCGATGCCCCCGTAGCATGGTGGCGCCTGGATGACACCCAGGATTCACCCGACATCCTCGATGCGGTCGGACGCCACGACGGCGTTGTCAACGGAACCATGACCCGCGGCATCTCCGGCGCCCTCGTCGACGCCAATACCGCCATCTCCCTCGATGGCAACGTCGACAATTATGGGTCTGTCCCGTTCGCGCCCGCCCTCAATACCCCCGAGACCACCCTCGAATGCTGGGTCCGCACCACCGCCGACACCGGCGAGTACATCGCGGTCTCAACCTACGAATCCAAGAAAGGCTGTTTCTTCATGCGCACCGACGTGGCCGATGGCCTCGCGTGGTGGGGCGGCGCCGGTCACAACGATCAGTACTACTTCTACTACTCCGTCATGGGTGATTGGGTCTCCGGCAAGTGGACCCATCTGGTCATCACCGCGTCGGAGGCCGAAGGCTATCGCTGGTACCGCGACGGGGAACTCGTGGCGGGGCCGTTCGGCGATTTCGTGCGCAACACCAGCGGCCCGCTGCGCATCGGCGGCGCCAATACCCCCGTCAACGGCGCCTGGAACGGCGACATCGACGAGGTGGCCGTCTATAGCCGCGTGCTGACCCCCGACCAGATCAGGGCCCATTACAATGCCGCCTTCGGCGCCTCCACCAAGCCTGCCATTGTCTCCCAACCGCAGAGCACCGAGGTCGTCGGCGGCGCCAATGCCACGTTCTCCGTCTCTGCCGAAGGCAGCGTTCCCCTCTCCTTCCAGTGGAGCAAGGACGGCACGGCCATCGATGGCGCGACCGCGAGCACGCTCACCATCACCGCCGCCACCGAGGCCGACGAAGGCGCGTACACGGTCGTCGTCACCAACCCCGCAGGCTCCGTCACCAGCGAGCCCGCCACGCTCACCGTGGTCCCACTGCGCTTCACCAGCAACCCCATCTCGACCATGGCGTTCAACGGAGACAGCCTTACCTTGTCGGTCGCCGTCGAGAGCGTCCCTACCCCCACCCTGCAGTGGCGGAAGTGCGGCGTCGCCATCCCGGGAGCCACCGGTACCACCCTCACCCTCAATGACCTCGGCCCGGCCAGCGCGGGCGAGTTCACGGTCGTTGCCTCCAATACCCTCGGCTCTGCGGAGACCCCCCCTGCAGTCCTCACGGTCCTGCCCGTGCCGACTTTCTGCAACCTCACCACAGGCCTCGTGCTCCACCTGCCTTTCGACGGCAATTACCAGGATTCCTCGGGGCGCGGCAACCATGCCGCTGAAGCCGGTTCGCCCGTCTTCGTCCCCGGCAAGATCGGAACACAGGCCTTCAAGTACAACACCGTGGTTCAAACCGCCGGCGGTGTCACCACCGTCACGGCTAACTACCTCTCGCTCGGCAAACCCGCCGACCTCGAGTTCGGCACCAGCCAGGACTTCTCCGTCTCGTATTGGGTCCGGTTCACCGGCGCCCCCGGCGACCTCCCCTTCCTCTGCAACGCCCAAGACGCTTACACCAACCCCGGATTCACCTTCGCCCCTTCCTACAAGTACGGCGGCTGGTCGTGGGGTCTGGGTGACACCGGCATCTATGGGCCCAACAACAGCATCAACGATGGCCAGTGGCATCACTTGGTGCATACCTTCGACCGCACCGGCAACGGTGTAACCTACCTCGACGGCATGCAGGTGGACTCACGGGCCGCCGGCACCCAGGACCTCAATACCGGATTGAATGTCTCCATCGGCCAAGACCCCACCGGGCAATACCCCGAGGCGGGTGAAGCCGAACTGGACGACTTGGCCGTCTGGCGCCGTGTCCTCACTCCTTACGAGGCAGCCTGCATGCACCGCGTCGGCCTCCAAGGAGTCAGCTTCGATACCACAGGAGCCGTCTCTCTCACCGTGCTCGAGTCCTGCGGCAACGTCGAGGTGCTCTGGCACTCCGGCACCCTCGAGGAGGCAACCGACGTGAACGGTTCCTGGTCCGCCGTGACCGGCGCAGCCGCCCCCAGCTACCGGATCGCGCCCACCGCCGTCCGTAAGTTCTACCGCGTCAAGCAATAGCCCCAGGCTTCTGCCGGCCTGTTCGGGCCGGATCGCAGGGCGATCGGGTGCCTCCCGGTCGCCCTTCTCCTTTTATTCCCCGGGAGCACAGTCCCGACCAAAATCCGCGCGCAAGCGTCCCTCGCGGCTCAACCTCCTGGGCTTGACCAGGCGCCTCGAGCCGCCCCGTCCAGGGGGTTCGCGGATTGGGAAGCCCGCCCCGGGGCGGGCTCATTCCCTCCATACCCTATAGGGCCCGCCCGCCAGCGGGCGGGCATCCCCGGAGCCGACACCCCACGCGCCTTCAAGGCGAAAAGCCACCAGGAACCGATGGCGAACGTTCGCGCCGCACGCGTTAGGCGAGGATCCGGGCCCGCCCGCCCCCATTGACACCTTCCCTCCCTCCACCCGATACTCCGCCCCCGTGAGCGCCATCATCTACCCCCGAAGCCCCCGCGAAACCATGGACGGTTGGATGCACCTGCCCCGGTACATCGATAAACTCCGACTCCACCTCGCCGGTCTCCTCCACGCCGATTACCAGGACAACCTCGGCAAAGGCTTCGATGGCCTCTGGCTCCAACACGCCGGCGTCACCCATGACCAAATCTCCGATCTCGTCCGCCTCTCCGTCACCGACGGCCAAGTGTGCGATTGGGTCCGATGTCACGTCCGTAAGTCCGACGCCGACAAAGCCGCCCACCGCCACGCCATGCTCCATTACCCCGCCCCCGATGACGCCGCCGGCCAGGAACGGCTCCAATGGCGTAAACAACAGGCCGGCATCGCCCACCGCGAGGACATCCGGTCCTTCGTCGACTTCATCGATGCCGATGAAGGCCGACTCTGAAGTCACACCACCGAAAGCACCCGCTGACGCCGACGGTTGCGCAAAGTCAATCGCCGCCCGCCACCGGCGCCACGCTCCGCCGCCAGTGCGACTCGAGCGCCGCAGTGAATAGCCGGTGGCTCAAACCCGCCTCCTCAAGCGTCGCGCACCCCGCAAATCGCCGGACCGGAACAACCCCCGCCAGCTCGCTCAAAAACGCCGCCCACATCTGCAAGACCGCATCCGAAAACCCGAATTCGAAGTTCACCCCCGTGATCGTCGGATACGCCGTCTCATGCCCCGTCTCGATGCACCCCCAGATCTGCTCCCCCCCAGTGTACTCCATCCATTCGAGACGCTTCGGTTCACGCGTGGAATAACGCGCGGACGCCCGCGTCCCCAGCACTTCAAGGTACCAGGTGTTCTTCTGCCCCGGTGCAATCCGCTGGAACTTCAAAGTCATCGGAAAACTCTGCCCGCCAGCACCGTCCGCCGCCTCGCACAGCAGCGTCGCATTGTCCCACGTCCGGCACGGCACCCGGCCGCCCGCCACGTCCGGACGCTCGGTCACAATGTCGCATAACACCGCCCGCACATTCCGCGGTATCCACCCGGCCCGGAACGGCACCGCGCAACTGTGCATCCCCAGGTCCCCCATCACGCCGTATTCCCCGTTCAGCTCGACCCTCCGCTTCCAGTTGATCGGTTTCTCAGGATCCAAATCGCTCGAGTGCAAAAAGCCCGCGTTGACTTCGATGATCCTCCCGAACGCGCCCCGCTCGATGGCCAGCCCAATCCGCTGAACCGCCGGAATGAACACCCACTGCGAGGCACACCGCACCAGTCGATCCGGATGCCGGACCGCACAGGCGCGAATCGCCTCGTAAGCCCTCAGATCCATGCCCAGCGGTTTCTCCGCCATCAGGTGCTTCCCCGCCTCGAGCGCCGCGCAGCAGACCTCCGCATGCAAATGGTGCGGCAGCGCCATGTACACCGCCTCCACCTCCGGATTCGCCATCAGCTCCCGATACTCCCTCGTGATTTGCCCCAAACCCGGCCACCGCTTCCGGAACCAGTCCAACCCCTGATCCCCCCGCCCGCACACCGCCACGATCCGCGGCCAGGCCGGCGGGTCCGCCAAATGACACCACCGCGCCACCGCGCTCGCAAACTCGCGGCCCATCAAACCACAACCCACCACGCCAAAATTCACCGTCCTCATCGGCTGCCTGTCACCGGCCATGTCGCGCCTCCTGAGCCGACCATATGCCATCAATCAAACGTGCTGCGTTGTCGTGAAACAACGCCTCGATCTCCCGGCGCCCCGTCAGCCCCAGCTCCCCGCATGCCTGCTTCAACGCCCGAAGATCCTCGTACATGTACAGCGTGTATCGCCCCTCTATCTCCGCCGCCTCCCGCTCCCGGTTGAAATGAAACGGGTGCGACGTCCGATTACAGTAGTTGCGCCCTTCGTACTGCCGCCGGCCCCGCATGTAGAAGATCGGATTGTCCGACCCGTACACGAGCCGCCCCGGCCCCAAATGCTCGAGCGCAATCCGATGGCACGCCGGATTCATCACCGCCGACGTGTCAAACCACAGCCCCGGATCCTCCGACCACAACGGTAACGCCTCCCGCGCATGCGGCTCCGTATAGCAGCGCCCAAGATGCGCAATCACCAGCGTGATCCGCGGATACCGCCGCCGCAGCTCGCGAATCTCCCGGATATTGTCCGGATGCCCCAAACGCCCCGCCCGCGGCACGTGCAGCGTCACCCACGCCCGCCGGTCATTCAACACTTCAAGCTGCCCGTGCGGCAGGAAATCAAAAATGCCCGCCTCCAGGTGCGCATCGCGCGTCTCCGGCGTCCTGCCGATCAGGGAGTAGTACGGCTTGACCCCGATCACCCCAGGCCTGTCCAACAACGCCGCCACCCGCTCCGGACCCCATTGCGGACATACCACCGCCAGACAGCTCCAGCCCCGCGCCGCACATTCCCCCCCCAGGTAGGCATTCCCCGCCTCGAGATCGAAATCCAGGTCCGGCATCCCAAAGGCCACACACGACACCTCGCGGTTGGGAAACACAATCCGATGACACCGCTCCGCCCCGCCCGCATCGATCGGCTCCAATAGCTCGTTCACCCAGTACTGCCGCCGCATCGCCTCGGTCATCGGAACCCTCCGATGCGCCGCCAGCGCCACGTGCGTGTGCGCGTCAATCAACCGCGGCGGCACCCACGTTTCCAGATGCTCCTCCCAAAATGCCCGGTCCACGTCCGTGTAGTCCCAAACATAATGCAGCGGCTCACGCATCATCGTCCTTCCCGACTCAGGGGCAATGACGACCGGTACTTACGATACCCCGCCTCGTAAAACGCCCGGTCCGGCCCCGGCCGAATCTCCCGCGTCGACGACCGCATCACCTCCGCCAGCGCCTCGAGCGACATCCCCGGTTCCAACAGCCCCCGCGCCAACACCACCGCACCTGCCAGGCTCGCCTCCACCCCCGCGTAACACCGCAAGGGCATCCCCGTCACGTCCGCGATAATCTGCGGTGTCACCCGGCTTCCAGCCGCCCCACCCCCCATCACCAGCCGGTTCACCGCCTGTCCCCGGTCCCGGACAAACTCCAGGTGCCGGTTCAATTCGTACGCCAACCCCTCGACCACGGCCCGCAACAACTGAGGCGCCCGATGCGATAATTGCAGCCCCGCGAGCCGGCCGGCCGTGCCCGGCTCGAGGCCGGTGGCCCCAAACGGCGTCATGTACGGCCAGCACCATACCCCGTCGCTGCCCGGCGCCGCCTCCTCGAGCACGCTGTCAATCCCCGGCCCGTCGCGGCCGGATAACCCCGTGATCTCGAGAGCCCACGTCACCGCCGATCCGCCGTTCACCATCGACAGAATCTGGCCCCAAAGCCCGTCCACCACGTGATGACACACAAACGCGTCATCGGTCAACGGCCTGAGCAGCCGGTCCCCCACCACCAGCAGCACCCAGGCAGTCCCCGTGCCAATCATGGTCGTCCCCGCCTCGACCGCCCCAGTCCCCAGGGCCGACGCGTACTGGTCGTGAACCGCCACCGATACCGGGATCCCCGGTCGCATGCCGGTCTCCTGCGCCACCTCCGGCAATAGCCCCCCAGCCGCCGCCCGAACAGGACCCAACGACGGCAATTGACCCGCCTCCAACCCCAGCCGCTGCAGCAACTCCGGATCGTAAGCCCGCCTCCGCGGATTGTAGAACAATGTCAGCGCTGCCGACGTCCGATCCTGCACCGCCCGCCCGCACAAACGCGATACCAGGATGTCGCCCACAAACCCCAGCCGGTTCGGCGCATCCACAAGACCCGGCTGCTCCCTCCGCAGCCGCAGCACCTGCCCCACCGAAAGCCACGAACCCCCATGCGCAATCCGCTGCCGAAACCAGTCCCGACCCAGCTCCTCGTTCAACATCGCGTCGTACGGCCGACACCGCTGGTCCAGCCAACTGATGACACGCCCCAACGGCCGCCCCTCGGGATCCAAGACCTGCAGCGCACCCCCCTGGCTCGACACACCCACCGCCGCCACCCCCCCTGCGTCCACCGACGCCAACGCCTGGCGCATCGCCGTCCGCGTGGCCCGCCATAGCTCCTCAACGTCCTGCTCCACCCCGCCGTCCCGCAGGCGAAATAGTGAGACCGGACTCGATCCGCTCGAAATCCGTCGTCCCGCCAGATCGCTCACCAGCGCCTTGACGTTGGTCGTGCCCAGATCCAGTCCCAGCAGCATACGCACCCCCGCCCTACCCGAGTTCCACGTACTCCGCCCCCAGCAGCCCCGCCGCCAACCGCAGCCGCCCACAGGCGTCCCCAAAGCACAGAGCATTGTGATGAGGCCCCCCCGCGCGGCCGTACCCGGTCAGAAACCGCCGCAGTCCGCCCGCCGGCCGCCACTTGCTGTGCGGTACACAAAAACCCGGCAACGGACCAAAATCCAAAACCTCCCCGCGCGCCGCGATCACCTGCCACCGCCCGCCCGAACCCAAACTCATCGCCGTCAGCGTCGCCGGCCCTGGCTCGAAGCAGGTCACCAGCGCCAACTGTCGATCGCGGGTCCGCGTGATCGGCGTCGCACGGGCAACCAGCGGCACCTTCCGATCACGACGCGCCATCCCCACGTTCGCCTCCCCCATGTGGCTCAGCAACACACTCTCACCCGCGGCGTCCATCGTGAAGATCTCCGTGAAACTCGCCGGCGGCGCCAGCCACTGGAAGAACGCCGTGGCCGCCGCCGACACCACATCGCCCTCACCCCCGAACCCCACCCCCTCCGCCATCAGCCGGCTCGCCCCCACGAATGGTACGGTCGAACACCGGTCGTCCTCCCCAAATGCCATGAATTGATACGTGATCGCCGAAAGCCCATGCTCCCGCACCATGCTCCGCAGCGCGCACTCCGCCCGCGCCGTGGCCTCGAGATCGGCTGCCGTCACGTCGGCGGCAACGTCGTAACACGCCTCGTACTCCTTAACCAGCGACCCCACGGCCGCCCCATCCGCACCCGCCGACCGCTCGATGTAGTCCGCCACACTCAGGTGCCGCCACTCGCAACCCAGAGTCGCCACCCAGTGCGTCGTGTCCACCGCGAAATCCCCCATCCCCGGAAACGGGTGCCCAAGCAAACCGACACGCGCCCGCCGCAGCCGCCCTACCGCCGCCGCCGCCGCAAATGCATCCGCAAGCTCCTCGAGCACGCCAGCCTCCCCCACACCACCCGTCACATACTCGAACCGCACACCGGACCGCCGCAGCACATTCGCCAGGTCCTGCGTCCCGTGCACGCCGTGGTTGTCGATCATCATCGCCATCGTGAACGACGCGTCCACCGACCCCAGTTCCTGGGTGTTCCACAGCACAATCGGCACCCGCGCCCGCTGCAACGCCGGCAATAGCACCTGGCTCGGCGCATACGTCAAATGCACCACCACCAGCGCGTCCACCCCCGCCCGCTCATGATCCGATACCGCCGACTCCACCGCCTCGCGCCCGAATACCGCCCCGCCAAACAACACCTCCGCCGAGGTCTCCAGCACGGGAATCACCGCCCGACGCAGCCATCCCTCCCGCGATGCCCGCAACCCCGGCACCAGCGTCTCGTATAACTCCAGCGTCACGGCTACCAGCCCAATCCGCGGTCTCATGCTGCCGTTCATGGTGTTCCTTGGGATGCACTCGGCCGACACGGGCTGCCCCGACGAAGGACCTCCCGCATCCGATCCATAACCCCGTCGATCACCACCGCATCCGCCAGTAGCCCCAGCTTCGTCAGCAGCGTGCTGTGCCCTTCGTGATAGGCATGCACCCGCGTCCATAAACCCGCCTCCAGCAGCCGTCGGTGAAACTCGAGCGCCCCCGCCACACTCCGGAACTTCAGCCCTGCCAAATGCCCGCGACCTTCCGCCGCCAACAGCACCCCTGGAAACTCCGAGACCAGCGACCTCAACCCCGCCTGGATCCGCACCCCGCTGTCCCGGATCCTCGCCGCCTGCCCCTCGATCATCTCGATCGACGCCAGCGCAACAAGCGCCGGGAGCGCCGCCGACCCGTTCGTGCTGATCGCGTCGTACTGCTCGAGCACGTCATGCCGCCGGCGCAATAACAACCCCGATAACGGATGAAACCCCGCCGTCAGCCCCTTCCCCAACACCACCAGGTCCGGACGCAACCCCAGACGCCGGTACTCGAACATCTCCGGCAGCCAGAACCCTGTCTGGATCTCGTCCAAACACAGCAGCGCCCCCGTCTCCCGGCACCAGGCCTCCGCCCGCGCCAGATAGCCCGGCTCCAGCGCCACCGCCTCCCGGTTCATCATGACCGGCTCCGCCCAAAACCCCGCAATCCGCGAACCGCGCTCGCGAAACACCGCATCGAGTGCCTCCGCGTCGTTCGGCTCCAAGACCACAACCTCGCATCGCCGCAATAGCCCCGGCCACAACCCCCGAAGCCCCTGCGCTACCATGTCCGTCCCGTGGTAGTTCCCCCGCAGCGCCACCAGCACCGGCGTCGCCTCCGTCCCGTGCGCCCGCGCAAATACCTTGAGCTGGATCTTCAAGGCCGCCGCGCAGGCAACCGACCCCGTGCAGACACCCAGCAGCACCGTGTCCAACGGGTCCGCTTCCCCCGGCGCATTGCCCAGCGTCACCAGGCGCTCCGCCAACCGCTTCACCGGCGCTTGCGGGATGTTCGAGTGATTGTCCCAAACCACCCCCGCCTCCTGCGCCGCAACCAGCGCCGCCGTCAAGTCCCGGTGCCCATACCCCCAAAGCACCTGGTAATGGCCGGAGGTGCAGTCCAACAATAACCGCCGCCGCTCGTTCACATAAAATAACCCCTGGCCCACTAGAAAATCCTCCGCCCCACCACCACACCCCCCGCCGTACCCCGCCGGCAAGGGCGACTTGTCAATCGACACAAACGCCGGGATCTCGGCAATCTCCTCGCCCAGCCGGGGCAACAGCCGGCCCGGGTCGCCGTCGCCCAAAAACCGCCGGCCCGCTTCCATCGCGACCGCAATCCGCGCGCCGCGTGGACCCAGAAGATGCGCCAAGGATAATCGAGGGTTCATGAGAACACCCCGCAGCCATCAGGGCACCACCTTGCCGCTCCCCGGCCCCCAAAACTGAAACCAGAACATGGTCGCATACAACGCCGCCATCACGCCAATAAACAGCCCCCACCACAATAGCAGATTCCGCACCCCGCGGTTCCGCTCCCGCTCCGAGTCCGGCAACCGCGCGGCTGCCCACGACCAGATCAGGCCCCGCAAACGCTCCGGCGACGGCGGGCGCGTCACCCAGGAAACCAAGGCCAACAGGATCATCGACGTCGCCCACACCACAAACGTCCGGTTCAGCCAGTTGTCAAATGGCACCAGCCACGGTACCCGCTTGAACAGCCAGAACTCGAGCAGCGCCGTGTACGGAAACGCAAACACCAGCACAAAGGTCGCCGCCGCCGCCGTCGTCCGCCGCCACAATACCCCCAGCAGAAACACCGCCGCAATCGGCGCCGCTACCCACGCGCCCACGTTCTGGATCACGTCGAATACGCCCAATCGCTGGCGCGTGAACACGAGCGCCAGGGCCGTCGCCACCACCAGGATCCCCAACGCGCTCACCCGACCCACCGCCACCAAATGCGCTTCCGATCGGCCCCGGCCCAGGAACGGCCGGTAAAGATCCATCGTGAACACCGTGCTGCACGAGTTCAGCACCGAGCTGATGTGCGACAGCATGCCGCTCGCCAAACCCGCCATCACAACCCCGCTCAGACCCACCGGCACCAGCTCCCGCACCAGCGTCGGAAAGGCTTGGTCCTTGTCCGGCAATCCCGGATACAGCTTGAAGGCCACAATGCCCGGTATCACCACCAGCAGCGGTAACACGATCTTCATGAACCCCGCAAAAACCACCCCCATCCGCGCATCCCATTCGCTCCGCGCCCCCAGGCAGCGCTGCACAATGAACTGGTTCGTGCAGTTGTACCAGATCCCAATCGAAAGAAACAAACTCCAGACGCCAAACCATGGATACTCCGGATCCGTGATCGGGTAGATCATCTTGAACTTCTCCGGCGCGTACAGCATCAGATCATGCAGCCCCCCAGCCTTGCTCAGCCCTACCACCGTCACCACCGCGCCCCCCAGCATCATCACCACGAATTGCAGAAAGTCCGTCCACGCCACCGACGTCAGCCCCCCGTAAATCGTGTAGCTCCCCGCCAGCACCGCCAGACAGAGGATCGTCAGCCGTTCGTCAATCCCGAACATCCCGTTCAAGGCCTTCCCCCCCGCCAGCATCACCACCGCCATCTGCGCCACAATCCAAAGCACCAACGAGCAGACCGCGAATAAATACCGGCAGGCCGCGTTGTAGCGGCGCTCGAGAAACTCCGGCATCGTGTACAGCCCGCCGCGCAGGTAAAACGGCAGAAACACCCAGATCAACGCCGAAAACGTAAACCAGTTCCCCCACTCCCATTGCGCCACCACAAACCCCACCGCGTACGCCACCCCGATCATCCCAATGAAATGCTCCGTGCTGATGTTCGCCGCGATGATCGAGCCGCCAATCGCATACCACGGCAGCCTTTCCCCCGCCAGGAAGTAGGCCCGCGTATCCCCCGTCCTTCGCCGCGCCACCCACAGCCCAAGCCCCAGGTTCAAGACCAGATACGCCGCAAATAACACCGCGTCCCATCCGTGGATCATATCAGTCCAGCCGCGCCGGCAACGGCACAGCCTCCCATCCCGCCCGCCCCAACGCAATGTCCCGCTCCACAAACTCCCACACCACCACGCGCTTCCCCTCCAGGATCTCCGGGTTCGTGCTCAGCCGGCGCCGTACTTCCGTCGATGCCCCCCCGTCGCTGGTGATCGCGTCCACGGGCGACTGCAGCGCCAACGCCAGGTGCGCGATGAACCCCGCCGACCCCGGCAGCAGCCGCTTCCCGCCCGCGCGCGCGCCTTCCTCCGCCAACCCCGACCCCAACGCCTCCCCCAAAGTCGCCGGCTCCCGGTATTGATAGATCCGGCTGAAACTGTCCCCCAGCACCAATACGCCCGCCAAACCCCCGGGAAACCGATACGTCCCCGGCCGCTCCGATGCCGTCGGTATCATCAAACCCAAAACCGGATCCGTCACCTGCTCGCATTCAACCGCCTCCACACCCTCCCGCTCCCGTAACCCCGGAATCTGCAGCATCTCAAGAATGTCCCCCCGACGACCCACCGAAACCGCCTGCGTCCGAAAGGCCTTCGTCGACGGCGGCGCCACCCCAAGTGCCCGCAACCGCGCCGCCACCGCCCCCGCCGCCGCCTTCGCCCCCCGTGGCGTCCAATGCGTGTCCCGCGCCAGGTACAACGCCCCGCCCTCCCCCCGCCGCCGCATGTCCCAAAAGACGGCTGCCAAATCCACCGTCGCCACCCCCCGACGTTCCAGCGCCTCGAGCAACTCCTGCGTCGGCGATACCACCCCGCCAACCTCCCGACGCGTCAACCGCTCCGGATAGACCGCCGGTTTCCCGGGAACCGGCACCACCACCAGCACAATCCCCCGCTCCCGTAACTGATCCCGGAACGTCGTGATCGCCTCGATCACCCCCTCCCGGCTCGTCCGCCGAACCCCCGGTTCCATCCATTCCCAGTCCGCCCCGCCCGCCTCGGCGCGATCCGGCTCGACCAGGTAACGAAGGTCCGGCCGGTAAAACAACCAATCGCCACGACCCCGAACCGCCTGGGTCCCCACCTCCCCCAGCAGCACCCACCCCAGCCGGCGCACCACCGGCCGCGCCCATTGCTGGAACCACGATCTCTCCCTCAATACCCCTTCGTACTGCCGCAGCGCCCGCGCCGTCAACGGCTGCCGGACCACATCCGTGAACTGCACCCGCTCGCCCCGGAGCAGCTCGAGACCGGTCTGCACCACCGGCACCCCCCCAATCATCAGGAGAAACCCAACAACCAACGCCACCTCGCTCGCCCGTGCCGAACGCCTTGCCACCGCCAACCCCGGCGCACCCCCCCCGACCGCCTCCCCAGACCGCCCGGCAGCGGCCGATGCCGACCTCATCGAGGGATCGTGCTCCATCATAAGCGTCAGAATTGGAAGTACAGAAACGGATTGAACGCCTGGGCCGCCATCACCAACAGGGCAATCCCAAACAAGGGCACCACAACCGCCACGCGCCCCCACGTTTGCCGCCCCAGCGACCAGTCGTGCGCCTGCACCCGCACAAATACCAGCACCGCCGCTGCCGCCATCACTCCCATCAACGCCGGATTGTACAGCTCCGCCGCCAACAGACGCGAGGCCCCCGCCCCGCCACCCATCCCCGCCATCGCCGCATAGTACCGCACCGCCGCCGTCAGACTGTCCGCCCGAAATAACACCCACGATATCAGCGTCAGCAGAAACGTGACCCCAATCCGAACCGGAACCGGCAGCCCCCAAGCCAACCCCCGCCGGCCCCGCCAGCGCTCGAATGCCAGCCACGCCCCGTGGTACGCCCCCCAAATCACGAAGTTCCACTTCGCCCCGTGCCACAACCCCCCCAGCAACATCACCACCGCCAGATTGATATACGTCCGCACCGGGCCCTTCCGATTGCCCCCCAGCGGATAATAAAGATAGTCCCGCAGCACGCTCGATAGCGAAATGTGCCACCGCCGCCACAGGTCCGTAATGCTCTCCGCCCGATACGGCGCATCGAAGTTCTTCAGAAACTCGAACCCCAGCATCCGACCCAGCCCCACCGCCATGTCCGAGTACCCGCAGAAATCAAAGTAGATCTGCCAGGCATACGCGATCACCCCCACCCACGCGTCCATCGCGCACGGCCCGGAAGCATTGAACACCGCGTCCGCCACCCGCCCGCATGGATTCGCCAGCAGTATCTTCTTCCCAAAACCCAGCGCGAAAAGCGTCACCCCGGAGGCAAACCGCTCGATCGTCTGCCGGCGGAATCGCAACTGCGCCGCCAGGGTCTTGTACCGGATGATCGGCCCCGCCACGAGATCCGGAAACAGCGACACAAACGCCGAGAAATCCGCGAACGACCGCGCCCGAGTCGCATGGCCCCGGTACAGGTCAATGATGTAGGTCAGCGAATGAAACGTGTAGAACGAAATCCCGATCGGCAGCGCCACCCGCAGCACGCGAAAGGGCTCGATCCCCGCCGCCTCCAGCACCGCGTTCAGCGTCTCCGCCGTGAACACGTAGTACTTGAACACCCCGAGAAACCCCAGGTTCGTCACCACGCACGCCGCTACCGCCATCCGCTGCTGCGCCCGCGTCGCCCCCCGCCGCGTGATCACCATCCCCCAGGCGAAATCCATCACCGTCGTGAACAGCATCAGCCCCACAAACCACGGCTCCCACCAGCCGTAAAAAACATAGCTCGCCCCCGTGATCCATAGGTTCCGCCACCGATGCGGCACATTGAAGTACACCAGCAGAAAGATCGGCAGGAAGTAGAAGACGAATATGTGCGTCGTGAAAACCATGGGCCATCAGTCCACCCCCAAACGCCCCTCCAGCAAAACCGAAATTAGTTCTTGCACAGACCCTAAACACGCGATGCGCGCACGGTCAGTACGTGGTCGGATTGGCCCAGATCGCGAAAAACCGGTTCGTGCCGGCTGGTGCGTGGTAGTCCAGCGCCCCGCTCGGCGCCAGGTCCGCCAACTCGTAGTCCAACGCCATCCGATGCGCTTCCCCCGCCACCCATCGATCTAACGCACCCCCCAGCGGCGCCTCCCCCCAGTCGGCATCCCGAATCGCCGACCTCGGCAGCCGGGGCTGGTAGTGACCCACGAAGATCCTGTCGCCCGGGCGCAGCGGATACCGCCCCCCAGGGTCGGACCGATGGACCTTCAGGACTTCGTACGGCAGCACATAGGTGTACCGGTATGCCCCCAACTCCGGAAAGACGTCCGGACGCTCCATCAGCCGCGCTGTCACCTCGATCTTCCCCAAGCGCGTCACCTGATCGTCCACTCCCGTTTCCACGTGCCGCGCCAGCACCCAAAACACCAACGCCACACCCACGATCGTCCCCAAACCGCGCACCGGCCCCGGCCGATCGGGATAAACCCCCAACTCCCCCCCGCCGTCGGCCTCCCCGACGTCGCTCGCCCCGCCGCGCGCTTCCTGTCCGGTCATCTAAGAACCCCCAACGTCACGGTACGTCCAGTGTGGCTCAAACCCCGGATGCCCCACCGCCAACACCGGACCGCTCCTCGCCCCCGGGTACAACTCCCGCAGGGCCTCGAAGTCCGCCGGCACCACCACCGGCCCGTCCGCCAGTCGCATGATCCGCATCCCGCTGTCCGTGCCCCCGTCCGTCTCAGACACGCTGAACACCACATACCGATCGTCCGGCGAGATACACCCGTAGTACACATGACGCCCCGCCTCGCCGTAAATCAAACCCCGACTCTTCCCGTCCGCTCCCCCGTGCATCAGCATCGTGATCCCATAGTCCGAACCCAGCCCCGGAATCCGACACGAGTATACCACCTGCGCCGGGTTCGCCTGAAACCAGTCGGCCGTGCACGCCAGATTCCTCGAGACCTGCGTCATGCCGCCAGTCTCCGCATCCAGACTCAGGATGTTCCAGTCCCGCCCGTTCAAGTTCGCCGTGCCGCAAAACCGCTTGCCGTCCCCTGACCAGTACAGCTGCTGAAAAATCCCCTGGCGCGGCAGCTCGCGAACCGCCTGTCGCGTTTCCGTGTCGAAGATGCGGATCCTCCCTTCCCGCCGATGCAAACACGCGAATTGCTTTCCCCCAACCCCCCACGACGCCCACGGGAACTCGCCCTCCCGACCCTGCGGCTCCGCCCCGGTGCCGTCCGCATTCCCCATCATCAATACCCCGACCGCACCCCACGTGTCGTGGTTGATCGGCTCGTCAGGGTTCGCCGCCGCCTTCGCTTGCCGGCGATACAACATCCGCCGGCTGTCCGGCGAAAACCGCCCGCCATACTCGTTCCACTCCGGTGTCCGGGTCAGGTTCCGTCGGCCCGAGCCGTCCGGCCGGCACAGAAACAGATCATAGTCCCCACCCTCGGACTTCGCCGAAAACAGGATCCAGCCCTTGTCCTTCACTTCCCCGCGAAGCCCGAGCACCGCCGCATCCGCTTCCTGGCCCTTGGCATGCCAGAGCAGCCATGAGCCCAGCGCCAGTCCCAGCACCAGCCACACGGCACGACATCGCAGCGAATGACACTGTAACATGGAAACAATGGGATGCCCGCGCTCCCTACCTCACCCTGCCCTGCCACTCGGCCACGGTCTGGCCCACTCGCTCGACCACCGCATCCACCGCTTCCCGCACCGAAGGCGTCAACTCGGTCCCCAGAGTGAAGGGATCCGCCACCTCGATCGCGTAAACCCGAACCCGCCCGGGCATCGCCATCCCTAATCGTCGACCCAACGCCAGGGTTTCACCTAACCCCACAAAGTGCGGCGTCGGCCGCGAGAATGTCGCCAGGTCCTCAGCCCCAATCTCGTGTATGCTCCCCGGTGTCGCGCGACCGGTCTGGATCGAATCGACCAGGATCAAATCCCGATACCCAGTGACGAAATCCAGCAGCGCAAGCCCCATCTCCGTGGTTTCGCGAAAGTCAACGCCAAGCGCTCCCGCCAGGCGCCTGCCCGCCTCGCGCACCGCCAGCAAACCGACAGCGTCGTCGGTCAGAATGTCATTCCCCAGTCCGAGGACCAAAAGCGAAGCCGCCGGCTCTTGCATGGATAAGGGTCTGCCAAGACGCCCCGGAGCGTGACAGCCCATCAGCCTTTCGGTCGATGGCCCGATCGGCAACACCCGGCACCGGGCAGTAACGCGCTCACTCGCGGATGATCCGGTCGACCAGAACCCGATCCGGACCATAGATGCAGACCTCGATCGGCACGTGCCCCGGCAGGGAGTGCGTCGCGCATCCCAGGCAGGGGTCGTACGCACGAAAAGCCATCTCGATCTTGTTCAACAGGCCTTCGGTGACTTCCTTCCCGCCCTGGATCACCCCCTTCGCCGCACGCTCGACGCTCATCGCAATCCGCGCCGCGTTGTTCTGCGTGGCCACAATCATGTTGGCCATCCGGATCAAACCCCGTTCGTCGGTCTCGTAGTGGTGGAATAGCGTCCCGCGCGGCGCCTCGACCACCCCGATGCCCATCGACGGCTTGGCCGTGGGCAGCGTCCGCACGTTGGGATCCAGAATCCCCGGATTCGCCAGCAGCGACACCATGGTCTCCGCCGCTTGGATCATCTCGATCACCCGCGCCCAGTGGTTGGCCAGGGTGTGATGAACCGGCTTGCCCCCCAGCGTCGCAAAGTACTCGGCCGCAGCTTCCTGCGCCTTCGGCGTCGCCATCGCCTCCGAGGCGTTCAGCCGGGCCAGCGGCGCCACCGCATAAATGCTCCCCTCCTTGCCCTCCTCGAACCCCTTCCACCCGCGCTGCTTCAGATAGCAGAACTTCATGTAGCTCCACGGCTCGACGTGCTCCGCCACATGCTCCCGGTACTGCGCCGTCGGAAACCGGACAAACTCGCGGCCCTCCGGATCCACCACCCGCAGCTGCCCATCGTAGAAATTCAACCGGTTCTGGTCGTCCACCATCCCCATGTAATAGGTCCGATGGGTGAACGGATCCGACCGGATCATGTCCACGTAGGCGCTGTTCTTCAGCACGATCTCGTGGAAAACCTGGTTCGTCTTCAGCGCAAACTCGAGGCTGTCCTGCGCCAATTGCTGGAACCGTGGAAGATCCGCCGCCGCCAGCGCCTTCGAAACCCCGCCAGGCAACCCCAGCACCGGATGCACCACCTTCCCGCCAAAATACGCAATCAGCTCCCGCACCCGACGCCGCATCCCAATGATGTACTTGCCGGTCTCGACACCCACCTTGCCGATCACCCCCACAATGTTCCGCTCCGCCGCCGGCGCCTCCGGGCCAACAATGAAATCAGGCCCCCCCAGCACGTACACGTGCAGCGCGTGGTCCTCGAGCATGAACGCATTGTACACCAGCTCGCGGATCATCCGCCCCGCAGGCGGCGGCTGAACCTTGTACAGGTCGTCCAGCGCCTTCGTCGCCGCCATGTGGTGCGCCGTCGGACAAACCCCGCAAATCCGACTCGTGATCTGTGGCATGTCCTCCGCCGGCCGGCCAATGCTGAATACCTCGAATCCCCTCAGCTCCGGCACCTGCATGTAGGCCCGCTCGACCGCCCCCTTGTCGTCCAGGAAAATGTCGATCTTGCCGTGACCCTCGAGCCGCGTGATCGGATCGATGGTGAACCGTCGTCGCGCCGTCTGATACGCCGCGTTGGCGCGGGCCGCCCCCTGGTTGAAGGCTGAATTGGCTTCCGTGTTCATGCTCGTCACTCCTTCGCTGCTCCCGTGCCGACCGGCAAATCCACCTTCCGCCGCAACAGACTCTTGGCCAAACCGTATCGATAAAACGTCCCCACCGGATCCGGAATCCCCTCGAGGGTCTTCCGAATCCCCGGCTCATCCTTCGCCGCAATGTTCGAACAGAGCGACGAGAGGATCTTCGCGCCCTGATCGTGGACACGCGTGGTGCCGCCAAAACAGCCAGTGCACGGCATGTTGCCGGACGGACACTGCGATCCGCAGCCGGCGCGCGTCGCCGGCCCCATGCAAACCACCCCCTGCGCCAGAAAACAAACGGCCGGATCCAGCTGCACTTCGTGCGGACGCTTGAACGCCGTGAAACTGACATCCGTCGGCTTCGTGCTGACCCGCGGACACTCGCTGCACAGCGCCGTGTCGGGAGCCAATACCGTCCCCTTGGCCGGCAGCTTGCCGCTCAGCAGCGCCCCAATCGCCTCCCGCGTGATGTTGGGCGTCGGCGGACACCCCGGCACGTAGTAATCCACGTCCACCACCTGGTCCAGGGCCCGAACGACGTGATGCAGGTCCGGCAGCTGCACCTCGCGGCCGCTCTCCGCAAACTTCCGCTGCGGCCGCACCTTGCCCTCGTTGGCCATCGACGGCGTCTCCTCGTAGACAAACCGCATCAGGTGCTCCCGCGAGAACTGGTTCGCCAGACCCGGGATCCCCCCCGTCGCCGCACAGGACCCGTACGCGATCAAATACTGGCTCTTGCGGCGCAGCAGATGCGCCATCTCTTCCTGCTCCGTCGACCGGATCGCCCCGTTCAGAAGCGTGGCGTAAATCGACCGGTCCGGCATCGCGTGAATGTGATGGTACTTGAAGTCCATCGCCACCGGCCAGAGCACAATGTCCACCTGCTCGACCACGCCGAGAATGTCCTCGGCAAGGTCAACGACCGTTTCCTCGCAGCCTCCGCAGGAGGCGCACCAGTAGAAGGCGACTTTGGGCTTAGGCATGAGTGGTTTCGCGGGTTTGAGGTTCGGCGCCGGCGGCAGCAGCGTGCGCGGCACAGCCGCATCCGGCCGCCGCCTCTTTCCGGGCCACCTGCTCGGCAAAGTGCTCCATCTCCATGTCCCACTGCTCGAATTTCTTCGGCAACCCCAGCGGGCCAAGCTTGAGGATGGTCTCGGACATCTCGTTCACCACCCGCTTGACCTTGTCGCCCTCCGCAGCACTGATCCATTCGAGCCGGATACGCCCGGCTTCGATGCCCATGTCCGCCAACAGACGCTTCAGCATCTCATACCGGCGCAGACACTTGTAGTTGCCCTCGACATAGTGGCAGTCAAACGGATGACACCCGCCAATCAGCACACCGTCCGCACCGCGGGCGAATGCCTCGAGGATAAACTGCGGATCCACCCGGCCCGAACACATCAGCCGGATGACCCGGATGTTGGTCGCGTATTGGAGCCGCGACACGCCGGCCAGATCCGCCGCCGTGTACGTGCACCAATTGCAGAAAAACGCCACTATCCGTGGCTTCCATTCCTTAGTCATACGCAAGCACTCCGTGGATTTCACTGAAGACCTGGTCGTCCTCGAACAGGTTCTGCACGATCGAGCCGGACGGACAGCTGGCCACGCAGGTGCCGCACCCCTTGCACAACGCCTCGTTGATGTAGGCCTTCTTGCGCGCCTCGTCGAACAGGATCGCCGTGTACGGACATAGCGGAATGCACGACTTGCACCCCGAACATTCCGCATCCAGAATGAATGCGGTGTTGGGCTCCTGCTCGACAAACCCGCGGCTGATCAACGCCATCGCTTCCGCCGCCGCCGCCCCCGCCTGCGCCACCGTGTCCGGAATGTCCCGCGGCCCCTGGCACGCGCCCGCAATGAAAATCCCGTCCGTGAACGTGTTCACCGGCGCCAGCTTCGGATGCCGCTCCAGGAAAAAGCCCTCGGTGCCGCAGCTCATGTTGAAGATCCGGCGCACCTCCTGGGCGTCCGCCTGCGGCTCGAGCCCCGTCGCCAACACCACCATGTCCACCGGAATCCGCCGAACCATCCCCGCCAGCGTGTCCTCAACTCGAATCACCAGCTTCCCCTCCTCCTCCGGCGTCATCGCCCAATCCGTGACCTCCCCCACCCGGCCCCGGATGAAATTCACCCCTTCCTCGAGCAGCTTGCCGTAGAATTCCTCGTAGCCCTTGCCCGGCGTCCGAATGTCAATGTAGAAGTTGTACATCTCGGCGCCGGTGTGCTCGTGCAGCAGATGCGCCAGCTTCAATGAGTACATGCAGCAAACCCGCGAACACCACTTGTGCGTCCGCTCGTCCCGGCTCCCGACACAGTGGATGATCCCAATCGTCTTCGGCTTCGTCCGGCCGTCCCGTAACACCACATGGCCGCCCGTCGGACCCGAGGCGTTCACCAGCCGCTCAACCTCGAGCGCCGTGTACACATTCGGATAAACCCCGTAGCCGTACTCCGGCTTCCGCCGCGAGTCGAACGCCTTGAACCCGGTGGCGACGATGATCGTCCCCACCTTGAGTTCCTCGGTCGTCTCCTTCTGCGTGAAGTCAATCGCCTTCTTCTCGCCGCAGGCGGTCACGCAGCTCTTCTTGCACTTGTCCGTCAACACGCCCTTGCGGAAGTTCAGACAGACCATCGGATCGATCAGCACAATCTGCGGCGTGGCCTGCGGGAACGGGATGTAAACCGGCCGGCGCTTGTCCAGCCCCTCGTTGAACTCATTGGCGGCCATCAGCTTCGGGCTCTTCTCCGGCTGCACCACGCAGTGGCTGATGCAGTCCTGACACCCGGTGCACAGGTCCGCAATGATGTACCGCGGCTTGTGCCGGACCGTCACGGTGTAGTTCCCCACATACCCGTCCATCTTCGCCACCTCCGAGTACGTCATGAGCTCGATGTTCTCATGCGCCCCCACCTCGGACATCTTCGGCGTCAAAATGCAGGCCGCACAGTCCAGCGTCGGAAACGTCTTGTCGAACTTCGCCATGTGCCCCCCAATGCTCGGCTCCCGCTCGACCAGGTAGACCTTCCGCGGCGGCTTGCCCGAGTCCGGCGTGTTCTCGAAGGAATTGGCGATCGTCAGCGCCGCATGAATCCCCGCAATGCCGCCCCCCACAATCAGGACGTCCTGGTGGATCGGCACCCGCTTGACCTCGAGTGCCTTGTGCTGCGCCACCCGCTCGACCGCCGCCTGGGCCAGCGCCTTCGCCTTCTCCGTAGCCTCAACCGGATTGTCCGCATGCACCCACGAGTCGTGCTCGCGGATGTTCACCATCTGGAAGTAGTACGGATTCAGCCCGGCAGCGGCGCACGCCCCCCGGAACGTGTGCTCGTGCAATAGCGGCGAGCAGGACGCCACCACCACCCGGTTCAACTTGTGCTGCTGGATGTCCAGTCGGATCAACTCCTGCCCCGGATCCGAACACATGTACTTGTAGTCGACCGAATGCACAACGTGCGGCAGGGTGGCGACAAACTTTGCCACCTCCGGGCAGTTGACGGTCTTCCCGATGTTGTGTCCGCAGTGGCAGACGTAAAAACCGATCCGGATCTCTTCCTGCTTCGCGCTCATGGCTTCGAGGTTCTCCGCAATGGCAAAAAGGTTCACGCAACGGCAGGCTGGGCCGCCGCCACAGCCTCCGGCCCCGCCAGCGCCGGCATCGGCACCACCCCGCGGTGGAGCCCCAGCTCCCGGGCCGGCAACCCAAAAGCCAGCCCCATCAGCTGGCTGAAGTAAACCGTCGGGATCCGCACCGGCTCGTAGCGCGAGGCGATCTGCGCGTGAAAGGCGTCCAGATTGTACTGGCAAAGCGGACACACCGTCACAATGCAGTCGGCACCGTGCTTCAACGCCTCCTTCAGCAGAATATACACCAGACGCAGCCCCGCGTCCGGAACCGTCCCCGTCAGGCTCCCGCCGCAGCACTTCGTCTTAAGCCGATAGTCCGTCACCACCTCCGCCCCCAGCGCCTCAATCAAACGGTCCATCGTCGTCGGGTCGTTCTTGTCGTCAAATGTCGCGTACGGCCGCACGATCTGACAGCCGTAGTACGGCACCACCTTCAGCGGCCGCACCCCCGTCCGCCGCACCAGCGTGCCGTCCGCCGCCTTCTCCGTCACCTCGCCCATCAACCGCAGCGGATGGGTCACCTTCTGGCGAATCGCCTCGAGCCCGATGTCGTTCGTCAAGACGTCCAGCGGATGACGCACCGGGACCTCGCCCTTCAACGTCAGATTCACCGCCCCCAGCGCCCGGTCCACCGTCTGCCGCATCGCCGGATACTCGGCCAGGTTGTGCTGCGTCTTGTTCAACACCAAATAGCACGCGCTGCAGGGCGCCATCACCGAAAGCCCCATCCGCTGCGCAATCGCCAGGTTCCGCGCCGCCAGCACGCTCGCCCGCCCCTCGTCCACCGACATGTAGGCCGTCGCCCCGCAGCAGTTCCAGTCGGGCAACTCCTGCACCTCGACCCCCAAATGCGCCATCACCGGCAACAGGGATTCCTCGTACGCGCGACCCAGCCCCTTCAACGAACACCCGGGAAAATAGGAGTATTTCATCGCTCAACCTTGTTTCGCGTCGATCGCGTCCAACATCTTCTGGAGATCCTCGCGGGCTTCGATCCGCTCGCTGGCCAGCGTGAACCGGCCCGTGCGCATCAGGTCCATCCCCATCCGCCAGTTGCCCATCGCCGCCAGCGGATTCGTCTTCAAGAACAGCTTCATCACCAGCGGCAGCTCCGCCACCCGCCCGTTCTTATACACCATCTGCGAAAACTCCTGCGCCAAAACCGGAATCGGGAAGCCCCGCGGATACTGGTGCTCCTTGATCGCCCGCTGCTTCAGCTCATAAATGATGTCCGTGATCCGGATCTCCCGCGGACACTCCGTCGTGCAGGCGTAGCAGGAGACGCACAGCCAGATCGTGTTGCTGGTCAGCACCTCCTTCTTGAAGTCCGATCGCGTCAGTTCCATGATCTGACGCGGAGTGTACTCCATGTAAATGCTCATCGGGCAGACACCCGAGCAGGTGCCGCACTGAATGCAGGACTCCAGTTGCTCGCACCCGGGAACACTCATCACCTCCCGGCCAAAGCCCTTCACCCGGTCCGCCTCGTACTTGATCGTGCGCGTGATTTCCATAGCCCAGTGCCCAGTCAGGGTAGCCCCCGCCACAGCCGGTCATGCCGTCGTACAGCCGGCAGCGCGTCGCGGGCCTTTGTTGCCCGTTACCCTTACCCGCCGCTCCCGACCCCAGCTAACCGCCCTTTGTTCAAAAGTCATCCTTTTTTGGTCCCACCCCCAGCATTACCCTGACCGCAGGTTCAAAGGCTCCTGCTTGGCCCGGACCAGTCCGCCCTTTTCCTCCAGCAACCGGACCCGGACGGCGTGATCCAGCGTCGTGTCCGCAACCCGGCGATTCAGATCCTGGATCCGCCGATCCAACGCTTGATCGCGAAGCCGTTGCAGCAGTTCCATCAAAACCGCCCGGGGGTCGCTCACCGCAAACGCCCGCGGATCGGCAATCGCCTCCGTGATGAGCTGCTGCGCGGCCAGATCGGTCAATTGCGTCATCAGCGCCGCAACCCCCCGCCAGGATCCCGCGCTCTCCGCCTCCAGCCGGGCCCGGACAATCTCGCGAACCACCGGATGCTGAAGCCAGCCAAGGTCCAGAAACTGCGCCGCCGCCGCCACCAGGCTCTCCTCCTGCAGCAGCAGCCGCACCAGCCACAGCTCCGTCGGCAGCGGAGGCGGTTCCCTGTCGGCCGCCGGGGCGTCCGCAGCCGCCAGCACCAGCCGTGCCGGCACCGCGCCCGGACGACGGGATCCAAACTCGGCGCGCACCGCCTCGGGCGTCACCGCCAGCCGCTGCGCAATCTTCTGAACGTGCGTGTCCACAAGCACCGCGCTCTGCGTCTTCAGCAGCGCCGTCGCCATGCCCCGCACAATCGCCACGCGCCCCCGGTCCGTCGCCGGATCGTGCGCCGCACACAGCCGCGCCAGGAGAAAGTCAAAAAAACCCTGCGCCTGATCCAGAAGCGCGCCAAACGCCTCCGGACCCTCGGCCCGGATGAAGCTGTCCGGATCGTGCGGCGCGGGAATCGAGACCACACGGATCGCAAGACCCGCCTCGAGCAGATCGTCCACCGACCGCAACGCCGCCTGCTGGCCGGCAGCATCGGAGTCGAAACAGAGCACCACTTCCTCGGCATGCCGCCGCAGAAGCCGGCAGTGCTCCGCGGTCAACGCCGTGCCCTGGGGGGCCACCACGTTCTCGAACCCCGCCATGTGACACGCAATCAGATCCAGCTGGCCCTCGCAAAGGATCGCGCGGCCAGTGTCCGCCAGCGCCCGCCGGGCCTTGTCCAGACCGAACAAAACCCGGCCCTTCGTGAAGATCGGGGTCTCGGGGGAATTCACGTACTTCGCGGCCTTCTCGGCATCATCGAGAATCCGCCCGCTGAACGCGATCACCCGGCCCTGCGGATCGCAAATCGGAAACATCAGCCGGCCGCGAAACCGGTCGTAATACCCGCCGTCGTCGCGCCGGATGATCAGCCCCGCCTGCTCGACCATCGCAAGGTCGTAGTCCTTGGACCGCGCCCAGCGGGTGGTGTCATCCCAGGCGTCCGGCGCGTAGCCGAGCCGAAAAGCCTGCACCGCCCCCTCCGCAAGCCCCCGCCGCGATAGATACTCCCGCGCCACGCGGCCCGCGTCCTGACGGAGCGCCGCCTGCCAGCGCTGCGTCACCTGCTCGTGCATTTCCAGCAGCGTCTCCTTCAAAAACCGCGCCCGGCGCTGGCTGGGGCCTTCCTCGAGCACCAGCGGGATCCGGGCCCGCTCCGCCAACCTCCGGACTGCCTCGACAAACGTCAGGTTCTCAAACTCGCGCACGAAGGTGAATACGTCCCCCCCTTTGTGGCAGCCAAAACAGTGGAAAATCTGCCGCCCGGGATTGACGTTGAAACTCGGCGTCTTCTCCTTGTGAAACGGACAGAGCGCCACGAAGTTCGCCCCCGCCCGCTTCAGCGGAACATACGAGCCGATCACCTCGACAATGTCGCTCGCCACCCGGATCTGCTCGAGGACGGCGGGTTCAATGAACTCAGGCATGATCCTCGGGACTTGGTGTGGTCTGAGGCGGCGCCCCGCTAGCGAGGCGATAACGCTCGATCGATCTGCCGTTGCCGTCCGCCCCCGTCCGGGAGCCGCCGGTCCACCCCCACGGGCGAAGGCTTCAACAGCAACACCGGAGCTCGCTGCCGCAGCGTCCGCCCTATTAACGACGCTTCGAGCACCTCCCGCTGCAGGGTCACCCCGATGGTCAGAAATAACGCCTCGGCGCTCTCCGGGGCCGACGCCTGCAGCTTCCGCCGCACCCCGTGGGTGTCGAAGCCGTTCACCACCGCCAGCACCGCCGCCAGAACCGCACAACACCATACCCCCCCGGCCAGCGCGCCCATCACACGCTCCCCGCGCCCGCAATCCAATGAAATCGTCGTCCGACTCTCCAGCAGCCGCCGGAGCCATAGGAAGACTGCCCACACCGCAAACGCCTGGGCGAGATAGACCACAAACGCGCTGGCCGCCATCCCCCAGCCCGACGCCCGGCTCAGCAGGCTCCCCAGCCGAGGCCCCAACGCCGCCCCCAGCCCCACCACCACCCACCACGCCAGCATCCGCGGCCATTCCTCGGAAAAACCCCGACGATGACCCCACCACATCGCCGCGCATATCCCCGTCACCGCCACGGCGTCAAACCAACTCGTGTCAACATTCAAAATGCTCACGCTACACCCTCAGTGCACCCTCACCCCACCCGCCTGCCCCTCGACCGGTGCGGACATTCCCCGCGCGTCCGCAGCGCGTCGCAGGTGCCCGTCAGTTGCAGCCTCCGCGCCACCACCGTGAACCCCAACCGCCGGCTGACTTCATCCTCGAGCCGCGAGAAGGCCTCGCTCTCAAACTCGACGATCCGCTGGCAATCCTGGCAGATCAAATGATGGTGGTGCGGATGATGCGCGTAGTTCGGATCGTAAACCACGCACCCGCGCCCGACGTCCAGCTCGCGCACCAGCCCGCTCTGCGTCAGCAACAAAAGCGTCCGATACACCGTCGCCCGCGACACCGATCGGTCCCGCCGCCGCGACCACGCCAGCAGCTCGTCCGCCGTGAAATGCCGGTCGGTCCCAAACACGACATCCATGATCACCCGCCGCTGGCCGGTGAGTCGCAACCGGCGCCGGCGGAGGAACTCGAGGAACCGTCGCGTGGCACCCGCCTTTCCTGACCGAGCCATGGGCGCAGTATAGGAACACCCTCCCCCAAGTCAACGCAGGGCACAACCTCCCCAGTCCTCCTCATGCCAACCGATGCCCCAACGAATGGAGACAATGAGTCTGTCACCTTGTTGGCGGCACCGTTCCTCGTGGAGACAATGAGTCTGTCACCTTGTTGGCGGCACCGTTCCTCGGGACTGGATGCGGCATCGGTCTGAGGCGGCCCCTCGCCAGGAGCAGCCGCTGGCGGACGTTCGAGACACAGTACCAAGCGAAGATGCGGATTGGACAGCGTGCCAGGTTCATAGTCGGCCGGC